>Ga0134124_10001385_pt1 | contig 19550 bp, 15 predicted proteins | sample KB304_FD_96880 | JGI IMG/M metagenome (GOLD analysis project Ga0134124, IMG submission 96880) | Terrestrial soil microbial communities without Nitrogen fertilizer from Kellogg Biological Station, Michigan, USA - KB3-0-4 | ecosystem: Environmental > Terrestrial > Soil > Unclassified ...
AGTATCCTCCGTCGGAACTTACCTTGGATCATGTACTTCCTCGCTCGCGCGGTGGGGAGTCCGCATGGGATAATCTTGTTGCTTGCTGCAAGCGCTGCAATCATAAGAAGGGGAATCGCACTCCCGAAGAATCAGGGATGCATTTGTTGCGCAGACCCCGAGGGTTTTCATTGCACGTCAACAGACAAATCATGCGTTACCTGGGTCGCGCGGACGAAACCTGGAGAAAGTATCTCTTTTACGAGTCGGATAACGGCGTGTAAACACGCACCCACGACGCGTACCCCGAAACGAGGAAAATATGAACGAGATGATGTTTGGTATTGGAGGCTTGGGAACTCCCGAGATTCTTGTAATTGCTGTTGTGATTTTTCTACTTTTTGGAGCAACCCGTTTGCCCCAGTTAGCTAAGGCTCTCGGTCAAAGCAAACGAGCTTTTAAAGAAGGCCTGGATGAGGGTGATAAGGAAGGGCGGAAAGATCTCGACAAGTAGTTACTATCTTTGTCAGTGAGCGTGAGTCTTACGACCGACCACCAGAGTTGCCTTCACGGAAAGCGCAAACTCTGCCTCATGGCGCTCTTCGTTTATCAATCTGGTTAACTCCTTCATAAGTTGATCTCTGGATTCATTCGGCACCGGAGCAATCCATTCTTGCATCAGGAACTCAGCTACCAGTGGAGAGTTGAGAAACTGTTCACCCGACTCAAAGTCGAATTCTTCAATAGTCGTCCAGGAGTCCACGTCCGTTAGACCCTCATCAATCGCTATCTGCTCAACATCCGAAACCGACGGAAGCTCTAGAATCAGATGTTCGACGTCTGATTCGTGATCTAATAAGCCTGTGTTGTGCATTGCCTCCCAATAGATTGAGAAGAACTCCCCGAAACTAGACAGGGTTGGTAGGGCAAGCGCGACTTGTGCGCCCGGGGCCGCGACTCTGATCATTTCTGAAAACATCTTCGCTACCCGTTGACGTGGAACCAAAGACGCATTGCCTACAACAAAGTCGTAATGGTTGCCAGGAAGGCCGAGCTGGTCCAACCTGCCAATTCGAAACTCGGCAGGATCTTTAGTCGCTGTCGCTTTAGCTCTCGCAAGTTCCAAACATTCTGGATTCTCGTCGATACAAAGAAACTCAACTTTCTCCCCGGCACGTTCGTGAAGTGACATCGCGTGTCCGCCGGTACCGACTGCCAGGTATAAGGCCCTTCCTTCTTTTGGAACTGTAATGTGCTGGTCGATCAGTTCTGCGAAGCGTTCACCCCAATCAGGTGCTATGAAGAGATCATGTAAGAACGCGAGTTCCTTATCAGTCTTTAGCGTGGTCATCACTAATTCAACTTACCCCTTGTTTGTTGCGTCACTTTTAAAGTAACGCCTACCGCGAAGTCTTTCAGGAAGACACTCCATTTCTTCTTTCGCAGCCTGATCATCATGGACGTATCGATATTCCTTACCGTATCCAAAATGTTTCATGAGTGGCGTCGGGGCATTTCTGAGATGCAGTGGCACAGGCTCCCGCGCGGTTTCGGCGGCGTCAACTGCAGCCGCACTGTAAGCTTTCAACACCGCGTTCGATTTTGGAGCCCGGGCCAAATAGATCGTCGCTTGAGCCAAAGGAAACAGACCTTCAGGAAGACCGACGAGCTGCACTATGTCAGCCGCTGCCGCTGCCTGGACCATTGCGTGTGGATCTGCGAGTCCGATGTCTTCCGAAGCGAGGATGCAAAGTCGCCTCGCAATGAAGACTGGATCCGCACCCCCTTCTATCATCCTGGCCAGCCAATAAAGCGCAGCATCAACATTTGAATTTCGTAACGACTTAATCAGCGCGGAGGCGAGATTGTAGTGTTCCTCTCCGCCTTTGTCGTAAGCGTAGTGTGCTCTTCCCAGTGCTTCAATGATTGTTTGTTCGGTAACGTTTCGTACTCCTTCATCACCGGGCTCGGTAGATTCAACCGCCGCATCAAGTGCGGTGAGAGCTACCCGAGCATCGCCTTCTGCCGAGTGAGCCATCCTTTCGAGAAGCTGATCTGAGACCGACGGATGATAACTGGCAAGACCGCGTTCTTCATCAATCAGGGCATTGTTAAGTATGGTCTTGATTTCAGGTTCTGAGAGCTGATTGAGAACCACAACGCGACAACGTGAGAGCAAAGCTCCATTGACCTCAAATGACGGATTCTCAGTGGTCGCACCGATCAACGTGACAGTACCGTGCTCCACGGCAGGCAGTAACGCATCCTGCTGTGCTTTATTGAAGCGATGTATCTCATCAATAAAGAGCACGGTGCGCTTTCCATATCGTTCCTCTTTACGCGCTTCTTGAATCGCCTCACGCAGATCCTTTACTCCGGAAAACACGGCCGACAACGGAATGAATCGGAGTCCGCTGTTCTCAGCCAGCAATCGAGCTAGAGTTGTCTTGCCTGTACCGGGTGCACCCCACAGAATCAAAGAGGGAAGTGAGCGACCGGTTTCCAGGAGCCGTCGCAAAAGTCGACCCTCGCCGACAAGATGACTTTGGCCCACAAATTCGGACAAGGATCGTGGGCGCATGCGGTCTGCTAAAGGCGCGCCTGCCGATGCAGACTCGGGCGGCGTCTCCTGACTAAACAAACTTCTTGATTCCCATCCGTTCATAACACTCAAAAGTATGTATAATTATCTCCGAAATCAGTGAAACCTGCGACTCAACCCCTTCTCTCGAGTCGTTCTAAAGATACCCATTTTATCGGCCAATAATGCGAAATCTTCAACGGAACGGTATCGTAATGATCTTCGTATAGCTGGCTGCGGGGGATGATAAGAAAAAAGTTTTGGGGGCATGAGCGGAGAATAAGCGATGAAAGAAGCAAAAGATGTTTTGAGAATTGTGGGGATGATTCTCCTCGGGCTATTCGTTTTTATGGTGGCAGCGCCGCTGGTAATGAAGCTTGCTGGGATAACCTATGGCATCATCACCGGTCTTATCTTCCTGGCGATTTTGCTTATCAAGGTCGCAGTTGTGTTGGCAATCGGTTATCTGATTCTCGTAGGAATTCGTGCCCTGCTACGATAACAACCACCACGCGGGCAACCTGACTAAACTTTGGATGGTTGCCCGCAACGTCTCCTCACGATTCGTTGCCCAATCAAAACTTTTCGACTAACCAGATCTTTTGGTCGATGATCACTTTCCTACTTCCTTCGCGCTAAACGTTAAATCGAAAGTGAACTACATCGCCTTCTTGCATAATGTAGTCTTTGCCCTCAAGTCTTAGTAGTCCTTTATCTCTAGCAGCAGCGTAAGAACCAACATCCGTTAAGCTCTCGTAGCTCACAACCTCGGCTCGGATGAAGCCGCGTTCGATATCTGAATGGATTGTTCCTGCCGCATTCTGGGCGCGTGTTCCCTGTGGAATTGTCCAGGCGCGAACTTCCTTTTCGCCCGCAGTCAGAAACGACATTAATCCCAGAAGGTGATAAGCGCTCTTGATCAGGCGATCGACTCCGCTTGTCGAGACGCCCAGGTGATGCAGGTAATCAAGCCTTTCTTCAGGAGGTAGTGCTACAAGCTCTGCTTCCAGCTGAGCGCAGATGACTACACATTCAGCGGACTCTTGTTGTGCAATTTCCTGCACGACTTTAACCAACGGATGCTTTTCGGGTTCGCTTAGTGTCGCTTCGTCGACATTTGCAGCGAAAATAGTCGGCTTAGTGGTGAGCAGAAAAAAGTCGCGGGCAACGGCTCGTTCGTCCTCTGTTAACGAAACCGTGCGCGCTGATCGACCTGCTTCAAGGGCCGGCTGAATCTTTTCCAGGACGTCCATTTCTGCTCGCGCGGTTTTGTCCCCACTCTTCAAACTCTTCTGCGCTTTTTCTCTCCGTCGCTCGACAGTCGCAAGGTCTGCGAGAGCAAGTTCAATTTGAATAGTTTCAATGTCGCGTGCGGGATCAACGCCACCTTCCACATGGATGACACCTTCATCCTCGAAACAGCGAACAACTTGTACGACCGTATCTGTTTCACGAATATTTGCTAGGAACTGGTTACCCAAACCTTCACCCTGCGATGCACCGCGGACCAATCCAGCAATATCGAGAAACTCCACCGTGGCAGGAATGATGACATTGGTCTTGACAAGTCGTGCGAGTGGCTCCAGACGTTCATCAGGAACCGAAACAACACCGACGTTAGGTTCAATCGTCGCGAATGGATAGTTTGCTGCTAACGCAGAGCTCTGCGCGGTGAGTGCGTTGAATAACGTCGACTTGCCCACGTTGGGCAGGCCAACAATGCCGGCTCTTAACATTTGTTTCCTCGGCTGAAGAAACTAACTTATTACAAGAAAGGATGCAAAAGAGGTGTAAGGTGAGAATCGATTCATCATTTTCAGACTGATCGACCCGTTGTCTTACCGTATAATCTGCTACGCAACGCGGCGCGTGTTAAATTAGAAAATCTTGTTCGAACACCCTGACATCGCGTTGTTATCCCGCACTTCACAAGAATGAACGCATCACTGGCACTCGTTCTGCTCGTTACAATTAGCGGTACCTTAACGACATACCTTTACGATGAGGATGCTCCCTTTGCCGCGAGATTGTGTGCCGGAGCTTGTCTCGGGATAGCAGCCTTTGGTTTAGTGGGTTTCGTCGCTGCATCTTTTTTTGGCTTGACCGCGCCTGCTCTCTGGTTAACCGCAATAATCTGTGCACTGCCTCTGGCGATTCTTACCCAACCCTCCTACGCAAATGCTGTTCGCGATGATCTCTCAGAGGTTTCGAAAGCAACGCGTCGCTTCACCTCGAAACCGGAAGGCACGACTATCGGTTATGTATGTTTCTATCTCGTTGCAGCGATAGTTCTGTGGCAGGTGTTCAGCAAAGCGATGATTGAGGATGCTACTGGAATCAGTACTGGCCTGTTGAATAATTTCGGTGACCTTCCTTTTCACCTGAGTGTTATCACTGGATTTGCTTACGGACATAATTTTCCACCTGAGGATCCGACGTACGCTGGCGTGAGATTTACATATCCGTTTTTGTCGGACTTCGTGTCCGCGATGTTTGTAACTGCGGGTGCGAACCTTAGACAATCGATGTTCATCGAGAATTTTGTTCTCGGATTATCCTTCATCGGATTGCTTCATCGCTGGGCGTTAGTAATGTTGAGAGATCGCCTGGCAGCAATCATCACTCCCCTGCTGGTTTTATTGAATGGGGGATTCGGGTGGGTTCTTCTTTTCACTAAGGCAGACAACGAAAATGGCATGCTGGGTGCGATACGTAACGTACCCTCGTTCACAGTAATTCCAGAAACGACTTGGCGTTGGGGCAACGCGATCTCGGCGTTACTGATACCCCAACGCGGCTTTCTCATGGGATTGCCTTTGGCTGTGATCGTCTTCACTCAATGGTGGCTAGCAACAAACAAAACGGAGGAGCCGCCCCAGTTAGCAACAGCAAAGAAAAATCGACAAAAACTAAAGAAGCCAAGGCGTGAGATTGATGGCTCAGAATCAACATGGTCGCAAAGTTCGATTCGCCGAATGGCTGCAGCCGGTCTAGTAGCTGGCCTGCTGCCACTAGCACACGCGCACAGTTTCGTTGTTGTCATGGCGATGGGAGGATGCCTTGCGTTGATTCAAAGACGCTGGCGTGAATGGTTCACTTTCATTTTCGTTGGATCTGTTGTTGCCATCCCACAGCTATGGTGGTCAACTTCGCACACGGCGGTCCATGCCGGCAGTTTCTTCGCATGGGAAATTGGCTGGGACAGAGGAAACGAGAATCCTGTATGGTTCTGGTTTAAGAATACTGGATTGTTTATTCCGCTGATACTCGTTGCGATTCTCGCACGCGGCAAAGACTACATCATAAACAAGCATCTGCTCGTGTTTTACCTTCCGTTCACACTCTGCTTTGTTGTTCCAAACTTTCTCAAAATGGCGCCATGGATTTGGGACAACATCAAAGTTCTGTTCTATTGGTGGGTAGCCTCCGCGCCGTTAGTTGCTCTCTTGCTATCCAGGCTTTGGAAGGATGGTCCGATTCGCCGCAGTATGGCCGTCGCACTTTTCATTTGTCTGACGCTCGCAGGAGGGCTCGATGTTGCAGCTATCGCTTTGAGATCCGTAAAGTACGAAGTCTTTGATTCGGCGGGAGTTCGCTTTGCAGAACTTGTGAAGTCTACGACTCCGCCCCGAGCGTTGATTGTCCATGCACCGGTCCATAACGAACCTGTTTTTCTTACTGGCCGCAAGTCATTGATGGGATATCCGGGCCACATTTGGACGCACGGATTGGATTTTGTTAAGCGTGAAAGCGATATCAAGCGACTGTATGCAGGAAGCGCGGATGCGGAGCAGATTCTAAACTATTACAGTGTCGACTATGCTGTGGTTGGTCCTCTTGAGCGGTTGGTTATGCCCGTCAACGATCAGTTCTTTTAGCGCCATGAAAAAGTTGGAGAAGTCGGTGGATACCAGCTCTACAAAATCAAACCCTAAGAAAAAACTTCCACGTTCAGCATCGGCTAGCGCGGTGTCGACGAAAGCAGACGTCGCCCAGGTATCAGAACGGACCTGGCGAATCGCCGCGATTTGCATTTTCCTGGTTGCCGCAGTTTTGCGTCTCTACGATCTCACCCTGGTTCCTTTACACCACGACGAAGGTGTCAACGGAAACTTTCTCGTCACCCTCGTTCGCGAAGGTCACTATCACTACGATCCGGCAAACTACCACGGGCCTACCCTCTATTACATTGCGGCAATCATTCCCTGGGTTTTCAAGATTCTCTTTGGAACGGCTGCCCGGGAAACATACGGGCTAAACACGGTCGCAATCCGATTAGTTCCGGCAGTCTTCGCTCTAGGGACTATCGCATTGATCTTTTCGTTGAGACGTTATCTGGGAACTGTGGCCGTATTAGCCGCTGCATTATTAATAGCAATCTCGCCAGGTGCAGTTTATCTGTCGCGCTACTTCATCCATGAAACGTTATTCGTGTTCTTTACGATCGGGATAGTTGTCACTGGATTAAAGTTTTATCAGTCTCGCAATCCCGTCTACTTGTTAATTGCTTCTGCTTCCGCTGCAATGTTGTTTGCTACGAAAGAGACGGCCATGATTTCTGCCGGAGTTTTGATCCTGGCGTTGGTTTCAACCTTGATCTATCGGCGGCTGTTCGGGATTGGACCTTTAAAAACCTCGCATACAAAACCTTTTTTTGATGAGCTCGGTGGGCCGGTCGTATTCGCGCTCTGGGTGGGGTTGGCGATTATCGTCTTCATTGCCATCAACGTCTTCTTTTATTCGTCTTTCTTTGAAAACTATCCGCAAGGTGTTTACGACTCTCTGAAGACGTTTCAGATTTGGAGCAAAACCGGAAAGGCTGCACATGTCCATCCTCCCGGAACTTACCTTACCTGGCTGATGAATCAGGAATCAGCCTTGCTGTTTCTCGGGGCGCTCGGTGCGATTTTCGTCTTGTTCAAGCCGAAGAACTCGTTCGCCTTGTTTTCAGCCTTCTGGGCTTTTGGCTTAATCGCGGCGTACTCACTTGTGCCCTATAAGACTCCCTGGCTGCTTCTAAACTTCATCGTGCCGCTTTCGCTAATAGCGGGCTTTGCCATTCAGCGAATTTACGAGCTGGAGCGCGGAAAACTGCGTTTGCTATTGATTGTTGTTGGCGGGGCCGTCCTGATTGGCCTGTATCAGACCGTAGATTTGAACTTCGTCAATTACGACAACGACAAGGCGTACTACGTCTACGTTTATGCCCATACGAAGCGTGGCTTGAAGCAAATGGTTGATGAAATCGACAATATTGCCAGGCAGGGACCTGAAGGCGGGCGGACCGGAATTACAATCGTGTCGAGCGAGTACTGGCCGCTACCATGGTATCTGCGCAACTACAGTCGCGTAGGTTATTTCGGCCATATGACGTCTTCGACAGAGCCAATCATAATCGCTTCGGAAGATCAAAAAAGCGAAGTGGAGTCTACCTTTGGTGAGCTTTATAGACAGGTGCCATCAACCGAACCTGGGGGAGCCTATTCTTTGCGACCCGGGGTCAATCTGCTACTCTACGCGAGACGTTCAAGCCTCCGACCATAGGTCTTTCGTAGGCGGGCGTCCTATCTTTCAACCCCCAGAAAATTAAGCGTCCAAACTAACTTTGCTTCTCACTTCAATAAGGGAGGCTAAGTTCAAGTTCTGGTTGACATTCTAAGCGGCTCCCACTTATATTGGCCACCCGTACAATCATCCCCTCGAGCCGTTATTTTCAGGCAATGAGGCTGGCCCTAATAATCGAGCAATCTACTGCATGTTCAAACTTCAGCGCCTGGAAATTACTGGTTTTAAGTCCTTCGCCGATTACACACAAATAATCTTCACTGGAGACGGGATAACTGCAATCGTAGGCCCAAATGGCTGCGGTAAGAGTAACGTCGCTGACGCCATTGCCTGGGTTCTAGGTGAACAGCGCGTAAAACACTTGCGTGGTGGGGAGATGAAGGACGTTATTTTCCAGGGGTCGCGCAATCGACCTCCCAGTGGAATGGCGGAGGTCGTCATGCATATGGTGCGTGACGAGACTGTCAAGGAGGAGCCGGATATTGAGGATATCGACTCGACTCTTGAAAAAATCGATGATCAGTTGGTAGACCTTGACGCCATTCTGCCGGAAGAAACTTCGGAGGTCTTGGCAGAATCGACGAGCGCAGAATCCGCTGCTGAATTAGTCAGCACCGAGAATTCCGGACCGACTGAAATGCTCGAAGTCGTTCCTGTCTCCGGACAGCCTTCCCAAGCCAAAGTCTCCCACAAACGACACTGGCGCAGACGGAATCTGGCACTCGAATTCGCGCCGGGTGAGGCCGTCTCCATTACTCGAAGGCTTTATCGTTCGGGCGAGAGCGAATATCTGCTGAACGACAAGATTTGTCGCCTCCGTGACATTCAGGACCTGTTTTCCGGCACTGGTCTGGCTGGGGGCCACTACGCAATCATTGAGCAGGGCCGAATTGGACAAATCCTTTCTGCCAAGCCGATGGATCGCCGTACCATCATTGAAGAGGCGGCCGGCATAACCAAGTTTCGAGTTCGTCAACGTGCCACTGAAGCTCGACTCGAATCTGCGCGCTCAAATCTGTCTCGTATTTCCGACATAGTTTCTGAGATCGATCGTCAGGTGAATAGTCTTCGCCGACAAGCTGCGAAGGCGCGTCGCTATGGAGTGCTGCGCGAAGAGCTGCGCGAACTTCTCAGGCGCGTTTACGTTGCGGAAGACCTGAAGCTCACCAGCCTGTTGGACGACACTAAAACGAAGCTGGCTGAAATCGCTGAAGTCGAACAGGGTATTGCGAACGACCTGGCGACGCGTGAGGATGAAGCTAAAGCGGCTACGCAAAACGCGAGAGATCTTGAAGATCAGCTTACGACTGCACGTGCGGCCGCAGCCGAGGCCGTATTGCAAAGGGATCGACAGGCTCGTGAGTGTCTCTATCAGCAGGAACAGTTAGGGGAGCTTGAAAAACGGAGATCTGAAGTCACCTCTGAAATCGACGCTCTCACAGCGCGACTGGTTCTGATTGAGTCGGAATGCCATCGCTTACAAGCCGAAGATGCGAAACTTCGCGAGGAAGCCGATCAAACAGCCCTTTCGCTTCGAACTGCTGAAGAGTCGTACTCAGCAAGAATCACCGCTGCAACCACTGCTGAAGCAGAAATAGAAAGCGCTCGTGCCGAACTGCTCTCGCAAACCGCAATGGCTGAACGGCTCCGTGAGATTGCCCGTCAGTTGGAAGGTACGCTTGATCGGTTATCACAACAGACTGAAGGTCTCTCGCACGAAGGCGAGAGAGCCGCGAGTCAGCATGCAGAACGAAAGTCGGAGGCAGAAAAGTTTGCACAGGAGCTCACCGATGCGCGGGACCGTGTATCGCGACTTCAAGCTGAACGCGAGTTTGCCGTGGATGCCGTTGTGCGTGGACATGAATCTGTAAGTGATACAGAAGCAGAACTCACACGCGTTCGAGATGAGTTCTCCCGTGCCAGTCACCGCCTTGAGAGTTTGAAAGAACTTGACCAGCGTCGCGCTTACTACTCGCCTGCCGTTCAACTCGTCTTTTCGCCGACAGAGTCGTCGCGCGATTTTCACTTTATTGGCACTCTTGCCGACGCTTTGAACGTCGACGCAAAGTGGGAACGAGCTGTTGAAGGAATTCTCGGGTCGTCGCTTCAAGCGATCGTTGTGCCAACGCCAGACGATGCAGTGCGTGCCGCTCAATGGTTGCGCGAGAACAACGGCGGTCGGGCAAGTTTTTTAGTGGCCGGATTGCATGGTGGCAGCGAAGAGCTTGATACCCTGACTTGTCGACTCGAGGAGCGTTCAACTCTCTCGATTGGTTTAACTGATGATGTACGCGAGGATCTTCAAATTAGTGATTTGCTCGGCGCGCCGCAACAACTAATTACCGTTCTCAAGCGAACGTTACCCCAAAAAATGAATGCACGTCTGGCAGCCAATCTTGATGAGGCTATGGCCAAGTCAATCGCTACCGGTGAGATGTATGTGACGCTCAACGGAGACTGGATTGCAAGTGGTCAGTTCGTCAACTCAGGGGATGCGCGTGACGTTCAAGAAGGTGCCGGACTCCTGGCCTTCAAGCGCGAATTTCGCGAGCTCGAAACGCGCGCTGATGCTCTCGGTCGTGAAGTAGAAATTGCTGACGTCGCGGTGAAGGGAGCACGTTCTCGTCTGGTTGGGTTGGAGGATGCAGTTGTAACACTCAACGAGGCAATCGGGCGTGAAGAGCGGGAAGCGATGACGCGGGAACTTACCGCTAATGGGCTGGAGCAAGAGATTGAACGCGCTGAACGGCATCTGCGAGTTGTCGCTCAGGACTCCGCCCGGGTTGAAGCAGAACGTATTGAAGTTGCGGAGCGACGCTCTAGAGCTTTGCTGGAAGCTGAAGCCGCGGAAGCTGCACGAGAGGCGTCGGCGGACAACGTAATAAATGCTTCGGCGTTACTCGCTGATCTGCGTCGTGAAGCGGAGATCGTAGGCGAGGGTCTAGCAGTTCAACGTGCGACGGCAGCTGCAGCGGCAGAGCGGCGACGCGCAACTACAGCTGAAGTGCGACGAATCGAAGGTGAACTAGCCGACTTTGCAGCACGCGTCGACAGGCATCGGTTTGAGCTTTCTGAAATGAACGGTCGTATGGATGATCTGCGACTCTCGATATCCGATCTTGAACAGAAAGCAAGTACTGTCGAAAGTGATCGTGCACGCGAAGAGCAACAGATCATTACCTTATCGGATCAACTTCAGGACGCCCGTCGACGGGCTGACGCTTTCTCTAATGAGCTCTCGGAACTGAATCGCCGCGCCGCGGATGTGCGAGACTCGAGGGCCGGCTTGGAAGTACAGAGAGCCGAAGCTCAGGCTCGTCAAACGTTCCTTCACGAAAACTGTCACACCGAACTGAATCAGTCGTTGGAAGATTTGTCGCGTGAGGTTGTGCTCGCTGAAGACTTTGACTTTGATACAAGCCATGCACGCGTTGAAGAGTTGCGAACCAGGCTCGAAGGTTTTGGTGGCGTAAACATGATGGCGCTCGAAGAGCTCTCAGAAGCGGAAGAACGACTTCTGTTCCTGACAGTTCAAAGGCAAGACATCATCGATGGCATATCATCAACTGAAGAGGCATTGCGAGAAATAAAACGGCGCTCACGCGAACGTTTCCGCCACGCTTTCGAGCAGATCAATAAGAACTTCAGTGAACTGTTCCAGGAGCTATTTGGTGGCGGACGTGGTGAGATGAGTTTGATTGATACCGACGATGTTCTCGAGTCGGGGATCGATGTCATCGCTCAGCCGCCCGGCAAACGATTACAGAATGTGCTGCTTTTGTCGGGTGGTGAAAAAGCAATGGCTGCTCTGGCCCTGGTTCTGGGAATCTTCCACTACCGGCCGGCGCCGTTCTGTTTGCTCGATGAGGTCGACGCGCCACTTGACGAAGCGAACGTTGGACGCTTTACTGATAAGGTCGTACAGATGTCCGCTCACACGCAGTTCATCGTTATTACACACAACAAGCGGACGATGGAGATGGCCCGCGCTCTTTACGGAGTTACGATGGAGGACGTAGGTGTCTCGAAGTTAGTATCGGTAAAGTTCGAGTGAAGAAATTTTCATTACTGAAGCAAGGCCTCCCCGCCGCGTTCATTGTTTTGAGCGCGGCGATTTTCACTTGGGCCCAGGATTCAAGCTCCAAACAGAATATCCGCCCCGAGCGTACGGTTCCTCCGGCTACCACCAATACGCCGATCACCAACGACGCGAAGTATTCTTATGAGTTCAGCCAGCCGAAATTTTATGTGAAGCACCTAGTTCTTGAACATGATGTGACTGGACATGGAACGATCACTTTTGAACGCATGAACGAGGATGTGCCGGTCGTAGAGCCGATCGAACTCTCTTCTACTGTGCTGAGTCGCGTTACATCGCTTTGGACATCGCTGGACTTTCTGAACTCCCAAACGAACTACCAGACAAGCCAGGATTTTTCGCACCTTGGCACGATGCGCATCGGAATGCAGCAGGGAGAACGGAAACGAGTAGCGGAGTTTAATTGGACGCACAATGAAAGCGCTTCTGCTCTGGTCAATGAGTACAAGCGGATCGCCGATCAGGCGATGCTTGTTTTTGACATTTCAATTGCCAGGGAGAATCAACCACTAAACGCGCCAAAGTTGATGGAAGTTATGGAATCGCTCATTAAGCGTAATGGTCTTTCGGATCCGAAGCAGTTGCTGCCACTTTTGCGGGACATGAGCACAGACGAACATATACCACTCATGGCCCGGAACCACGCCTTGCGAATTATCAAGCAAATTGAGAAGTGACTCTTGATGGGTGACGGCTGAGGTGGGGTGACGCGGGGACGGGGCGACGCGGGGAATTGGTACTCGCTATGATTCTGGATCCTTTCAGAGTGTTTTCCCCGGCGGCATCACATTCGATCCCGCGTCTCCCCGTCTCCGCGTCTAACCGTTCCCCCCGATCAACTCGCCATCTTCGTCTCACACAATTTGCAGAACTCAATCGCACGGTTCTCTGCCCAGAAACGATCTTCCTTTTCGGAAGTATCGGAGACAAATGCGACATGGCCGCCACGACTTGTGGTGATAAGCAGCAGATAGGGGTTTTCCGAGAAGACCTTTTCGCGGAGTGGGTCAAATGGAATGAAGGGATCATCTGCGGAGTGGATGATGAGTGTTGGGATTCGGATCTTATCGACAACTCGAACACTACTTGATCGATAGTAGTAGTCATCGGCGTTCTGAAATCCGTGTGCTAGTGAAGTGAAACGTTCATCGAAGTCTCTGATCGTCTTGATCTGTTTGAGTACTTCGACATCATATAAGTTCGGGTAAAGTCGGTTCTTGAGTCGAATCCGTTTCTTCAGGCTGCGAATAAAATTCCCGTGATATAGCCAATTCGATCCCTTCACAATCGTATCGGTGCTCGCTCGCAAATCCACCGATGGTGAAATAACGCAGGCTGCGATGATTTCCGCCGGCGGTTTATCTGCATATTCGCCGGCCAACTTCAAGACCATATTGCCGCCCAGTGAAAAACCAATCGGAAAGATTCTGGTTAAACCCTCCTTTTTGATCAGTTCATCAATTACAACCGACAGGTCCCCCGACATACCGCCATGATAAAGCGTCGGCGTCAGGTGTTCAGTGCCGCCACAATTTCTATAGTTTACTCTCACTACATTGAATCCGGCTCCGAATGCTTTGGCTGCTATTGACCACATGTAGACGGAATCGATCGAACCTTCCATCCCGTGCCAGATCACAACAGTCGAGTGCTTTCTTCTGTCAGATTGCCAGCGACATTTCGCCAGGACTTGAACTCCATCTTCGACTTGAAATAGTCGCTGCTCATCTTTTGAAACGCTCGGGCGGAAGTGGCGTCGCCGAGGCCATGCGTATGCGGCTAACGTTTGCGCGTGTGGCCCACTAAAAAATCGATGTGGATTGAATTGGTTGCTTGCGAATAAAGCGTCGACTTCGCCGAAGAGGGCGCGAACTTGTTCGATCTCGCGTGGCTCGTGCTTCGTTTGGCTGGGGCTGAGATCAAACACGATCGATTAATTGGAGAGTTCCAATGTGATGTCCACGGTCACGTCGGCTCGATTGACGTGGCGATCCCACTTCAAGTTTGGCGCCGGTTTACCTTGCCCGCGCCGTTCCAAATACATTACCCGCAGAAGTTCGTTTATCTGCTTCTGAGAAAACTCCATAGAGTATTCCTGGTCAAAGATGTCACCCGGCTTCAATGTCCATCGCTCGTGCAAGACTTTGTCCTGTGCCTCGGTAAATCCCTTAGTAATGAATCGACCCATTCGAAACTGCGCACCTTCGTGCACATTCATTTTAAAGCTAACAGATTCTTTAGCATCGTCGTAGCTTGGAACACTGGTGAGGTCTGCCATCAGGTAACCCTTGCGGCCATATGCTTTCTCAATCTCTTTTGTTGCCTTATCTAATTTGGCCCCGTTGACTGGTTGTCCGCTCTGCATGTTGAGCAAGACATCCAACTGCGTCGCAGTCAGAGCAGTTATTCCATTCCATTCAGCCTTGTCCCACTTGTAGATCAATCCCTCATTAACCGGAATTGTCAGATCGACTCCTGACCTACATGTTGCGGTTGCCTCGGGCTTTGCCAGCGGGGGTGCAAACGCTGCGCGGAGTTGACCTGCCTCACGGTAAAGTTGAAACAACGTCTTTGTGGAGAAGAGGCCCACAAATTTGCTCGAGTAATCATTTCCAAACAGCTCCTTTGAGCTTTCAATCAACTTAGCTTCAGGAATGTTTTTTGCGCCAGGAAAATGTAGTGTGCAGATCGGCATAGGGACGCCCGTCACACTGAAAATGTGTTCCTGCGAAGTACTGCCTACGGAATCCTGAGACGTCATATAAGAGACCGTTGCTTCAATATGGTTATCGTGGAGGAAGCGTTGGAGGGACTTTGTGATCCGCTCGACAGTATCGCCATTGTCAGGCGCGGTGCCTGAAAAACCTGGGACTTCTTGTTTTACTGCGGCAATCAGCTCGGTATCAGAGAACCAGATAAAGTTGTCGAAAATGACTCTCGAACTGCCCACTTTTGCCTCTTCGACAACAAACGTTATCGTCATCTGGTCACGATTGGGCCGAGTGCGATAGGCTACGTTTTTGAAGAATCCACTATCGACTAACCGTTGCGCAGCGGCGTCGAGCGCCGATAATTCGAACTGTTGACCAACCTTGAGGTCGGTTGTTGACATGATCTCGTCAGGATTCAGTCGGTTCAGTCCTTCGAATTCAATCTTTGCGATTTTGAAGGTTTGTGGAGTTGCTGTTTGCAAGCTGAACGCAAGCATAAGTGCAGGGAGCGATGCTAAAAGTTTTACATGAAAGGGCATTTTGGAATTTCCTGGGCGAAGCTAACGAAGCGAAGAGAGTTTAGCTCATGCTCCTAACGGCGAGAAGTTGAGCTTGGTTTGATCCGTTCATGAGCTCAAAAAAGACACGACTAACAAGACAAGAAATAATGTTTGAGGCTTGGAGAAAAACCGGTAGCCAATCGGTTGGGGCTGCTGAATTAACGTTGATCCGAGAGTCTCTGAGGATCGTTTTCGGGCAAAGCAGCATTGAATCTCCGGCAAGGTTAGCCAGGGCCCTCGTCGATAGCGGTGTTCCATTGCGGCATCCGGAAGTTTTACAGGCCGATACTGTTTGGCGAGAGGCAAACATCTATGAATTTTTCGGGCCGGAAGAGTTGGACTTCACTTCGCTCGAACTTGCGCTGGCATCAGTGACAAAGATTGAAGACTTGCGAATTCAATTTGCCGCTGAAGGAGACGAATTTGGTGTAAAACGATTGACACAGCAGATCCAGGAAGTAAGAAGAGAACTTGATAACAAGGATGGTGAATTGGCGCGAGAGGTCGTCCAATGGTTAAAAGTCTGGCTACAAAACCCTGTGATTTTTCGAGACTGGCTTTGCCTGAGGCAAAAATCAGCAGATTTTCTCAAGAAATTTGCACAGTGACAGTACAGATTCTGGAACTTTCAGGAATCCAACCGCGAATATCTAGTGACTGAGTCAAAAAGACAATCAAGTGGTAGATTGCAAGTTGTAATCGAATGAAAGCAAAGACTGACTTGCCAGATTCAGAATTGCTGCGGCTGATGTTGGCCGGGGATGAGGAGTCGTTCACCCTGCTCTATCGGAGGCGGCAGGGAGGTATTTACAGGTTCGCATTACAGATGAGCGGCTCGCCTCAAGTAGCCGAAGATGTTACTCACGATGTCTTTTTGTTTTTGATGAAGGATGGGAATGTCTTCGACGCCGCACGAGGTTCAGTGAGTTCATTCTTGTTTGGAGTTGCCCGTAATTATGTGCTCCGCCGTTTCCGAGGTGATCACGCAACAGTACCTTTCGCAGACGATGAAGAGGATCAAGATTTTGATCGCGAAACGAACGTCCCGGGTCCGCTGGATGATTTGACGAGAGCGGAGACGATTGAGAGTGTGCGAAGGGCAGTGTTGAGTTTGCCGGAAAAATACCGCGAGGTGGTTGTCCTTTGTGAGCTTCAGGAACTCAGCTATGGAGAGACCGCGGAAGCCCTGGGTTGCGCGATTGGTACAGTGCGATCGCGCCTGCATCGGGCGCGTTCTCTACTGCACGCCAAGTTGAGCCCGAGCGGCGAACAAACTGAATTAGAGAGCTCAACAGCAGTTGAGTCAGCGAGGTGTTTCGCATGAATTGTCAAAGATTCGAAAGCATTGCAAGTGAGTTGGCGCGAAACCAGATAATGGAAGCCGATGTGCGTAGTGAAGCGTTGGCGCACAGCGCGAAGTGTGTCAATTGCCTGGCACGTTTGCGAAACGAAGAAATGCTGACTCGAGGTTTGAACGCGCTGGCAACGGGGATGAATAGTTTGGAAGCGCCTCCGGCACTCGAGGCTCGGCTCGTGAGTGCTTTCCGACAACCTCAGGTCATTGTTCCAATGCCTGTTATGCGGGGCCGGCGTTTCTACTGGCTTGCAGCTGCGGCCGCAGTTTTGTTCATTATTTTTAGCGTGAGCACATTTAGATGGCATCGTGAGCAGCCCGCTCCTCACGAGGCTAGGCTGACACCTCCTACGCCTGTTAAGAATGTGGACGGTCCGGCTCCGCAACAAATCCAGACTCCAAAACAACCGGTGTTTGCTGTTAAGTCCGACGATAAGCCGAAACATCAGCCACGACGAAACGTTCGCGGATCAGCGCTGCAGGCAAAAGCAGTGATCACACCAAATAAAGACATCAATTCGAATCACGCAAGCGAAGTCGCAACTGAGTTCATGCCGGTGGGTTACTGGAACGCCGCTGCTTTGCAGGATGGCGGACAAATCGTGCGCGTTGAGTTGCCGCGCACAACTCTGGCGAGTTTCGGACTCCCGGTAAACATGGACCGCTATAACGAGAAGGTCAAAGCGGACGTGTTGTTAGGAGTTGATGGTATGGCTCACGCGATACGTTTTGTACAAGAGAAGAGATTGCAATAATCCGGGCGGATGCCTGAAAGGAAAATAGACCGATGAAGAGAGTAATAGCGATTCTTGCTGCAACCACATTTCCGGTGCTTACCGCCGTGACTGTAGTTTCGTTTGCACAACAGCCACAGCCCGCAACACAGGACACTGTCATGGTGAAGCAGCGTGTTGTTCAGACGCAGGAAGGAGTGCCGGCGCCGCCACCGCCCGGAGATTTCGTCTTCGTTATGTCAGAAATGAATTTCGGCGGCAAGGTGGTCAAAAACGCTCCTTATTCAGCACAGGGAGTCACCGAAACGACCCAGACTTTGGGTGATGGCAATCGTATCGTGAATAAGACGACGAGCGCGCAGTATCGCGACAGCGAAGGACGCACGCGGCGAGAACAGTCGATTAAGATGCTTGGACCATTGGGCGACGGCGGTGACCCGCTGCAAACCATCTTCATTAATGATCCGGTTGCAGGAGTAAGCTATTCATTGGACTCTCGTACTCATGTGGCGCGCAAGACTCTACCGTTCAAATTTACGCAGAAACTTGGCCCTGGCGACCTCCCACCGGGAGAAGGCCAGCACTTTGAATTTAAAGTTGAAGGGCCGCCGGAAACTGCTGTTGTTGTGAGGACTCCGGGCGCGCCATCCACTGCGACCGCGGGAGTTGTTGCCGTCGCGCCTCTTGCTCCAGGTGAACCACCCAAGGGTTACCGAATTGAAACTCAAAGTAGCGCAACTTCTACTTATTTCTTTCGGCGAGGCGGTTCGAGTGACGACGTCAAGGAAGAACAGTTAGGTAAACAGAATATTGAGGGTGTGGATGCCGATGGCACGCGGACAACGATTACGATCCCGGCTGGGGAGATCGGCAATGAACGCGCAATTGAAATCGTTAGCGAGCGTTGGTACTCACCTGAATTGCAATTGGTGGTCATGACGCGTCATAGCGATCCTCGTACGGGTGAAACAGTTTATCGTCTAACCAACATCAATCGAACGGAGCCGGCTAAGTCGCTCTTCGAAGTACCTTCCGACTACACGATCAAGGAAGGGCCTCCGTTACCACCTTCGATCGGACCATTACCCGCGAAAGTAAAAAGACCAGAGTAATCTGAGAGCGATGCGCTATTAACTTCCGGTACCAAACCAGATTGGCTTTTTAATCTCGGATGGTACCGGAGTCTTATTGCCTAGCAGGCCAAATCTTAAATCTGAGATTTCGGCTCATTCTTCTTCTTCACCGCCGCGAATTCTGCCCTCGGCTCGCGATTGTTCGACGATCTTCTGCGCAAGTTGACCCGGTACCGGATCGTAGTGCGAAAACTGCATGTGGAAAGAGCCACGCGCAGCGGTTATTGAATTGAGCGTCGATTGATAGTTGAGCATCTCGGCCATTGGTACCTGTGCCTTGATCACTTGCTGCTTGCCGCTAGTCTCCATTCCCTGAACACGACCACGCCGAGAATTCAAGTCACCCATGATGTCGCCACTGTATTCCTGTGGTGCTGCAATCTCGACATCCATCACCGGCTCAAGCAGCGATGGTCGAACCTTTTCCATCGCGGCGCGAAAAGCCTTACGACCTGCGGCGCGGAACGAATGTTCGTCTGAGTCGACCGGGTGGTATGAACCATCGACCAGTTGCACTTTGAAATCGACCAGCGGATAACCGGCGATCGCTCCCGACTTCGCTGCTTCGATAATTCCTTTCTCAATCGCAGGCCGGAATTGCTGTGGTACTGAGCCGCCAAAGATCTTGTCTTCAAATACAAACCCACCGCCACGAGGCAACGGTTCAAATACGCATTTGCAATCGCCAAACTGTCCGCGACCGCCGGTTTGTTTCTTGTGTCGACCCTGGACTTCAGCACGTTGGGTGATCGTTTCTTTGTAAGGCACCTTGGGCGGATGAAGTGTGACCTCCACGCCGTAGCGCTTCTTCAATTTTTCGACCACGGTCTCAAC
>Ga0134124_10001386_pt1 | contig 19545 bp, 18 predicted proteins | sample KB304_FD_96880 | JGI IMG/M metagenome (GOLD analysis project Ga0134124, IMG submission 96880) | Terrestrial soil microbial communities without Nitrogen fertilizer from Kellogg Biological Station, Michigan, USA - KB3-0-4 | ecosystem: Environmental > Terrestrial > Soil > Unclassified ...
CGGCATGCCGCACGCGACCAGCAGCCAGAACTTCGGCGCCGCGTCGCTCTGCGTGAAGTTGGCGAAGATGCCGGCGACGACCATCGCGACGAGAACGCCGAGGCCGCCGATCCGCGGCACTGCTCGGGTGTGGAATTTCTGAGGGCCCGAGAAGTCGTGGTCCGCCGACCAGGCGTGGAGCGACGCCGAGCGGACGACGACGAGCGTCACGAGCAGCGAGGTCAGGAACGAGATGACGAAGAACGACATGGCCGGCGCCAGGGGCCTGCTATTGTGGCCGCTCGCGGAGCGCTTCCGACGCCAGTGTTGCGCAACGCACGCAGTGGTGCGGATCGCCCTCGACCCGGCCCGTAGAATTGCTCGCTTGACCTGTGAGGGATGTGACAGTGGCCGTGGTCGGAGGTCTTCGTTCACGACCCGCACGGCGATGCCGGCGAAGCTCGGTTGGAGTACGGCACCTCGCTCACCGAGTGTGGGTCCGGGTTTTTTGTAGATGTCGAGTCGGCATTCGACCCGTGGCGCGCTCGGGGGCGCGGACCTGCGCGCTTAGCGGCTCTGACCCGCTGTGGGTTAGCGCCGTGCCTTGACGGCGTCGATGCTTGCGACCCATGCGCGGCTGACCTTCGCCGCACCTGCAGGGCTCAGATGGCAGTCGTCGTAGCGGTCCTCGAACGACGAGAAGCGGTCAACGTCGGGGCCCGGATAGATGTCGCGCGCCGGATCGACGCTCGCATGTTGCGCGCTTCGGATACCCTCGACGACGTCTGGGCCGCCACAGATGCTGGCCTGCGCCACGAGGATGGGTGCGGCGGTCACGGCACGAATTGCAGCGAGCACGCGGCTCAAGTCCGAGCCATATTCCGCCGGTGGGGTCGCGCGGTCGAACTCGCCCTGATGCCAGAGCACAAGGTCGATCCTGGGTTCGTTCACGAGACGTTCGTGTAAGTAGCTGCCGAGGCCTGCCGCATCCGCCCACTGCGAGATCGATGTCCCGCCCATCGCGGCGCCGACGAAGATGACCGCCGGGCTTAGCCCCGAGCGGATCATCTCGTCGCCCACCTTGGACCAGACGCTGCCAAGGCCGCCTTCCGACCCGGGCATGGGGTCGATTGCGGGGTAGCAGCGACCGTCGTACCGCCAGAAAACGTTGCCACTCGCGCGCGAGCGCTGGCCGACGGAATTTGCAGCGTTTGACTGCCCGGCGACGACGATGACGGTGGCTGTCTCGGGACACGCGACCGGGTCGCCGTGCGGCTTCGCTTCAACCTGAGACCAGACACGCTGCTTCAGTCGAGGCCGTGACGGCGACCGGGGTAGAAGATCCGGATCCGAAACGGCAAACCATTGCCGGTCGACGAACATTCCCGCCGCGAATCCGACGGTTGCGATGAGAGCAAGCATGGGCCAACGCCGCATCACTCGCGCTCGTCCCTGGTTTGTGCGGTCAATGGCGCGACAGGATTCTCGGTCTGCATGGTCCGTTTGCGAGTCGCTACCGACCTCACGCTTCCGCGATCAAGTCACGGTACACGGCGATCACGAGCCGGTCGTCGAAGCGTTCCACCGCCGAACAGTGGGCGCGATACGCCATGGCCTCGGTGTCGGTGCGTGTCAGTGAGAGCATGCGCATGCAGGCCTCGGCCAGCGAGTCGGCGCTTCGCGGTTCGCACAGGAAGCCGGTTGTCCCGTCGATCACGATGTCGCGACAGCCGGGCACATCCGTCGCGATCTGGGGCCGACCCATGGCGCCCGCCTCCATCAGCACCCGTGGCATGCCTTCGCTGTACGATGGCAGGACGACGCAGTGGCACCCGTCAATCGCGGGGCGGACATCATCGGTTGCCCCTAGGTACTCGAGCGATCCCGCGCTCGACCATGCCTCGACGACGGCTTGCGGAATCGACATCGCCTTGGCCGGGTATTGTGGACCAAGGAGCCTGAAGATGGCGCGCGGATCGCGCGCCCTGACCTTGCACGCGGCGTCCGCGAACTCGACGACCCCTTTCTCCTTGACCAGCCTGGCGATCATCAGGAAGACGAATTGCGTGCTCGACTCGGGCAGCGGCGAGCGAGCGAACCGCTCGAGTTCGACACCTTCTCCGGGCAACGTGCGGATGGCCAATCCCGACGTGATCTGCGCGGCCGCGAACAACGCGCGGTCGTCGTTGTTGAGGAACCAGACCTCGTGCGAGCGGCGGATCGCGAGCCGGTAAAGCAGCACGGCGACGCGCTTTCGCCAAGGCCGGGTCAGGAAGAGATAGCCGGTTCCGGTGACGACCGAGATGCAGCGCACGCGAAGCATTCTGGCGACGAGCGCGCCGTAGATCACCGCCTTGATCGTGAAGTGAAATGCGATGTCCGGCCGCAGCGCCCGATAGATCCGGTGCAAGGCCAGGATCGCGTGCCCTTCGCGCCACGGGTTCACGCCGCGCGCCGCGAGCACCCACGGCACGAACTCGGCGCCGAGCTTTGCCACTCCCACGACCGGCGCGTCGGCCTGCGCGATCAGCACGACTCGATGGCCCTCACGTGCGAGCGCTTCAATTGCGCGACCGCGAAAATTCAGGAGCCCGACCAGCGAGTTGCAGCAGAAGACGACGGTCTTGCGCCCACCGGCGCGGTCGCCGGGCCCCGTCATGGCGCGCCGACGACGACGTCGCGGAAGTACTCGATATAGCCGTTGCCGCTAAAGCGGGTGCTCGCCGCGGCGCAGACTTCGCGCGCGAAGCCGGGCACATGCAGCACGTGGTCGACGAGCGACGCGATCTGATCGGCGAGCTCGCGCGCGTCGAGCTCGGCGCGGCAGTATACGAGTCCAGGCAGGTCGCTGCCGAACTCGCGTGAGTCGCCGGTGTCGCGAACGATCGCTGCGCAGCCGGCCATCAGCGCCTCGGCGACGACTCGCGAAGGATAGTTGGTGACTTCCTGCATCGACAGAACCAAGGCGGCGCCGGGCAAGACGGCGTCGGCCGGTGCATAGCCGACGAAACGGATCGGCGTTCGGGCGCGGGCAAGGCGCTCGACGCGCTTTGCCACATGACTCTCCAAGGGACCGTACCCCGCGATCTGGAACTCGAATCCGGCCGGCAGGCGCGCGCGCGCCAGCGACCACACCTCCGGGGCGACGTCGAGGAGGTCGTCGACTCCTTTGCCGGCGACCAGTCGCCCGAGAAGAACCGCGATCGGCGCTTTGGCAACGCCGCCGCGCGGTGCACCGGCGAGAAACGTGCCTCCCGGCGTGAGGCTCATCTTGGGCGCCGATCGGAAGCGTTGCATGTCCGCGAAGATCGAAGGGCTGAGCACGTCGATCCTGGCCGCGAAGAAGAAGGACAGCCATGCCCAGACGCTGGTGCGCTTTCCGGCGAGAGGCCCGGGCACGCTGGTGCAGTCGGCGACCGACATCGACACCCTGTCGCCCCTTGCGAGATGGAGCGGCCAAAGGCAGTTCAGCGGATAGTGAAAGCTGCTCCCCCGCGGCAGCGTGCGCAGCAGCCTTCGGAACTTGCGGATGAACGCGAGGCGGCTCCAGGCCTGCATCTCGACCGCGATGAGCGAGCCGAAAACGTCCGCTCGATCGGGGTGATCCGCAGTCAGCTCGTCGAGCAGGCTCGAGGGTGCGATCAGGGCGACGTCCGCTCCTTTGCGCCTGAGTTCGGTGAAGATGTCGAAGAAGCGTCGCTCCGCGCCGCCGTACGACGGCGACACGACGACGATGAAGCTACGCATGCCGCAAGACGGCGCGCCGCGCCGCGGGCGCGCGCCTGTGCGAGCGCTGGACGACGATCGCGTAGAGGAAGAAGAAGTACACGAACGAGTAGTAGCGCCAGTGCATGATCTCGCTCCACATCATCGGGATTGGCGCGACCAATCCCGCGACGATCAGCCGATGGGCGAGCGCGCTGCGCCGAGGCCTCGACAAGATGCCCAAGGCGAGCAGCAGCGCGGCGAGCGACTCGATCGAGACCACGCTCTCGAACAGATCCGTCGTCCGCTCGGAGCCGATCATGAGGCCGTACGCCCGCATCGGGATGAGCACGAGATACTTGATCGGATAGGCGATCGCATAGCCGAACGAATCGATGAGATTTGAGAAGAACACCCCTGCCGCGCCCGAGTCTTCGAGCAGATCCTCGCCGGAATAGCCGGGGATCAGCGACTTGACGAGCGGCGCAGCGACGGAGATCGCGATCAGCAGGACGAAGATCAGGCGATAGCGCGGCGGCCTCTCGCGCGGCACCATCAGGAGCAGCGTCAGGAGTGAAAGCAGCATGTAGTACCTGGCACACGCGGCGAGCAGCAACGCGGCGAACAGGTGGGTTCGCTTTCCGCCCGTCAGGTACGCCGCGAAGAGGATGGCCGAGCACATCGCATAGACCTCCTTGTTCAGGCTCAGGAAGCCGAACAGGAAGTACGGGAACACCAGCGCACCGGCCATGAATTCGAAGCGTGCTCGCCGACCCGGAAGGGTGTCGAACGCGATCTTGAGACTGAGGACCATCAACGCGAGGTTGAGCCCCTGGATCAGGAACAGGTTACCGTTGGTGAGCTTCATGAACAGGATCGGCGAGCCGATCAGGAACAACGCCGGGCTCTCGGCCAGGTCGAGCTGTTCGTACAGATCCTCGTAGAGGCTGAAATACGTGGCGGCGTCCGATGCGAAGTACTCGATCGTCTTGTCGAGATGCGCTTGCAGCAGGGCACCACGCAGCAGCAGCAGCAGCGCGAGCAGCAGCAGGAACGTCAATCCCAATCCCAGTGTGCTCGCGCGAACGCGGATCATGGTCTATCTGCCCGGAAGAAAACGCTTCTGCAGCCGCAGCAGCCCGTCATAGAGGGCGGCTTCGCTGCCGAACTCGTCGTGCGCGCGCTCCGGTCGCGCCAGATAGGCGGCAAGATCCACTTCGCTCCAGTCCATTTTCTTCAAAAAGTACTCGATGTCGACCTGCAGGTCGTCGACGTCGGGATAGGGGCTGTGGGCGAGCAGCTCCTTGGCCCGGTCGCGGCTCATCTGACCCGAACAGATCAGCGACGAAAAGTGTAGGCGACGCTTGTCGATGCCGAACTTGGTCGGCAGCAGATAGCCCTGATAGAAGCGGGTGAAGATCGACTCGTAGTGCTTGTACGGATACGGTCGATAGCCGAGCTCCTCGACGAGCACGCCGATGCAGCGCTCCTTGTTGTAGTCGATGTAGTCGAGGAACGGGACCCATCGGGTCCCGCGCACTAGCCTGTGCCAGGCGAAGCGGGCGACGCCGATGGTCGGCAGGCTTCGCACCCTGACGCCGTCGCGACGGGCGATCGCAAGGATGTTCTTGCGATCGAACTTGTTCCAGTTGTAGTTGCGCGGAACGCGCATCCCTTCGGTCGTCGTGTTGCTGCCGGACAGGATATACCGGATGCCGTAGCGCGCGGCCTGCTGGAAGTTGACCGCCAGCATCGCGTTGTCGTAGAGCAGCTCGACGTCGATCACGTCGGCGTCGAAGAAGGCCTGCTGTAGGGCGCGGTACTCGCGCCAATCGACGACGTGGGTGTGGAGATCGACGCCGAGCTTGCGCACGACGCTCTCGATGTTGTTCACGGCGAGCTCGGAGTCCCAGCCGTTGTCCATGTGGACGGCCAACGGCCTGAGGCCGTGCTGGCGCGCGAGATAGAGCGCGTAGGAGCTGTCGGCGCCGCCGCTGACGCCGACGATGCAGTCGTAGCGCTTGCCGCGTCCATCGCTGCGAACGGTTTCGACGAAGCTCGCGAGCTTGCGCTCCAGCAGCTCGGGGCTGGTCGGCCGGAGCTCGGCCAGCCGGGCGATCATGGACGTGCAGTAGTTGCAGCGACCCTCGGCGTCGAAGGTCACGTCCGCCGCGTGCGCGTCCATCACGCAGCGGGTGCATTCGCGAGCCGCCGTCGCGGCCATCACCGGAAGAGCTCCTGCACCGACGAATAGTCCGGATAGCTGATGAGGACCGCGCGATGCGGACCGTAGAAGACGAAGATGCTTCCCGCGGCAGCCGCAGACGCGCCGGCGTCGATGGCCGCCCGCATGTCGGCGAGCTTCGATGCGCCGCCGCAGGCGATCACCGGGACCGAGACCGCGCCGGACATCCTGGCGATCAGTCCGAGGTCGAATCCCGAGTAGCTGCCGTCGCGGTCGACGCTGTTCAGGAAGACCTCGCCGGCGCCGCGTGCCACGAGATCCTGGGCGTGGCGCAGTGGATCGAGCGCGGTCGAGCGGCGTCGGCCGGGGTGGTAGACGCGCTCTCGTCCAAGAAGGCCGCGCTTGACGTCGATCGCCGCGACGACGCTGCTCGCCCCGAACTCCTGCGACAGCTCCGCGATCAGCCCCGGGTTGTCGATTGCCGGGCTGTTGACGGCGATCTTCTCAACGCCGGAGGCGACGAGCCGCCGTGCCTGGTCGAGCGAGCGGATCCCGCCTCCGTAGCACAGCGGCATGAAGCATTCGCCGGCGATGCGGGCGATGAGGTCGTAGTCGGGATCGCTCCCTGTCCGCGACGCCTGGATGTCCAGCAGGACGAGCTCGTCGACGTACTTGTCGTTGAAGATCCGGATCGCGTTGATGGGATCGCCTACGTAGCGGGGCCGGCGAAACCGCGAGGTCTTCACGAGACCGCCGTCCTGCAGGAGGAGGCAGGGGATGACGCGGTTGAACAGCTCGTTCATGCGCTGGCGAACCTGCGCAGTACGTTCATTCCGAACAGATGGCTCTTTTCGGGATGGAACTGGACGCCGAACAGGTTGTCGTGCTCGAACGCCGCCGTGAATTCGTCGCCGTACCTGCAGATCGCAGCGGTGTCGGCTGGATCGGCCATCTGGACGAAGTAGCTGTGCACGAAGTAGAAGCGCTCGGGCTCGGGCGCCTGGTGATCGAACAGGCGTGCTCCGGCGGCGGGGCGGACGCTGTTCCAGCCCATGTGCGGCACGCGTCTTCCCGGCGACTCCGAAAAGCGGCGGGTGAACGCATCGAGCCAGCCCAGCCCGGCAACGCCGCTCTCCTCGCTTCCGCGCGTCATCATCTGCATGCCCAGGCAGATGCCCAGGATCGGCTTTCGCTGCACGAGCGCCTGCTCGCGCAGGCTGGGAACGAGGCCCGATTCGGCGAGCTTTCGCATGCCGTGGCCGAAGTGCCCAATCCCTGGCAGGATCAGTTTGTCCGACGCTGCGACGTCTGCCGCCGAGCCGCTCACGCGGGCTTTGGCGCCGACCTTGCGCAACATGTTCAGCACCGACGCCACGTTGCCGACGCCGTAGTCGACGATCACGATCACGCGACATCCTCCGCGCCGGCCTTCAAGGCATGCTCCAGATAGCGCCGGTAGTTCCCCCGCCAATCCGACGCCCAGATGCTTTCGACGTCCAGCCGCTGCGCCGCCTCCGACGCCGGCGCCAGCACCCGCTCGGCCAGCTCCGCGACATCGCGAAACTCGACGAACGGATGCTGCGGACACGCATAGAGCGCCTTCGGAGTGGCCCAGAGGTAGATCCTCTCCGCCAGGCCGATTGCCTCGAACAGCCCGGTGGAGATCTCGCCCACGACGGCGAATGCGGCGGCGAGGGTCGGATAGATGTCGCGCGCTCGGTCGACGACGACGCCGCCGGATGTCGCGCCGTCGAACTGCGACCAGACGCGTTCGCGTTCCAGCGGGTGCGGACGCACGACGACCCGGTGCTTGTCTCCGATCCGCGAAGCGAGTTCTCTCGCGAGGCTGAGGTACTTCTCGAAATCGAAGCCGTCGCTCAGGACGACGATGGTCGACTTCGCAGCGTCGGCGTGGGCGTGCAACTCGCGCTGTTCGATGTAGTGAGGGTGGCCGATGACCCACTTGGCGACCGGCGCGTTGATCTGCTCGTTCCACCAGGAGCCGTAGCCGAGGAAATCGTGCGGGAGGTAGCGTCGATAGTCCGCGTTGTTCCTGAGAGTAGCCGCGTACGAATAGGCATCGTGGCCGGAGCTGATGAGCCCGTGCTGGGGCTCTGCAACCCTGACGCGCATCTCCCTGGCGACCAGATTGAAGACGCCGAGATCGCTGTAGCAACCCTGCTCCAGGAGCACCAGCTTCGGTCGGACCCGCTCCAGCAGCGCGCGATAGGTGCCCAGCAGTCCGGGGAGCCGGGCGATCTTCATCGCCACCATCGACTTCAGGTAGTCCGCCTGCGCGTCGGCGATGCTTAGGCCCAGCAGGTCGCGAGCGCGCTTGCGCACGCACTCGACGAGCTCCGCGGCGGCCTCGTCGTGCCGGCGACGCTGGCGAAGCTTGCCGAGCAGGTCGATCCTTCCTTGCCACGGCAGGAAGTAGTACGCCCTCTCGTTGAACCGGTCGAGCGGGACCAGCCAATCCATCAAGCCTTCGATCGTCACGGTGCGCTCGATCGACTCCATCGCGAAGTAGTCGGTGATGCGATTGAACGAGCGCGAGGAGCGCTGGAAGTGGCCCGCTCCGCTGGCCATGATCAGGATGTCGCCGTGGAACCGGCGCCAGCGCGTTGCATTGGCCCAGAGGACCTTGGGCAATGCCGACAGCGCGCGGCGATAGCGCCGCGGCGGCGGCGGGACGATCGTCTGAACGCCTTGATAGTGCAGAGGCGACGTCAACGAGCGCAGAAATTGACTGCGCAGCAGCGGCCAGGTCAAGAGGCCGGTGCTGGCGCAGCGGTGCTCGAGGATCGCCGGATCGTCTTCGATCGCCAGCACCTTGGCCAACGTGAGGTTCGGATTCATCCCTTCGCTGGAATGCGAGCCTGCAGGGTCCGCCATCCCTCAGGTCGAGCAGCTTGCCGGCCGCTTGGCGCGGATTGGCCGTGCCGGAACGCCGGCCCATACTTCATTGGCCGGGACGTTGGATGTGACGACCGCGTTTGCGCCGACGACGGAATTGGCACCGATCGAGATGCCGGGACCGATGAAGACATTGGCGCCGATCCAGGCGCCGTCGCCGATCTCGACGTCCGCTTGCACTGGAACGCCTTCGTCGACGCGCAGGTCGGTGTCGGACGGGATGGTCTGCGTGTAGATGCGGACGTTGTGCGAGATCCGGCAGCGCCGACCGATGCGCACCCGATGTCCCGCGCAAACTTGGACCGTCGACAGGCTGCCGATGTAGCTGTCGGGACCGACTTCGATCGAGCCGTCGCCATAGAACTCGATTCCCGGCCCGTTGAACCGGAAGGTGGGGTCGAGGCGATAGGTCGCGGCATACCCGCGATAGACCATCCGCCAATAGATCGAACGGGCACGCAACAGGTTCTTGCCGATGAGTCTCCAGAACATCGATCACTCGCTCCAGGATCCGCGCAACACCCGCAAGGCGAGCACCGGGCGGTGCCACGGCATGGGCTGGATCCAGACCGATAGCAACCAGGACAAGAGCAGCGCGCATAGCTGAACGGTCAGGAAGGCCAGGGCTCCGCCCGTGAGCCCGTACGTGCGCGCCAGGGCAGGGGCCAGCACGACGGCGACGACCGCCGTGCCGAGACTCGCCAGGCTGAGCCATTCGGTCTTCGAGGTGAAGAAGAACAAGCCCGCGATGTTGAAATACACGGCGGAGACGGCACCGCCGACCAGAAACCAGATCGACAGGTCGATCGCCCCGGCGTATTGCGCGCCCAGCAGCAGCGATCCGCTTGCCTTCAGGAGCAGCCAGAGGACGAGAGCGGTCAGCAACCAAATGGGGACCAGCGCATAGGTCGCGCCGACGACGCGCAAGCGGGATTTCGTGCCTGCCGCCGACATCTGGCCGAACATCCACGGCGAGCCCGCCTTGACCAGCGCATCGCCCAGGATGGTCATCGCCATCCCGATCTGTGCCGCCGTGCCGTAGATGCCGACCGCCTCGCGCCCGAGCAGCGAGGAAATCGAGAACCGATCGGCGGTGCCAATGAGTGCGCTGGCCAGGGCATAGGGAACGAGCGGGACGCCAAAGCGCAGCAGCTTGCGCAGGTCGCCCTGCCCTGCGGTCCACCTTGCGTCCGCGTTGGCGAACAGCAGCCACGACGCCAACGTCGCGCACAGCACAGCCGACACCACTGAGCCGTAGATCCGCCCCTCGCCGCCGAGCGAGAGGGCGAAGACGCAAACCAGCGACAGGCCGACGTTCAGCACCGCCGCGACGATCTGCAGCGCCGCGGCGCGGACGACTGCGCCCTGGCTCTGCCAGAGCGCGCCGCGGATGCCGACGATGACGGTTGCGCCGGCGTTCACTGCCGCCAGAAACCAGAACCGGGGCGGCAGGTCCAGCGGGAGCTTAAGACCGAGCGCACAGCCGAGGAGGAGAACACCGCAGATCAGCGTGCTGGCCGTCGCGAGAGCCAGCGCAGTGCCGACGAGGCGCGGGAAGTCGATCCCGTCTCGCTTGAACCAGTTGACCGACACGGCCCCGTGCACGCTGAGTCCCGCCAGCGAGGTGCTCAGCGTCACCAGCAGGAAGAAGTTGATCACCATGCCGTAGTCGGCAGGGGAGAGCGCGCGCGTCAGCACCGGCAGCAGGAAGAACGGAACTCCCGCCGAAACGACGTTGGCGACGCCGTAGATCGCGCCGGCACGAAGGAATCTGGACTTCACGGGCCGGCGCTCTTCGCGCCGGCATCGCCGCGGCCTGGCCGGTCAACGAACTCACCGTGACTCCGGCGGGCGAGGGCGGCTTCCGCGAGCGTCAGATCGTCGGGCGTGTCGATGTCCAGTGAGCGCCCGGCGGGCATTTCGTATCCCGCCGTTTCATCGCTGTCAAAGCCGCGATGCGCGAGCAGCCAGCTCACGCGTGCCGCATAGACGGCGCCGTTCAGGACGAAGGCAGGCGGCAAATCCTGGCGCCGGTGGACCTCGCCGCGGGGGTCTGATGTGTACGGCACCAGCACACCGTTTGGGTCGCAGCGATAGGTCCAGTACGGATGGTCGATCGCCCTGCGGACCGACACGCATGCTGGAGCCGATGCCTCAAGCATGCGCTCGATGCAGCCGTCGATGTCTGTCGGCAAGCGCAGCGGAGAGGTCGGCTGGAGCAGGACGACAACGTCGAACGAGGGAAGCTGGCCGAGCGCGTGCAGAACAGGTTCGATGCCCGGGGTGTCGTCGCGCGCCAGCTCCGCCGGGCGCAGGAACGGCACTTCGCAGCCTGCCGCGATCGCGGTGGCAGCGATCTCGCTGTCGTCGGTCGACGCCACGAGGCGGTCGATGTAGCGCGACGCACGGGCGGCATCGGCGGTCCAGGCCAGGAGCGGTCGCCCGCCGACGAGCCGGATGTTCTTGCGCGGCACGCCCTTGGAACCGCCCCGCGCCGGAATCAGGCCGAGGACCGAAAGGCCTGCGATCACGGATTGCCTCCGCCTTCAAATTCGAGTCGGGCGCGCTCCAGGTCGTCGAGGCGCCCGACATCGATCCAGTACTCCTGGATGACATGCGCGCGCACCGCATGTCCCTCTTCGATCGACCGGCTGATCAGCGTCGGCATGTCGAAGAACTTGCCTGGCGGCACGAGCGGCAGCACTTCGGGCGAGAGCGCATAGATGCCCGCGCTCACGACGGAGCGGACCTCCGGTTTCTCGCGGATGCCGCGCACCCGCTCGCCGTCGAGTTCCATCACGCCATAGGGGATCTGCGTCACCAGCTCGCGCACTCCGACGGTGATGCCCGACGCGTTCTCGGCATGAAGATCGACGAAGCTGCCGAGGTCGAGGCCCGTGAGCACGTCGCCGTTCATGACCAGCAGCGGCGCGGGCGGCGCGGGCGGCAGCATCGAGAGGGCGCCTGCCGTGCCGAGCCGCACGTTCTCGCGCAGGTATTCGATTTGCAGCCCGTAGGAGCCGCCGTCGCCGAAATGACCCTCGATCAACTCGGCCCGGTAGTTCACCGACAGGAAGAGGCGCTGAAAGCCCGAGTGCGCGAGCGTTTCGACGATGGTCTCGAGGATCGGCCGGCCGCCGACCTCGACCATCGGCTTGGGGATGCTCTCGGTGATCGGCCGCAGCCGCGTGCCGAGCCCGCCGGCCATGAGCACGACCCAGTTGTCGCGGTTCTCGCTCCCCGCCTGGTCGGTCGCCAGGCGCAGCAGCATGCCGGCCTCGTCGACGACAGGCAGATGGCGCACGCTGTGCTTGCGCATCTTGCGACGCCAGCCCGCGGGCCCTTCGGCAAGCGAGCCGAGGACGGGCGTGCGGTTCATCGCCTCGCTGATCGCGGCCTCGGTGTCGAGGCCGCGCACGAGCGCACGCCGGACGTCGCCGTCGGTGACGACGCCGACGAGCTTCTGGCCATCGACGACGAGCGCGAACTGGATCGCACCGCCGTCGATCACGCGCAGTGCCTCGAGCAGCGACGCCTGGGGCGCCACGGCGACTTTGCGCCAGTCGATGATCATCGCCTCGCCCCCTCGACGATCCATTCGCGGATCACCTCGCGCTGTGCATCCAGCGTTCGGGTCACGAGATTGACTTCGGAGATCTGCCATGGCGCGAGCAGGGCAGGCAATTCCTCGAGGGTCGTGAAGCGGCTTGGACCTTTGCCGGCGAGCGGCCCGGAATCGGCCACGAACCGGCGCTCTTCGATCCGCTCGCCGATGCCATCGCCCCAGGTGCCGGTCGCGAAAGTGCGCACGAACAGCCGGCCGCCCGGCCGCGTCACCCGATGCATCTCGCGGTAGATCGCGCGCGATTCCTCGTAGCTGTTGCAGTAGACCGCTTCGGAATCGATGACCGCGTCGAAATGAGCGTCGCGCCACGGCAGCCGCGCGATGTCCCCGACCACAACGTCGCCGCCTCGCGGCGCTCTGTCCCATCCGGCGCACTCCGCGTCCATGCGCTGACGCGACTGGCGGGCGGCGGTCGGCGAGCCCTCTATGCCGAACGCGGCGAAACCCTCGCGCGCGAGAAACCACAGATTGGCTCCGGTGCCGCTGCCGACCTCGAGGATGCGAACGGCGGCACGGTCCGGTGCCGCGTAAAAGTTGCGCGCGACGAAGCGGATCAGGTCCTCGCCGGGGTACTTCCCCCATGCCTGGCTACTGAAGACTCGCTCCCAGATCGGATCCCAGGCCATCGATCAATTCCGGTAGAAGAGGATGCGGTGCGACGACCGCGCCAGCTCGGGGTGCTCCGACTGGAGCTGGGCGTACGCGGCCGGATCGTGGATGCGCCAGCCGATCGAGAACGTCAAGTTGGCCGGCGCATACGACGTCTTGAACCACAGCAGCGGGTTGTCGGCCGCCGAGGTCGTCCCACCGCCGAGATACAGGCTGCGAAGCCCGGCCTGCCGGGCGCTGTCTGCCGCGCCGTGCAGCAGCAGGTTGGTGGCGTTCGAGCTCCGGCCTTCTGCCGATGCCGCCGACAAGTGGTATTCGGCAACGTCGGGCCCGAACAGGAACATGCCCATGGCCAGGCGCGTCCCGTCGCGCGTCACGCTCAGCACTCGCGACGCGGGCAGCTCGAGCATCGCGGCGAAGTATTCGTCCGAGAACAGATAGAAGTCGCTCGCGCCGATCTGCCTCATGCCGTCGCGATAGAAGCTCGGGAACACCGCCTTGGCGTCGTCGGCGGCTTCCCAGCGAAGCGCCAGCCCATCGTTCAGCGCCTTGCGGACTGCTGTGCGGGCGCGTCCGCTGTAGCGGCCGAGCAAGTCCGGCGCGACGAGATCGAGCACGACGGCCTGCCGGTCGGCGCGCACTTCGCCTTGATAGTCGCGCTCGTTGCCGAGGAGCGGATGGAAGCGAACGAACTCGGCGACGATCCGGCGCGCACGCGCGATGGCATCGAACGCATGCCACGCGGCAGCGAGATCGTCGTGGTCCAGGCCTGCTGCCAGCGGACCGCCATAGCCGTATGCCGACTGCCAGTCGGAGCCGCGCCCGCCCGGCACTTCGGATTCGTGAACCGCGTGCATCAGGACGCGCGTGCCGCTTCGCCAGGCCAGGAATGTCGCTGACAACCCCGGGTCGCGCCGCGCATCGGCCGCGACGTAGGCAGGACTCAGGCTCGGCAGCTGCAATCGCGCGGGCAGCGTCTCGAACATCCGCTGTGCGTCGACCTGATCGAGGATCGCCGCTTCAGGACTCATCGATCAGCTCGTCGGCCGCATAGTCGCGCGCGGCCGCCCGGTTCAGGAACTCGTCGTATCGCATCGCCGAGATGCCTTGGCCTGGGCGCTTGGTGGTGAGGTTGCTCGCGTCGAAGCGCTCGCCGCGCCGGATCGGCACCGCAGCCACCAGGCTCTTGCGGGCGATGTCGATGTTCTTCAGCTCCGACGCCGCCGGAATTTTCAGGCCCGAACCGAGTGCGCGTTCGACGTCCCGGATGCCGCTGACCAGCGCGACCAGCTCGGCGGGCTCGAGCGAGGCGACGTGGTCGGGCCCCGGCATCGAACGGTCGAGCGTGAAGTGCTTTTCGATGATGGTCGCGCCGAGCGCGACCGCCGCGATCGACACGTGCACGCCGCGCGTGTGGTCCGAGTAACCGACCGGGAGGCCGAACGCTTCGCGCAAGGCGGCCATGGCGCGCAGGTTCACGTCCTCGACCGGGGCCGGGTATTCGGTCGTGCAATGCAGCAGCGAAACGCGCTCGCGCAGGAACGCCTGTCCGGCGGCGCTTCGGAACGCCGCCATCCGCGCGGTCGTGGTCGGCCGAGCGTCCGCCGTCGCGACACCTGCCCACGCGATCGCGGCGAGCGTCTGTTCGACCTCGCCCAGCGTCGCCATTCCGGTCGAGACGATCAAGGACCTTCGGGTGCGCGCCGCCGCGAGCAGCAGCGGCAGATTCGTCAGCTCGCCCGAGGCGATCTTGAGCTGCGGCAAATTGAGGACGTCGGCCAGGACGTGCACGCTTTCGAGATCGAAGGGCGTCGACAGGAAGCCGATCCCGCAGGACTTCGCATGCGCGACGAGGACGCGATGAGCGTCGAGGTCGAGCTCGAGGCGCTTCACCATCTCGAGCTGCGATTCGTTGTTGCCCGTGTTGGTCACCTGGTACTGCGCCTTGCGGGCACCGCGACTGATCACCGACTCCGAGCGGAAGGTCTGGAACTTGACGGCGTCGGCGCCTGCGGCGGACGCGACGTCGATGAGTTCCTTCGCGCAGTCGAGCGAGCCGTTGTGGTTCACGCCGGCTTCCGCGATGACGAGGACTGGGGAGCTCATCGGAGGTCTCCGGGAAGGAACTGCGAGACGACGCGTGTATCAGAAGGCCACATCGTGAAACCGCTTCGCTTGGTGGCGAGTTAGCTCGAGCCGCTTGAGAAGGCCATGGATCTGTGCCGTTGCGTCGCAGGCTCCGTAAAGCGAGACGACGCCGGCCAGCGCGGCCTGGAATTCGCTCGAGGTGGCGCGTTGCAGGGCATCGGCGATCGCCGGCGCAGTTGGCGCGCAATCGATGATCGAATCGGCCTTGAGCCTGCCGTCCTGGCGCGGCCCGATGTTGACGGTCGGGCGCTTGAGTGCGGGCGCCTCGACGATCCCCGACGAGGAATTTCCGACGACGCTGGCGCAGTGCTTCATTGCGCTCAAATAGGTCGTTTGACCGAGCGAAGTCGACACGACCACGCGGCCAGGCCGCTGTGCGGCGTATGCGTCGACCATGGCGGAGAGCTTGCGCCCGCCGGCATCGGCGTTCGGCTTGGTGATCAGCACACCATGGTCGGCGCGGCCGTCGAGCGCAGAGATGAGTGCTTCCATGGCTGGCGCCGGGTCCTCTCCACCGACCGTCACCGGATGGTAGGTAACGAGAAAGTAGGGCCGGCGCGGATCGACCCCGATTTCCCGAGCGAGCGACTCGCGATCGAGAAGCGGCAGCAGGGCGACGTTGTCGAGTGCGGGATCGCCGACGTTGAAGACAGTCGAAGGCTGCTCGCCCAGCTGGATGACCCGACGCCGATACGGCTCGGCGGCGACGAAGTGATAGTGGGCGAGCTTGGTGATTGCGTGTCGGATCGCGTCGTCGATCGCGCCTTCGGTCACCTCGCCGCCGGAGATATGTGCGACCGCGATCCCGGTCAGGAAGGCCGCCTGCGCGGCGGCCAGCATCTCGAAACGGTCGCCCGTGATCACCACGGCATCCGGCGCGAGCACGTCGAGCGCATCGGCAAATCCGAGCACGCCGAGCCCCACCGACTTCGCCATCCCGAGCGAGGTGTCGCTCGACAACAGGATTTCGATCTTGCGGTCGATGGCGAAGCCATCTGCCTCGATGGCCCGGTACGTCAGGCCGAATTCGGGAACGAGGTGCGAGCCGGTGGCGACGAGCTGCAGCTCGAGCTCGGGGTCGTCGGCGATGGCGCGGATGAGCCGCTGCAGGATGCCGTACTCCGCCCGGCTGCCGGTGATGACACAGATGCGTCGCCGCGTCACGTCACTCTCCCAGCTTCGCGCTGCTCGGGAGGCTCACGATGCGCGCTGCCATCGACTCCGCGACCTCGAGGTCCATGCGCGGACACCCGGCGTACATGGGCAGCTCGTGCATCAGCGTCCAGACCGGTCGCGCCATGTAGCCGGCGTCGTTCAACGTCGCGAGCACGTCGTCGCGCAACGCCTCGCCCGGGGCATCGAGAACGATCGAGTTCAGCCAGTAGTTGCTGACCGTGCCCGGCGGCTCGCTCAGGAAGCGCAACCCGCGCAGCGCGCCGAACGCGGCCTCGTAGCGCGCCGCCAGCCGGCGCTTTCGCGCCACCATGGAAGGGAGCCTCTCCAGCTGCGCGCAGCCGAGCGCCGCGTTCAGATTAGGCAGCCGGTAGTTGTAGCCGACCTCGTCGTGCAGGAAGCTCCAGCGATGCGGAGTCCTGGCGGTGGTCGTCAGGTGCTTGGCGCGTCGCGCGAGGGTGGAGTCGTTGGTGAGGATGGCGCCGCCCCCGCCCGTCGTCGCGATCTTGTTGCCGTTGAAGCTCAGCGCCGAGAGCAGGCCGACGTTCCCGGTATGGCGTCCCCGGTAGGTCGAGCCGAGCGACTCTGCCGCATCCTCCACCAGCGCCAGATGCCAGCGCCGGGCGACCGCATCGAGCGCGTCGAGATCGGCCGGATGGCCGAAGACATGCATCACCACCAGCGCACGGATCGGAGTGCGCGTCCGCAGGCCGATGCAGACGCCGTCGACGACCCGCGCGTGCTGCTCCAGGTAGGCGTCGAGCCGCGCTGCATCGACTCCCAGCGAGGTCGGCTCCGAGTCGACGAAGTGCGGTGTCGCGCCCGCGTACGACACGGCATTCGCGGTCGCGATGAACGTCAGCGCAGGCATCAGCACTTCGTCGCCGGGCTGCACGCCGGCCAGCAGCAGGCAGACGTGCAGCGCCGACGTGCCGTTCGACGTGGCCACGGCATGCGACACCCCGGTGAACGACGCGATGTCGCGCTCGAAGCGGTCGACGAAGGCGCCCACCGAGGAGACCCAGCCCGTGTCGAGGCATTCCTTGACGTAGTCCCACTCGCGGCCGGCGAACTCGGGCTCGTGCAGGGCGATCGGTGCGGCGGAGGCGCCGACGACCCGACGCACGGCCGCCAGCACCTCCTGCGGCACGGCGGATGCAGTTGGCGCCACGCGGACGTTCGAGGTCGAGTCCATGCACGCTCTCAGATGTTGTAGAGCCCGGCCTTGTAGCGACGCAGGTTGGCAGGATCCCGGAACCAGTCGATCGTCTCGCGCAGTCCGCGCTCGAACCCCGCGAGGCCGGCGTAGGCCGGGCTCCATCCTGTGAGCGTTTGCGCGAGCGAGTTGTCCGCCCACAAGCGCTCGACCTCGCTCGCTTCGGGTCGCAGACGCTCCTCATCGCTGACGAACTCGACCTCGCGCTCCATCAGCCTGGCGATCAGTCGCGCCGTGTCGCCGATCGAGATCTCGAAGTTGCTGCCGAGGTTGACGACCTTTCCGACTGCCTGCTCGCAGCTCGCGAGGGCAACCATGCCGCGGACCGTGTCGCTGACGTGGTTGAAATCGCGGGTCGGCGCCATCGCGCCGAGCCGGACTTGCCGCGACCCGGAAGCGATCTGCGTGATGATCGTCGGGATGACAGCGCGTGCCGACTGTCGCGGCCCGTAGGTGTTGAACGGTCGGGCGATGGCGACCGGCGTCGCGAACGCGTGGAAGAAGCTGAGCGCGATCTGGTCGGCGCCGATCTTGCTCGCCGAATAGGGCGATTGACCCTGCAGCGGGTGCGACTCGTCGATGGGAACGGACCGGGCGGTCCCGTAGACCTCGCTGGTCGACGTGTGCACGACGCGCTCGACGCCCAGTTCGCGCGCGGCCTGGACGATGTTGAGCGTTCCCTTCACGTTCGTGTCCACGTAGGTGTCGGGCGAGTGGTACGAATAGGGAATCGCGATCAGCGCTGCCAGGTGCATGACGACGTCGCAGCCCTTGACCGCGGTGCGGACGCCGTGTGGGTCGCGGATGTCGCCGGCGAAGACGTCGAGCGCGCGCTTGATGTCGTCGGGCGACTCGTCGAGCCAGCCCCAGGAGTTGAAGCTGTTGTAGTAGACGAATGCGCGCACTTGGGCGCCCATGCGCACCAGGTGCTCGGTCACGTGAGAGCCGATGAAGCCGTCGGCGCCGGTGACGAGGACCTTCTTGCCGCGCAGCGGCGCAGCGGTCGAGGTCTGGGGACCGTTCGCGGGTGCCATGGTCAGGCGATCCTTGTGGCGCAGGCGGCCGCGAGCTCGCGGACGACACGGTCCTGGTCGTGCTCGGTCAGGTCGGCGCTCATGGGCAGGCTCAACACCCGCTCGGACGCGCGCTCGCTTCGGGCAAGGTCGCCGCTCGCGTAGAGCGCGTACGCAGCCTGGCGATGGATCGGCCGCGGATAGTGCACCGCGGTCGGGATGCCGCGCGACTTCAGCTCCGCCTGCAGCGCGGCACGGTCGTCGACGAGCACCGTGTACTGGCCCCAGACGCAATCGCGATCGGGGCGCACGGCGAGCGTCTGCACGCCGTCGATTCCGGCGAGCTGGCGCCGGTAGCGCTCGCCCAGCGCAAGCCGGCGCTCCAATTCCCACTCGAAGCGCTCGAGCTTGGCGAGGACGATCGCGCACTGCAGCGTGTCCATGCGCCCGCCGACGCCGACGCGCGTGTGCGTGTAGCGCGCGCTCTGGCCGTGCACGCGGATCTCGCGACACGCCTGGGCGAGCGCATCGTCGCTGGTGAAGATGGCACCGCCGTCGCCGTAGCAACCGAGCGGCTTGCTCGGGAAAAAGCTCGTGCAGCCGAACGTGCTCAGGTTGCAGCTCTTGCGGCCGTGGTACGTCGCGCCGAAGCTCTGCGCGGCGTCCTCGATGACGGGGAGCCCGCCGTGCCGCGACGCGATCGCGTCGATTGCGTCCATGTCGGCGCACTGCCCGTACAGGCTCACCGGCATGATCGCGCGCGTCCGGTCGGTGATGGCGGCCTCGATCCGGGTCGCATCGACGTTGCAGGTATCGGGCTCGATGTCGACGAACACCGGCTTCGCGCCGAGCAGGACGATCATCTCGGCCGTCGCCGCGAAGGTGAACGGCGTCGTGACGACTTCGTCGCCGGGCTGCAGATCGAGAGCCATCAGCGCGATGAGCAGCGCCTCGGTGCCGCTCGCGACCGCGATGC
>Ga0134124_10001387_pt1 | contig 19544 bp, 14 predicted proteins | sample KB304_FD_96880 | JGI IMG/M metagenome (GOLD analysis project Ga0134124, IMG submission 96880) | Terrestrial soil microbial communities without Nitrogen fertilizer from Kellogg Biological Station, Michigan, USA - KB3-0-4 | ecosystem: Environmental > Terrestrial > Soil > Unclassified ...
CTGCGCGAGCGCGATCGAGCCGCCGCGACTCACGGGCACGAACTGAGTCGCATAGCGGGCGAGACGCTTCTCCGCGTGCGCCCGAAACTCGCTATCTAGCGCTTCTGGCGGCTTTCCCAGCACACCCTGCAGCACTTCCGGCGTGCGCTGCCCGGCGCCCCACTTGCGCAACATCTCGCTCAGTTTGGGCATGCCGTACTCCGTTGCCCAGAGGGTCATGATCTGACTCGAGGCGTAGTACGCGGTGGCAACGTCGTTCAGCTCTTCAGCGCGGGTGAACGCGCGCGTCATGTTGGCCACGGCTGGCAAACGCCCGGCGCGCAATGCCTGATACAAGTCCGGATCTTGTTCGCGTGCCCACTCGGGCCGGCGAATGATGGTCTCGTACTCGGCCAAGCCCTCGGTGAACCAGCGCGGCACGTGGCTCTTCGACAACTGAATGTGGAACACGTGCGAGAGCTCGTGCCAGAGCGTCATGCCCAAGTTGAACGACTCGTACTTGGGGCTCATCGCCGCGAGCGTGCGCCCAAAACACACGCCCTGAATCGCGGTCTCCGGCAAGCCGCCGGTGCGGATGCCGAAATTCTGCCGTTCTGCGTACAATTCGACGCCAATTGGGCCCTCGGGCGTAAACCCGTAGGCCTGCACCAGCTTGCCCCAAGCCTCGTCCAAAAGCGCAGGCACGTAGCGTTCGAGGATCGCGCGCTCGTCCTTGCGATAGCGGATCCGAAACGGCGGATGCTCTACGCTGACGTAATCTTTGGCGATCGTCTTTTCGTACAAGTTCAAGGTGTTGAATACGCGAACATTGTACGGGTCGATGGCGAACGCACGCCTCAACGCGGCGACGCCGCCTGCGTCGTCGCCCGCGCGAATCAAATTCAGCCCGAGCTCGGCATAGGCAACGCCGTCTTCGTTGTCGATGGCCACGGCTTCGCGCATCATGCGCACGATCTCGTCGTAGCGGTGCTCCCAGTCCGCAAACTCGGCGACGATGGAATACAGCTGTGAATACTGCGAATTCAGGGCAAAAACTGCCTTCTTGGCTCGTTCCACGCCCGGCGCGTCATCGGCCAAGAAGCGCTCTGCAACGCGCAAGCTGAGCAGTTCGAGGTCGCTTGGGGCGGCGATCGAGCCTTCGTTCAACTGCTCGGCGGCGCGTGAAAGCTCACCGTCACGCAAGCTGATGCCGACCAAAATTGCGTACGCGGCGCCGGCTTTCGGGTTCACGCTCAGCGCCGCTCGCGCCAAACGTTCGGCTTCGTCGAAGTCGAGCGCTTGTGCGAGCTTGACGCGCGCGAGCAAGAGCAGCGCGTCCGGCTGGGCCGGTGCCTTACCGAGGATCTCGTTCAATACCTCTTCGGCGTGTCCGGGATCGTATTTTTCGAGGAACAGACTGGCTCGATAGAGCAGCGTCTGGGTGTCGCCCGGCAGCGCGCGCTCGGCCGCGTCGTACGCGTCATTGGCGTCTTTCGGGCTGCGTAGCAGCTGCGCCGCGCGCCCCACCAGCGCCATGGCCGCGCCGTCGCTGTCCTTGATTCGATCGTCGTTGTACGCGTTTACGATCGTCATCAATACGGGCTCGGCGTCCGCACGACGTCCTTCACGCAAGAGGACCGTGCCGAGCTCGAGTTGCAAGGCGAAGGACGCTCGCTCCGCGGGCACCGCGCGCAGCGTGGCTTCTGCGTCCTGGACGCGACCGAGGCTCTGCTGCGCGCGAGCCGTGTACACCGCCGCCTGCGCCGACCATTGGGCATCCCCGAGCAGCGGCGAGAGCGTCGCGATCGCTTCTTGCGCGCGGCCCGTCTCGACCAGCACCTGACCCAAGCCGGCGCGCGCGGCCGCGCTCGCAGGGCCGTTCGAAAGAGCGCGAAAGTCCGCCTCGGCCTGCTTGTACGCGCTGAGCTCGAAGCGCTGATGGGCGCGCTCCAGCCGCGCTGCGGGTGACAGCTCGTGCGGCGGGGGGTCAGCGGCCTTGGAGGCGCCAGCGCCGGGCGCGACCGGCCCCCGCTGACAACTCGCGAGCACTACGACCAGACCCACGATCGACGAAAAAACCAGCGCTCGCATCCGCGATCATCATGGCCGAGACGCGAGACGCTGGCCAGGCCGCGGCTCGAGTCAGGCCTTTGGCTCGGGTCGCCAGCGCGTCAGGCGGCGCGGCCAGTCGCCGTGACTACTCTTCGTGCGCAGCACGCCCCGAAGCAGCGCGTGCGCGTACGCTTCGAGCCACGCGGGGGGAGCCCCGCCTTGAAACGCACCGAGCTCGAAGCGATCGGCCGAAGCGTCAATCGACACGCGCGCGCGGAGCTCCGCCTCCGGCGTGAGCACCGTCAAGACGTACTCGGCGCGTGTTTCGCCCGGCTCCGCGAGCTTGAGTTCCAAACGGCCGCCGTGGTCCGGTCGCACGGCGGCGAATTTGGTCGCTGTTTGCCAGAAAATCAACTGCTTCCAGTGGCGACCATTGAACGCGCAGCCAGCCCGTGCTCGCTTGAACGACGTGCGAGTCTTTGCGCAACGCGCCCAGCTGACCTTGGATTTGCCGGAGCTGCTCAGGACCGCCCGCAGCTACTTCGACGCGACTTTGGACATTCAGCAGCGCAGCGATCCGGCAGCGGACGGCCGTGATTCGGTGGAAATACTGCTGCGCAGCGAAGAGCACGGCTACGAAGGCCGACTGATGATTCGCACGCGTTGGACCAGCGCGCACGATCTCGCCGACGCGCGCGACGCCGAGCAACGCGGGCAGGCCGCGGGCATGGCAACCCTGGCCGAACGCTGCCCGACGATCTGGGACGTGGAGCCCGTGGGCCCGGACTCCGAGCTCGCGCGCCTGAATTTGTGCGGGATTTTGGCGGCAGTCGCGCTCGGCCCCGTGCTCCCCGACGACGGTTCGACGCTGTACGGCGTGCGCGGAGCGATGGAACGCGTGGAGCGCTTGCTGAAAGCGCGTTGACCGCCGCGCAGGCTCAAGCCGGACGCGGAATCAACAACGCGTCCAGGTTCACCGCGGCGCCTTCCAAGGTTCGGCGCTGAATCTGGCACAGATCACGAATACCCTCGAGCGCGAGGTCAATCATGGCGTCGACGTCGCTGCGCGGAACGGCTTCGCCTTCGGCCGTGCCTTGCACCTCGACGATCGCGCCCCTAGCGGTGGCGACCACGTTCAAATCGACGCGCGCGGAGCTGTCTTCGAGGTAGCAGAGATCGAGCACGTATTCGCCCGCAACGTGACCTGCGCTGACCGCCGCCACCTGGTCGCGGAGCACGGGTTTGTTGAGCTTCCCGGCCTTCGTCAACTTGTCGCAAGCGAGCGCCAACGCGATGAAGCCGCTGGTCACCGACGCGGTGCGCGTGCCGCCGTCCGCCTCCAAGATGTCGCAATCGATGTGAATGCTCTTCTCGCCCAGTCGATCCAAATCCACGGCGGCTCGCAACGAGCGCCCGATCAGGCGTTGGATCTCACGCGCGCGGCCGCCGAGCGGGCGGTCGCGCCCGTCGCGGTTTTCGCGTCGCTTCGGATTCGCGCGCGGGTGCATCTGGTAGTCCGCGGTGATCCAACCTTTGCCTTTGCCCAGCAAGAAGTCCGGAACCGAGTCGTCGATCGACGCCGTGGCCAGCACCACGGTTCCGCCTGCACGGTAAAGTAGCGAACCCTCTGCTAAGCGCTGGAAGCCGGGAGTGGTTTCCACGGGGCGAATCGTGCGCAAATCGCGGCCGCCGCGGGCGGCGAGGATCGAAGCGCGGGTGACGGGGGGCATGGGCATCCAGCGCCCTTTAGCACCGCTTCCAGCCAACGCGACACCGGATCCGGGATCTGTCGCGCATTGTGAGCTAAACCCCCGCCGCCATGACGTCCGAAAGCCCGCCGCTCAAAATTTCGGAGATCTTCGAGAGCCTGCAGGGCGAAGGCGTGAGTACGGGCGCGCCGTGCATCTTTGTTCGTTTGGCGCAGTGCAATTTGCACTGCACCTGGTGTGACACCAAATACACCTGGGACTTCGAGCGCTACCGCTACGAAGACGAAGTGCGCGAGCTGCCGGTCGCCGAAGTCGCGCGAACCGTCAACGCCGCGGCGAGTCGTCGGCTCGTGCTCACGGGCGGTGAACCGCTGCTGCAACAGCGCGCACTGCGCGAATTCTTCGCCCGCCTTTCGCCCGACATCACCGTCGAAGTCGAAACCAACGGCACGATTCTGCCCGAACCCGCGGCGCTCTCGCGGGTGAACCAGTGGAACGTCTCGCCCAAGCTGGCCAGCGCGGGCGATCCCGAAGCGTTTCGGATCCGCCCCGAAGCGCTGGCCGCGCTGTGCGACACGGGCCGCGCCTACTTGAAGCTAGTCGTCAACGGTGACGCTGATTTTGCGGAAGCCGACGCGCTGGTGACGCGCCTTGGCTGGCCGAGCGAGCGCGTGTGCCTGATGCCGGAAGCCACGGACCGCGAACAATTGCGGGCGCGTTCGTTCGCGGTCGCCGAAGCGGCGCGCGTGCGCGCGTATCGTTTCTCGTCGCGGCTGCACCTCGAGCTGTGGGGCGGCAGACGCGGAACTTGAGTCAGCGCAGATCGCCCCAAACGGTCAGCGCTGCCACCGTGTCCGGATCGAGCGCGGCGGCTTGCTTCTCTTTCGGTCGACCGCTGGCGTGCAGTGCGCCGCTCTCGGCGCGAAACGTCGCCAGCCACAGAGCGCGCGCGGCGTAAGGCTTTTCGTCGAACACGTCGTTGACGCACGCGGGGTCGAGATCGATCGCGCACAGCGTCGGCCTTTTGCCCAATTCGCCGCGCAAAAGCCAAGAGCCGAGGCGCGTGGAGTAACGGCCCGGAGCGGTCGCCACGAGCGCATTCGAAACCACGGGCACCATCCCGTGAGCGGCGGCATACAGGTCGATCCCGGTGACGGATTCTGGCACCGGGATCCCCAAGGCGGTCAGCAACGTGGCCGTGACGTCGGCCGCGCTGGCGGGCAATCGTTCGTCGCGACCGTCGAGATCCCCACCGGGAAACTTGATCACCAACGGCACGCCCAAGCGCGCTTCTGCCAGCGCGCCCTGTGGCTCGAACGGGGAATCCGGCGGTTCCCCGGCGGAGACGTCGCCCGCAAACACGATCATCGAGCGCTCCCAGGCGCCCTTCTTCTTGAGCAAAGCCACCAACTGACCGATCAGCAGATCTTGCTTGGCCAGCGCGGCGTCTTGCAGCGCGTGCAAGCGAACCCAGTCTTCTTCCTGGAGGTGATGAGCCACGCGGGTTCTGCGAGCGCGCAAGGCCGCGAGCATGATCCCACCGCGCCGAGGGTCGAGGATGCCGGCGTATTCGTCGGGTTTGAGGGTTTGGGTTTCTTCGCGCGTGAGATCCCAGGGCGGATGTGAGCCGCGCGCATGGATGACCAACAACCGCGGCCCGGGGTGCGCGTCATCCAGCTCCGTTTCGAGCCATTTCAACGAGCGCGAAACGGGTTCGGTCGCGGGCACGTCGAGCACCGGCGACAGCGCATCGAAGGTGTCCCAGCCCGCATCGAAGCCAAATGGCGCGAAGGTGGTCGGGACCCCGGTAAAAAACGCCGTGCGCCCACTCGCCTCTTTGACGATCTCGCTCAACAAGCGCACGGAGTCGGGCACGCGCGAGTTGCCGTCTTCGAGCCGATGCGTGCGCGGCGACAGACCGGTCAGCAGCGACGCGGCCACCGTTTGCACCACCACGCTCGGCGCGCGATAGCCGCTGAACGCCGTCGCGGCGCGACCGAGCTCGCCCAACGAAGGGAGTTTGCCGGTCGGGCCGAAGGGCGGCACGCGCCGCCGATCGATGCCCGCCTCGAGCAGCAAAATCGCGACTTTTGCTTTGGGTGCCGCGGCCGCGGCGCCCGTCCGACGCGCGACGCTCGGATCGCCAAACACGACTCGGCCGCCGCGCGAGCCGTCGAGCGCGCGAAACTCGATGCCCACGACTTTGCCGGCAAACGGCGCCAGATCGACCGCCAAAGGCGTCCACGACGCGCTGTCACCACCGGCCACGCGCCGCGTCTGCAGCACCACCGGCTCCTCGCCATCCGCGACGACGCGCACCTCGGCCGTGCCTTTGCCGGCGCCCCAAAAACCCAGCGCGACCTTCAGCCGCGCATCGGCGGCCGGGCGCAGCCAACAGCGCAGCGTGCTCGGCGGATTCAAAACCAGCGCGCGCTTGGGGGCGCCGTTCAGCACCACATCGCCGACGATGTTGCTCAGCGTCGGCGCGGCGTAGCTCGTCGTGTCTTCGCCGCGCTCACCGATGCGCAGCCAGTCGATTTCGCCTTGCATCGCCCGACTCCGGCGCGGGGCGCCCGCAAAGCTCAAGCGCAGCAAATGGTGCCCGCGCGCGAGCTCGGCCGCCAGCACCGGGAAGCTGTAAACCTTGGTCTCGTCGGGGTTCAGGCGAATCGCCCCCACGCGCTTGTCGTCGATCGTGAGCCCCAGCCACTTGGCCTCGCCACCCCGCGCGCGCACGCTGACGCTGGTCCCCGCGCGCGGCTCATCGAGCCAAAAGTCGTATCTCAGACTCCGACCAAACGCGCGCACGAATGATTGTCCGTCGCGTTCGATGTCTTGGTACTCCTCCGAGCGCTCGCTGCCGAACCCGCTGTACGCAGCAGCCGCGGGGCTGCCGAGATCGATCAGCAAGCCTTGATGCTCGACTTCGCACCAGGGCAGGTTGGGGATGATCTCGAACCGATCTCGACCATCGACGACGACGGGGGGCACGTCGCTCGCCACCGACGGTGGAAGCGGCGGCGCGCTGGCCGCGGCGGACGGCGCGGGTGTCCCGCTGGAGGGGCGGTTCGAGCAGCCCAGCGCGGTAGCGCCGAACAAACCCGCAAAAATCAGTGCCAGGCGGCGCCTGGATCGGCCCTGCGCCGCACGTCCTCCCCTCATCACGATCTTGCAGGCAACGGTGAGACGACGCTCGGTTGCGCGCCGCCCGTGGGCGCGCTCTGCATGCGGTAGTACGTGATCACGAAGTAGGCGACGGCAAACGCGGCGGCCGCCACGAACACCAACCAGATCAACGAACCGGCATAGCCTCCCGGCGCGGGCACGCGGGCGGAGGGTGTCGGCGTCCTGAGCGGGCTGACGCGCGAGCCGGCGTTGGACGGTCGCGAGTCCACTCGTGACACGAGCGTGGACTGCATTTCATCGGGCGCTCGCGCGACGCTCGCCGCCGTGGGGGGCGCATCCGGCGCCCGCGGCGCCGCGGGCGCTTCCGCGGTTCTTTCTGGTTCGGGGGCGACCTCGGGCGGTTGCGCCGGCTCCACGGCGACCTCTGGGGCTCGCATCGGCTCCGCAGCGACTTCTGGGGCCCGCATCGGCTCCGCAACTATTTCCGCGGCGCGCAACGGATCCGGAGCGGGCGCCGGTGCCGGCTCAGGCGGAAGCGGGGCAGGAGGCGCCTGCGACGCCAGAGGCGGGTATTCGGCGGCAGCCGCAGCAACGGCAGGGGCCGAGACGGGGGCGGGGCTCGGCGATTCTTCGGTCAGAGCGCTCGCCAGCGCATCCAGCTCCTCGGTTCGCGACGGGGGGGTGCTCGGCGCGCCGGGCCCGGTGCTCACGCCCACCGCGACGGTGGGCAGCGGGATGACCGACGTGGACCGTTTGACTTCAGGAGCTCCGACCCCTTCCAAAGTCCCGGCATCACTGAAAACGCCCTCGGTGATTTTCTGCCAGCGGCGATCGGCGGCGGGAGTCACTTCGCTGCTGAAGGGCAGCCCTTTGGGCTTTTCTGCGACCGGGGGGACGGGCACGCGGGGCGGAGGCGGGGGCTCGGCGCTGGTCGGCATCGGCGCGGTTCGCACGGGCTCCGACAGCACGGGCTCGGGCAACACCGGCGGCGGGGGGCGTGAAGAGTCGAGCTGCAGCGCGAACCAGCCGGCGTCTTCGGCCGTCACGTCGTCGACCTTGGGCGCTAGAGACGGCGTGAGCGACGCTCTGGCACTCGAAAGCGAAGCGATCGTCACCGGTGGCACCGGGAGCGAGGGCGGAGGCAGCGATTCGTCCGGAGGCGGCTCCGACACCACGGGCGCGCCGACATTGACCGGAAGCGGCGCCGGCGACACCGGCAGGGGCGAGGCTCCAGGGGGCTCGGCGCTGTGGAGCAGGCGCGGCTCCGGTCCCACGCGCTCGACGCTGAGCAGCGCACCGCGACGCGCGACGTCCGACAACACCGCTTCGAGCAGACCCGGGGCGACCAAGCCGTTCGTGAGCAGCTCGCGGGGCGAGCCACCGGCGATGATCTTCGCGAGCAGCGCCCGGGCGGGCTCGGGCGTGCAGGCCAGATAGCCCTCGATCGTCTCGGTCGCGATCTGGACTTTGGTCACGCCCACCAGTGCGCCCGCGGAAATCGAGTTCAGCGCGGCACGCGCGCGCTCGATCGGCGCCTTCAAAATCTGCGCCGCGGTGCCCTCGAAATCGACCCGACAAGGCGCGGCGTCGGGTTCGACGGTGAAGCGGCCCGCGCTCACGCCGAGCAGCGCCGCGAGCACGAATTCACCGCGCTCGAAGCTACCGTCGGAAGAGCTGCGCGTGACGGAGCACAGCCGCCCTCGGCGGATTTGCACTTCATACAGATAAACCGCGTCGCGAATGCCCACCCGCACGTCGCGTTCACCAGCGCTCGCTAGCTCCAGAATCAGCCGTGGCGTCAGCCCGTCGAGGCGACCGCGCGCGTCACCGCCCGCCGCAATGCGTTGCTCGACTCGTGCCCGGGGTCGCAGCACTTCACGCAGTCGCTCGGCGACCGTCGCGGCCGCCGCTTCTTTGCGCAAGTAGCCGTCCGCGCTGGCGCCCAGCTCGCGCACGCGCTGCAGCAGATCTTCCTTCCAGGACAGCAAAATCACCGGCACATCCCGCACGGCGACGTCGCGCTTGATCTCGTGGCACAGCGAAAATCCGTCCAATTTGGGCATGAGCACGTCGCTCACCACCAAGTCGGGCCAGGCGTCGTACGTGAGCGCGAGCGCGCGCGCGCCATCGTGGGCCTCCAGGACCTCCACACCGAGCGCCTTGAGCAGATCGCTCATGAACCAAACGACCGCCGGATCGTCGTCCGCAATCACGATTCGCCGGCCCTGCAGTGACACGCTGTCGCCCAGGCGTACCTCGCTGCCGCCGACGCTGCGCTCGCCCGCACGGCGTTCTTCGGCGCTCCACGCCGCGATCGGCAGCGCGCCCTCGGGCCCGGTCGGGTCGAAGCGCACGGCTCCGCTGGAGCGCATGGTGACCAGCTCGCGCACCCGGGCCACCGCGCCCCAAACCGCGGCCAGCACGTCCGTGCCGTCCCCAAAGCCGACGCTCGTACCGCGCGCGCTGGGTTCGACGGCATCCAGCAAACCGCGCCGCACTTCGAGCGAAATGCGATCGGCCAATGCGGCAACCGAGAGCTCGCCGAGGGGATCGCGCCCCGCGCGCGGCTCGGCGCTCAGCGCCCGCAGCTCCACCACGGTGCGATGCAGGGTTTCCGCGCTCAGCGGCTTGGCCAGAACCCGCGCCGCACCCAGCGCGAGGTAAACCGAAGCCGCCTCGGGGCTGGTGAATTCGCCCACCACCACGAGCGGCAGCGGCTCGCTCTGCGCATCCTTGGCAAACGACTCGACCAGCTCACGGGCGCCGCCTTGGTCGGCGTCGATGATGGCCAAATCAGGGCCGAAAATCCGGGCTTGTTCGCGCGCGCGCGACACGTCGTCGGTGCGCTCGCACTCGACGTGGGTTCCAGGCACGCCCTGAATGGCTTCCATCAGCCCTTGCGAGCCGAAAATCAGCACGCTCAGCGGCCAGGTCGTCAGGGCGCGCTCGGCAGGGACGTTCGGGCTCGGCCGCAGGGAGACCGGCATGCCCAAAAGCAGGGAAGGCAACAGATCCAGCGCTCGCGCGACGTCGCTGAACTCGCTCTTGCGCAGTCGCTTCTCGGCTTCGGTCAGCGCCTCGGCGGCGCTCGCGAAGCCGAGCACCCGCGCCGACGAGGCGAGCGCGTGCACGCGGCGCAGCAGGCCGTTACGCAATGCGCCGTCGGCCGGTGTTTGCTCCACCGCACGCAGCGACGCGCGCAGCGCCTCCAGGCGCCTGCCCAGATTGGCAACGAAATCGCCGCGCGCGCCGGTGAGGCGAGCGGCCTCGTCCTCGCGGGCAGGAACTGGCCCGACCATGCTTCGGCCGTACCACACTCGTCCGCTCGGGCCGAGTTTTTGCGGGTTCCAGGCCGTCAGGCCGGAGCCGGCTGAGCCAAACGCGCCAAGATCGCGTCGGTGACCGCGGAGGTGCTCAGTGAGCCGCCCAAATCAGCTGTAGTTTCTTGGGCTTCGAGCGTCGCTCGCACGGCGATCTCGAGCTCGTGGGCGGCGCCCACGAAGCCGAACTCCTCGAAAAGCAGGCCGATGCACAACACGGTGGCGACCGGGTTGGCAATGCCGCGGCCGACCAAGTTCGGAGCCGAACCGTGGACGGGCTCGAACAGTTTCACGCGCTCGGGGTGATCAGGGTTCGAGCTCACGCTGGCCGCGACCCCCATGCCGCCCTGCAGCGCCGCGCCCAGGTCGGTCACGATGTCGCCGAACAGGTTGTTGGTGACAATCACCTGGAACTGACTCGGGTCACGCACGAGCTCCAGGCACAGGGCGTCGATGTACAGGTGGCGCGCTTCGATCTCCGGGTAGTCCAGCCGCAGCTCGTGAAACACCCGTTGCCACAGCTCGTGCGCGTGGCGCATCGCGTTCGATTTGTCCGACATCAGCACGCGCGTTCGCCCGGTGCGCCGCGCGTAGTCGAACGCCGCGCGAATGATGCGCGATACGCCCTTACGCGTGTTGATGTCCTCGTTGATCGCGATCTCGTCCGCGCTGCCGCGCCGCAATTGCCCGCCGATGCCCGCGTAAATGCCCTCGGTGTTCTCGCGGAAGACCACGAAATTCACGTCGCGCGCAGTGCGCCCTCGCAGCGGCACCAAGCGGTCCGAAAGGGCGCGCACCGGCCGCACGTTGGCGTACAGATCGAAGCCCATGCGCATGCCGAACAAGATGTCGCGCGCGTGCTCGAAGTTCGGCACGCGCGCGTCGCCCAGCGCGCCGAGCAGCACTCCGGCGCAGCTCGTCGCGATCTCGTCGCGCAGCTCGGCGGGAAACGTCGTGCCGTCGCGCAGGTAACGCTCAGCGCCCAGATCCAATTGCCAAACCTCGAACTCGATACCGCGCTCGCGCTGAAACCAAGAAAGCACGCGCAAGCCCTCCGCGATCACTTCCGGACCGATGCCGTCACCCGGGATCACGGCCAATTTCTTCATTGAATTCAGCTACCTGCAGCGCGCTCCAGGAGCGCCCGCAAAAGCGAGGCGACCTGCTCGGGGTCGCCTTCGTGCCCCTCGGGCACGAGTTCGCGGGCGTCGACGACGACCACGCCGGCATTGCTGCAAGCAGACTCGAGCACGTCGGGCACGCCGCCGTCCAAACGCGCCACTGCCGCACAGCTGGGCAGCACCATCGCCCACAGCGGCGAATAGGCCTCGACCAACGGCAAGCCGAGCACCCCCAGTTCGCCACCGTCGGCCAAACGCAAGGTCGCTAGCGCGTGGGGAATGGGCGCGGTCGGCACCATTTCAGTGGGCGCGATGGCGTCGGCGATGCGACTCACCGCGTGAGTGAGCGTGGCCAGGCGCTGCTGCGACGCGGCGATCGCGACCCGCACCGGCGGACGAAAGCCCGCGCGCGCCGCGCGTTTGGCCAACGCCGCGAGCACCGTCAGGCGCTCGGCGTCGGCCAGCTCGACGCGCGCTGCCCCCGCCGCAATCCGGCGAATGTAGCCCGAATCCAGCATTTCCGAGAGCGCCTCGAGCACGTCCAGATCGGCGATCGGGACCTCGTCGAGCAGCTCGGAGAGCGTGCGCGGCGAAAGCAGCACCTCGAGCACGCGCTGGCCCGCCTCACGCGGGCTGGTCTCGGGCGGGACGATCGCCAAAAACGCGTCCGACTCCGAGTCCAGCTGGTCGCGCATGCGCTTGGTCTCGTCGATGTGACGCATGCCCTCGAGCAACAGCGAGCGCGTCGGAAGCACGATTCGACGCAGCGAATGCCCCCCGCCACTAGCGAACGAAAACACGCCCTCGGACTCGCCCAACAAGCGATACAGCGCCTTTTCGCCCTCCAAACGCCGATACACGGCGTCGACGATTTCGCCGTCGGACAAGCGCACTTCGCCCGCGCCCGCTTGAGTCGTGATCGACAAGGAGCCGCTGCGGCGATTCATGCTGAGTAGCTGCAGCAGATCCAAGATCCCGATCTGCTGCAGGTTGCCGCGAATGTCGCCGCCTTCGGCGACCGCCGCACTGGCGCGCACGGGCAGCGCGTGCATGCGCCGCACGATGTCTTCGAACTCGTGCACGTCGAGTTCGTCGGCGTGCAATTGTCGCTCGGGCAGCGTGTCGTACAGGGTGAAAATCATCACCCGCGACAGCGCCGGATCAGCCGCAAATTTGGCCTTCAGACCGCCGCCCGACATGATTTCGCTAGCCACGATTGCGGCCTCCGGGGGCGCCGCGCGAGCTCGATCCACGGCGCTGCCCACGCTGTCGGCGATGGCGACCTCGAGGCCGCGAGCGCGCAAGCGGGACGAAAGCGCGCCGAGCGCATCGAAGTCCGATTCGACCACCAGGATCGAGCGCGCCATCAGTCCGCCAACCTCAGGTCGGTCGCATCCGACAACTTGCGTAAGATCAGGTCGACCAAGAGCGGATCGGCCGCATGCACCGCGCGCACCACGTTGCCCTCACTGCGACCGAGCAACACGTACGCCGAGTGCTCGGCAACCACGCACAAAATATCGAGGTTTGCGCAGCCGTCGAGGCTCGACACGTCCACCGCGTCGAAGCGCAGTCCCTCACCGTCTCGGCCATGCTCGGCGCGCACCGCGCCGCCCACGCTGATCCCTGCGTGCACCGAAGCAACCACGCGAGCCTGACCCGCGCGCCACGCCTCCGACACGGTGCTGAGCGCCAGACCCACCAGATCCATCGCCGGCAGCTCGATGTAGTGGGGGCTCTCTAGACCCCGCGCGTTGGGCACGAGCTCGAGCCCAGGCTGAGCGAGCAGGGAATCTGCCAAGTCAGCCAGGGATTGCTCGCCCAAATGCAGGCGGTGCACGACGCTGTTCTGGGACGCTTCGGCGCGTTGCTTGGCCACGCGCAATAGCCGCGAGAGGTCCCCGCCGTCGTGCGGAAACGTAGCCACACCCACCGTCACCCCCAGACCACTCGACGACCAACCCGGCTCGCGCGCGGCCAATTCCGTCAAAATCCGGCGTCGACACGCGTGCGCGCCGAGCCCACCGGTCTCCGGCAGCAGCAAATAGAACTCATTGGCGTCGACGCGCGCCAGCACGTCCGTGTCACGAACGGCGCTGAGCACGTGTTCGGCCACCAGCACCGTGGGCTCGCCCTCCCCCTGACTCGGGCGATCGAACTGCACGCCAATCGTGGCCAGCGCAAAGCGACGGCTGTGACGGCGCGCCATGTCGATCTCGCGGCCCGCGACGTCCACGAAATAGGCGAAGGTGTAGGCGCTCGAGCTCGGATCCTTCATCGCGCCGCGGTGCGACTGCTCGCGCGCGCCAATCAGCGCCAACGCGGTGGTCGCCTGAGCCGCGAGCAGCGGCAACAGCGGGAACACCAGGTTCGCGCTGCGACCCTCCGCGGTCCGCCCCAGGAGCACCATGCCGCTCTGTTCGCGACGCAGCGCGAGCCGCAGCGTGTCCAAGCGGTGTTCGCGCGCATGGTTCAAAAGCTCCATTTCGTCGCAGAAACTGGGCGCATCGCCCAGCGGCCCGCGACCCGCGACGCGCATCAATTGGCGCGAGCCTTCCGCGGCGGGCACGTACACCGCCGCCAACATCAGACCTACACCGTTGATCAGCAGCTCGCTCAGACGCTCTGCGGCGTCGCGTCGCGACGGGGCCTCGGCGAGTTCCGCCACCTGCTCGACGAGCGAGATGTGACGGCTGGAGGCGGCGGCCGCGCGCTCCAAACGCAGCCGCTCGTCGCGCTCTGCCAGGCGCGTGCGCACGTCCCCCAGCGCGTTCATCAGCTCGTCACCCGACAGCGGCATCACCAACGTGCCCGCGCTGCCGAGCGCCGTCGCCTGAACGCCCAGCGCGAGCGTCTCCGCGCCTGTCAGCGCGAACACCGTCACGTGCGGTGCCAGGGCACGAACGTGGTGCAACACGGCCAAGCCCGCGCCCTCGCCCATAGTCACGTCCACGAACGCAACATCCGGAACTTGCGAGGAAATTCGCACCAAACCCTCGGCCAAATCGGTCGCCACACTGAGCCGATCCCCCGACTGACCCAGGGTACGATTCATGACTTCGACCGCGTCCGGGTTGGACACGATCGCCACCACGTTCAAGTCGTGGTGCGGGCCGTCGAGCTCGACATTCAAGTGAGCGAGACCTCACCCGTGAACACCCGCCGTGCCGGGCCGCGCATCGTCACCTCCAAAGTCTCGCGACTCACGGAGATGTGCAGCGGGCCCCCGGGCAGGCGCACTTCCACCTCGGTATCGAAGGGAACACGCCCCTGGCGCGCGGCAGCCACCACCACGGCACAAGCGCCCGTGCCGCAAGCCAAGGTTCGACCCACGCCGCGCTCCCAGACCAACAAGTCCAGCAAGCGCTCACCGCGGGTGGTCACGAGCTCGATATTGCTGCCCGCGGGGAAACGCGCGGAAAGCGCCGGACCGAGCTCGTCGAGCGCGCGCTCATCGAGCCCGGCATCGAACGTGACGGCGTGCGGATTACCCATGGAAACCCTGGAAAATGCCAACTGAGCGCCGGCAAAACCGTGCTCGATTTCACCCTCGGGCAATCCGCGACCCATGCCCACGGAGATCGAACCGTGCTTGTCCGTGCGCTCCACGGCGACCAAGCGTGGTCCGGCATCCGTGTCCACGATGAAGCTGCCAGCCGGAGAGCGATCTTGCAGCGCGAGGTGCAAGGCCACGCAGCGCAGCCCGTTGCCGCACATCTCCGGGCGGCTCCCGTCCGCGTTGACCACGACCATGGTCGCGCGCGCGCCGAGCGACGTGGGCGGAGTCACCAGCAATACGCCGTCGCCTCCGACACCGAAATGGCGATCGCAGAGCTTCGCCACTTGAGCGGGGCTGAGCAGCGCGTCGTTGGCGGCGTCGACAATCAGGAAGTCATTGCCGAGGCCTTCGTACTTGGCGAAACGGAGATTCGTCGGTTCAGTCATCGTGGGAGTTCCAAGTGGCTCCTGAATCTGAGGCCTGATGACCGGTCTGGCCAGGCGGCGTCGCGTCCGGGACGGGCGGCGTGCCGATGGCTAAGTCCCCATCTGGTCCAATTTGCCGAGCAGCTCTTCCAGCGTGAGCCCAACAATGCCCACTAGCTTACTGCGAGACCCGGCCCCTGTTACAATTTCGATCGCGCTTTTTGCGCAGCCGAGCGCTTCGGCCAAGGTCCGAATCAGCTCGGCGTTGGCTTCCCCGTCGACGGGCGGCGCGGCCAGGGCGATCTCCAAGATCCCCTCGCGAACCGGGAGAATTCGGCTCTTGGACGCCCGCGGCTTCACCCGTACGCGAATTCGCAACGCGTTTCCGCGCCGTTCGACCTGCAGCAGCGCCATCAGTCGTCCATCTTACCCGGTTCGCCCGCAACTGGCGCGGGCGGCTCGACTCCGGCAAGCTCAGCGGCCCCCGATGCGGCCCAGCCCGGGCCGACAATGACCCCACATTTTCGACGATGCGACGCCCCCTCATTCTCAACGGTTTCATGGCCACCGGAAAGTCGACCGTGGGGGCGCTGGTCGCCCGAACCACGGGTAGACCCTTCATCGATCTCGATCGCGCGATCGAGGCTGAGGCCGGCGCGAGCATCGAAAGTTTGTTCGCCACCCGCGGTGAAGCCGCGTTCCGCGCGCTCGAGCACGCCTGCCTCGAGCGCGTGCTGAGCGAAGCGACGCAAGCCGCGCAAGCGCCGGTCATCGCCGTCGGGGGCGGTGCCTTGCTCTCGCGCGCCATTCGCTTGCGTGCGCTCGATGAGTGCGTGGTCGTCACGCTCGAAGGCTCAGCCGCCGAGCTCACGCGCCGCGCCCTGCGCCAAGGCCAAAGGCCGCTGCTTTCGGGCCCTAATCCCGAGCAACGGGTGAGCGAGCTCATGGCCTTGCGCGCGCCCGCCTACGCCGAGGCGCACGCCCGCATTTCCTGCGAAAATCCCCTGGCGGCCGTGGCTGCCATGGTGCGCGAGATCTGGTCGCGCGACGAGCTCGCAGTCGGCGCGGCTGAGGCCTCCTACGGCGTGCAGACGGGTTTGGGGTTTGCAAGCGGGCGGATCGGCGCCCTGGTCGCAGAAAGCCCAGTGTGCGTCCTCGTCTCGGACAAGACCGTGTCTGCGCTGCACGCGGCCCCGATCGAAGCCGCGCTGAACGCGACCGGCGCGCGCCTGATCCGCGTCGATCTCGAACCCGGTGAAGCGCACAAAAACATCGCTTCCATCGAGGGAATTTGGCACGCCGCGCTGGAAGGCGGCGCGGATCGCCAATGCACCTTCGTCGGCTTGGGCGGCGGAGTGGTGACCGACATGACCGGCTTTGCGGCGTCCACGTGGCTGCGCGGAGTGCGTTGGGTCGGCATCCCCACCACGATGCTCTCGATGGTCGACGCCTCCGTCGGCGGCAAAACTGGCGTCGATCTGGCTTCGGCCAAGAATGCCGTCGGCGCCTTCTGGCAACCGAGCGGCGTATTGTGCGACGTGGATTACCTGCGCACCGAATCCGCGCGCGGCTTCGTCAGCGGCTTGGCCGAGGTCGTAAAAACCGCGCTGATCGGCGATCCTGAGCTGTTTTCCCTGCTGGAAGACCACGCCGAACGAGTCGTGGCCCGCGACGCCGACTTGACCGCGGAGATCGTGCGCCGCTCGATTCGCGTCAAAGCCCGCATCGTCAGCTTCGACCAACGCGAATCGGGACTGCGCGCGGTGCTCAATCTGGGCCACACCGTCGGTCACGCGTTGGAAGCGCAGGCTGGCTACAGCGCGCTCACGCACGGCGAAGCGGTCAGCCTCGGCTTGGTCGCTGCACTGCGGCTCGGTGAGGTATTGGGGCAAACCCCACGCGACCTGAGCGAACGCACGCTCGCGCTGCTACGGCGATTGGGCTTGCCCTCGAGCCTTGCCGGACAGCCGCTGACGGAGGCGGCCAGCTTGGTCGGCCACGACAAGAAGCGCGCCGGCTCGAACGTGAAGTTCGTGTTCGCACGCGCCATCGGTCGTGTCGAGACCCAGAGCATCGCCTTGAGCGAATTGCGCACACGCGTCCTCGCGCTCGCAGAATGAGCGAAATCCAGCGCAAAGCTCGCACTTCATTAAGAGCAAATGCCCACAATCTTGGCGTCTCGTAGGCGCGCTCGGTACACTTCACGAGAGGTGCGCGCTCGATGCGCCTCCGTCACTTCGAGGTCCCCATGCGCCGCTCGACGACCAAGTCTCTGCTTCCCGCTCTCCTGCTCACGCTGGGCTCACTGCCGCTGATCCCGAGCTGCGCCGACAACAACAGCTCGATGTTCGTGGTCGGTGTGCTCGCGCTCGACAAGAGCACCTGCGTCGCCAAAGCCGACAGCACCTCCGCGATCTTGGCGGGGGGCATCATGGACGTGGCCTTCACCCAGAGCTACACGGGCTTCGTCCTGGTCGGCAATCAACTCACCGAACGCGGCTCGCGTGAACAGCTCCGCACCGAGACGTCGCGCGTCGCGCTGCGCGGCGCAGAGGTCACGCTGACCACACTCGACGGCAAGGTACTCGGCAACTACTCGACCGTCGGCACCGGCTTCGTCGATGCCTCCGCGGGTGACGTCCCCGCCTACGCCGCGATGTCCGTGAACATCATCCCCTCCGCGCTCGGCGGGAACGAGGACTTGCTCAAAGCGCTCACCGTGGTGGCCAAAATTCGCGTCTTCGGCGATACGCTGGGCAACATCGCCGTCACCTCCAGCGAGTTGGATTTCCCGATTCGCGTCTGCAAGGGCTGCTTGGTCAACTACCCCACCAGCGCCGCCGATCCCTCGGTGCCGGTCGGTAGCCCGTACCTGTGCACGACCGCGGCCAGCAGCACCGACACGACGAACGAGGCGGTTCCCTGCATCGTCGGCCAAGACGACTCGTTTGCTTGCACGGCATGCTCTGCCTCGCTCGAGCTTTGCCGTGATCCGTCGAAAAATCCCTCGTACGGGACCCCCTGAGTCCGCCGAGCGGCTGCGCTTGCCGATCTCGTCGCACCCTCGAGCGAGCCATGCGCGGAACGCCGTTCATTGCCCTCGCCCTGGCCATCTCGGCCAGCGCCGCTCGGGCACACGCGGATCCGGAGTGGAACGTCGCCGCGCAGACCTCGCTGTGCGGTTTGGGCACTGAACGGGTCTGGCAAAAGACCGGCTTCTGTGGCGGTTTTCGTGGCGATCTGCTGCTCGGTCGCGAGCGCAACGCAGACTTCGCGCTCGGTCCCTACGCGACGTTCGGCACCGCCACGTTCTCCGACGTTCGCTTCGGCGGCGGCCTGAGCTTGCTCGTACCAACCCTCGAGGGTGATTTTCCGATCGTGCTCTCTGCCGGCGCGCACAGCCGCAACGGCACTGATCTGCGCCTGGCCGGCGAGGCCTTCTTCGGCTTGCGCAGTCACAACTTTCACGGCCACTACGCGATGGCCAGCGGCATCGTGCTCGGCGGCGACTCCGTCATCTCCGGCGCCCGCGGCAACACGCTCTACGTCGGTCTCCAAATCGACGGCTTGTGGCTCGCCCTGCCCTTCATCCTCGGCTACGAGTGGCTCCACAAAGCGCCCGATCCCGGCGATTAGCCGAATCTCCGGACGGGTTTCGCTCGAAATCCAGCAGCGCTCCCCGCGCACTCGACGCTCGAACCGCCCGCACCCAGGATGTGCGGTAACCCGGCGCCCACCCGGGGTGACCGCACCTGGGGAGACCGCACCCAGGGTGTGCGCGCGCGAGCCGCACCCGGGGAGACCGCACCCAGGGTGTGCGCGCGCGAGCTGCGCACCCTGGGTCCGGTGCGAATAGCGAAGGCCAGGCCCGGATTCGCGAGCAATCGGGCGGAGCTGCACACCCGGGGAGACTGCACCCAGGGTGTGCGCGCGTGAGGTGCACACCCTGGGTCCGGTGCGAAATGGCGAAGGGCACGCCCGGATTCGCGAGCAGTCGGGCGGAGGAGCTGCACACCCTGGGAGACCGCACCGGGGTGTGCGCGCGCGAGGTGCACACCCTGGGTCCGGGTGCGAAATGGCGAGGGCCAGGCCCGGATTCGCGAAGCAATCGGGCGGAGCTGCGCCCGGGCAGACCGCACACAGGTGTGCGCGCGTGAGGTGCACACCCTGGGTCCGGTGCGAAGTGGCCCGGCTTCGCGAGCAATCGGGCGGATTTGCGTTTCCAGAGGGGGCGTTCGAGATCCAGCAGCGCACCTCGAAGTTCTCGCTGAGTTCTCGGCGGTCGGCGATCGCGGAGCGCGCCCTCGGACGCC
>Ga0134124_10001388_pt1 | contig 19533 bp, 18 predicted proteins | sample KB304_FD_96880 | JGI IMG/M metagenome (GOLD analysis project Ga0134124, IMG submission 96880) | Terrestrial soil microbial communities without Nitrogen fertilizer from Kellogg Biological Station, Michigan, USA - KB3-0-4 | ecosystem: Environmental > Terrestrial > Soil > Unclassified ...
GGAAGCATTCGTTCGTATTCAGTTTCGGCTGACAAGAAAAAGCTTTTGTACCAGGCAGGCGATGGCGCGAATCGTTGGGGAGTTGTCGCGACTGAGCGACCGGCGAAGGTTGGCGATGGTCCATTGAATGTAGCTCAATTGGAGATGCGAGTTGATCCGCGCGCCGAGTGGGCGCAGATCTACCGCGAAACGTGGCGCATTCAGCGCGAGTATTTCTATGATGCGCAAATGCACGGCGCTGATTGGCAGGCAGTGTATGAGAAATACAAACCGCTGCTGAACTCTGTTGGTCATCGAGCAGACCTCGGTTACCTGATCGCGATGATCGGCGGCGAGCTCACGGTCGGTCATTCGTATCTGCTCGGAACGGGCGACATTCCCAGCGAAGACGCGGTCTCAGTCGGTTTACTGGGCGCCGATTTTGTGATTGAGAATGGGCGTTACCGGATCAAGCGAATCTATACCGGCGAGAATTGGAATCCGGATTTACGCGCGCCGCTGAATGCGCCCGGTATTCAGGTTAGTGAAGGCGACTACTTACTCGAAGTCAATGGTCGCCCGCTTGCCCCGCCGGCAAATCCGTACAGCTTGTTCGAAGGCACTGCAAACCGGCAGACACTGATTCGCATAAGCAAGACGCCGAGTAGCGAAGGCTCTCGTCTGATTACGGTCGTGCCGGTAGCGAGTGAAGACACGCTGCGCACGCGAGCATGGATCGAGAACAATCGTCGCCTCGTGGACAAACTCTCGAACGGCAAACTGGCGTACGTTTGGTTACCCAACACCACGACGGCAGGCTACACGTCTTTCACCCGCTACTACTACGCGCAGCAGGACAAAGAAGGCGCGGTTATCGACGAACGCTACAATCACGGCGGCATGGTCGCGGACTACATCGTCAACGAGATCGATCGAAAGTTGATGGGTTACTTCGCTTTGCGTGACGGCACGCCTTCGACCTCGCCCATCGCCGGCATTTATGGTCCCAAGGTGATGCTCATTAACGAATCGGCCGGATCCGGTGGCGACGCGCTTCCTTACATGTTTCGTCTTCGCAAAGTTGGCCCACTCGTCGGTACACGAACGTGGGGCGGGCTGGTCGGCACGCTCGGCGTTCCGTCGACGATCGATGGTGGTGGGATCACTGCGCCGACTCTTGCTTTCTACAACTTGAAAGGCGAATGGGACGTCGAGAACATCGGCGTCGCGCCGGACATCGAAGTGGAGTACACGCCTGCTGAAGTGAACAAAGGACGCGATCCGCAATTAGAGCGGGCCGTGCAGGAAGCGTTAAGATTGCTCGAGCAGAACCCCGTACGACGAGTTCCACGTCCGGCGCCGATCAATCGAGTTTCGAAGGGGAAATAGAAAATGCAACTTTGCTTTTCTCTGCGTAACCTTTGCGTCCTCTGCGACTCTGCGGTGAAAGGTTTAGTTAACCGCAGAGGCGCAGAGTACGCAGAGGTTGCGCAGAGATTTCTAATACTGGCGCTGCTGCTACTCACTGTCGCCGGCAGTAGCAGCGCGCAGTACAAACCCGCTGACTACACGCGCACCGAAGCGATGATCCCGATGCGCGACGGAGTGCGTCTTTACACGACAATCGATGCTCCTGTACGCGCAACGGAGAAACTCCCAATCCTGCTGCTGCGCACGCCCTACGGTCTCGGTGATACAAAACCCGATCAGTTAGCAACCGCCCTCTCAGAACTATCCGAAGGTGGCTACATCTTCGTTCGCCAGGACATTCGCGGCCGGTTCAAGTCTGAAGGTGAGTTCGTAATGCTGCGCCAGCCGCGTGACCCGGCGGACAAGAAAGCGATCGACGAAAGCAGCGACACCTCCGATACGATCACGTGGCTGCTCGACAAAGTACCGAATCACAACGGGCGCGTCGGCATCGCCGGCACGAGTTACGGCGCATGGTTATCGGTGATGGCCATGCTCGATCCGCATCCGGCACTGAAGGCTGTCGTGCAGCAAGCCTCACCGGCAGACATGTGGCTCGGCGACGACTTTCATCACAACGGCGCGTTTCGTTTGAGCTATGGTTTTGAGTACGCGTACATGATGGAGTCGTCCAAAGAGATTTCGAACGTCCTGACGATCATCGATGAGTTCGATTCTTACGAGTGGTATCTGAGGCTTGGCCCGCTCGCGAATGCAGATTCAAAATATTTCAAGGGCAAGCTGCCGACGTGGACCAATTTTGTCACTCAGCCTGACTACAATGCATTTTGGAAACGTCAGGCATTCATTCCCTGGCTCAACAAAGTGACGGTGCCCATTTTGAATGTGGCCGGCTGGTGGGATCAGGAAGACTTCTACGGTCCGATCAAGATTTATGAGCTGCTCGAGCGTCACGACACTGCAAAACAGAACTTCCTGGTGGTTGGTCCATGGAACCACGGCGGCTGGTCGAGAGGTGACGGCAGTAAGCTCGGCCGCATCGACTTTGGCAGTCCAACCGCAGCTTATTACCGGAAAAACATACTCGCTCCATTCTTCGCCTACTATTTAAAAGGACAAGCGGCGGGTGAACGCCCGGAAGCGCTGACGTTCAGAACCGGCACCAACGAGTGGGTACAACACAACGAATGGCCGCCTAAACAAAACGTCGCGGAAAGACGATTGTATCTCCAGGCGGATCGCAAGTTGGCCTTTGAAACACCGAAAGGCGACCGGGTTGAGGCGTTTGATTCGTACGTGTCCGATCCGGCCAATCCCGTGCCGTATCGACAACGCCCGATCCAGGTGCGTGTCGGCTGGCCCGTCTGGTTAGTTGAGGATCAGCGCTTCGTCGATCATCGACCTGATGTTTTGTCGTGGGAGAGCGACACGCTAACAGAGGACGTCACTGTTTCCGGTAAGATCATCGCGAACCTCTTTGCCTCGACAACAGGAACTGACAGCGATTGGATCGTCAAGGTGATTGACGTTTACCCGGAAAAGTACGAAGCGGACGCAACGATGAGCGGGTACCAGCTCATGATCGCCGGGGACGTGTTTCGCGCGCGGTATCTGAAAAGCTTTGAGAAACCCGAACCGCTTACCGCAAACTCCATCTACCATTACCAGATTGGGTTTCCGGCGAACGATCATACGTTCAAGCGTGGCCACCGGATCATGGTCCAGGTTCAGAGCACGTGGTTTCCGGTGATCGATCGAAACCCGCAGACTTTCGTTCCCAACATCTTCCTCGCGAAAGAGTCTGACTTTCAACCTGCCACGCAAAAGATATTTCGGTCAGGGCGTAATGCGTCATACATCGCTTTACCGATCGAGAAGAAGTGAAGTCAGATGCAAACTGCTACGGTGACAATCCAGCCGATCGATGACGTCGCAAAGATGCGCGCCGTCGAAGAGCTACAGAAAGAAGTTTGGGGTATTCCGGATATTGAAGTCGTGCCGGTTACCCAACTCGTGGCGGCGAAAGAAGCGGGCGGCACGCTGATAGGCGCTTACGATGCTGATGTCCTGGTGGGTTTTGTCTATGGCTTCCCGAGCTTCGAATACGGTCAGGCGGCGCATCATTCACACATGCTCGCGGTGAAGACTGCTTATCGAAATCTCGATTTAGGACGCCGGCTCAAGCTGGTCCAGCGCGAACATGTGATTGCTCAAGGCATCGCGGTGATGACGTGGACTTTCGATCCGTTGCAGAGCCTGAATGCACATTTCAATTTCAGCAAACTGGGCGTCGTGGCGGATCGATACCTGGTCGACTTCTATGGCGCGGAGGCGGCGAGCTTTCTACATCAAACCGGAACGGATCGTTTGTGGGTGTCGTGGTGGCTTACGTCGGACCACGTGAAGAGAACGATCAGCGGCGATCGCGCGCCGGAATCTTTCCCACCTGACGATGTTTCAATCGAGATACCGGCAGACATCAATTCGTTGCAGCAGCAAGACCCGCGCACCGCTTTGAGGTGGCGTGAAGAAACGCGCGCCGCGTTCACTGAAGCGATCCGCGCGGGCTACAAAGTTGTGGGATTCGTCCGTGAGAACAATGTTGGAAGATATTTGCTCTCTTGTAAATCCTGAAAATCCTGTAATCCTGTGAAAGACTTAGACAGGATTTCAAGATTTTCAGGATTAACAAGATTATGAAAATTACTCGACGTGACTTACTTAAAGGTGCTGCGCTTGCCTCGGTCGCGCCAATGCTCAATCGCGGGCGCTTTCGGTTGTTTGCTGGTTCTCCTGCCGAATACTCCACGCGCGCCATCGATCTGATCGGAAGAGCGACAGTCATCGACATGCTCGCCGTGTTGACGCTCGACTTCAACAAACAAGCGAAGTGGTTCAACGATCCGGAGACGTTCCAGACGTCAGACTTGCAGCCCTACACAGACTCTTCGATCAACGTCTTTCACCAGTCTGTCGGTCTTGGTGGTCCTAACGCCTACGAGAGCGCGTTGCAGTACTTCGCCCGCTGGAACGGTTTTATCGCCAACGACACGGACCATTTCATGCGCATCGACAGCCTCGCCGATCTCAAACGCGTAAAGAAGTCCGGAAAGATCGGCGTCATGCTTGGTCTTCAGAACTCCGAGCATTTTCGGCGACCGGAGGACGTGGATTTCTTCCGTGGCCTGGGCCAACGCGTGTCGCAGCTCACTTACAACACACGAAATCTCATCGGTAACGGTTCGACCGAGCGGCGCGACGAAGGAATCTCCGACTTCGGAGTTTCGATTATCGAGCGCATGAACAAGGTGGGAATGGCTGTTGATGTTTCACATTGCGGCGACCGCACGACTCTGGATGCATTCGAGCTCTCGAAGAAGCCCGTGCTGATTACGCATTCAAACTGTCGCGCACTTGTTCCCGGTCATCCGCGTTTGAAGACTGACGAGGCGATCAAGAAAGTTGGTGAAGCCGGCAGCGTCATCGGAATTACGGGTGTGCGTATGTTTGTGAAGGGCGATGAGCCGACGACTGTCGAGCAAGTTATCGATCATTTCGATCACGTTAGGAAATTGATCGGGCCGGAGCATCTTGGAGTAGGTAGTGACATGGATCTCTATGGCTACGACGCCATGCCGCCGGAGCTCAATAAACAACTACGCGCTGGTTACAAGGGAAGCTATGCCTTCCGCGAAAAGATCGACATCGAAGGTCTGAATCACCCGAAACGGATGTTTGACCTTACGGAAGGTTTGGTGCGACGGAAGTACAGCGACTCAGAAATTGCAGGAATTCTGGGCGGCAACTTTGAACGCGTGCTCGCGCAGATTTGGGTCTAATCTCTACGCAGACGAAAAACGAAGGAGTGGAGTCGTGAGAACAACGATCGTGTTGATGACGATTGCTTTGGTTTTTGCCTTGGGCGTGATGGGACAAGCTCCCAATCAGCCCAAACCTCTTGCCGAGGACAAGTCATCGCCACCGCCTTCACAGCCATCGGCAAAAGGCGCGCCCGAGATGACGGCGGCTGACGTCGAATCGTTTCTGGATGGCGTCGTGCCGCTTCAGCTCAAGCGAAACGACATCGCCGGAGCCACCGTTGCCGTAGTGAAAGACGGAAAACTGCTCTTCGCAAAAGGCTACGGCTACGCCGATGTGAAAAATAAAAAGCCAGTCTCAGCAGAAGAGACATTGTTTCGCCCCGGCTCGATCTCGAAGCTCTTCACCTGGACTGCGATCATGCAGCTCTACGAACAGGGAAAGCTCGACCTCGATCGCGACATCAACGACTACCTCGATTTCAAAATTCCTGATGCGTTTGGCAAGCCGATCACGTTGAAAAACGTAATGACGCACACGCCTGGATTCGAAGAGCAGATTAAAGATTTATTCGACATCAGACCGATCGCTCCCAACCTCGGAGAGTATTTAAAGACTCACATCCCCGCGCGTATTTATCCGCCGGGAACTGTTCCTGCTTACTCCAACTACGCCACCGCGGTTGCCGGCTACATCGTCGAGCGCGTATCTGGTCGTCCGTTCGAGCAGTACGTTGCCGAGAACATCATGCGGCCGTTGAAGATGATGCATTCGACGTTCAGCCAGCCACTGCCCCAGGAGCTCGCGCCGCTGATGTCCAGCGGTTACCGGTTGGGATCTGACAACGCGGAGTCGTTTGAAGTCGTCAATCCATTTCCTGCCGGGAGCTTGAGTAGTACCGCCGCCGATATGGCCCAGTTCATGATTGCTCACTTGCAGGATGGAGCCGGCATACTCAAGCCTGAAACCGCGCGGTTGATGCATTCGCGTCTCTTTGCGCTCGACGATGCGGCCAACGCGATGTGTTACGGCTTTTATGAAGAGTCGCGTAACAATCAACGCATCATCGGACACGGCGGCGACACGGTCTACTTTCACAGCGATCTCCATCTCGTCCTCGATCAAAAAGTCGGCTTTTTTGTTTCCTACAACAGTGCCGGCAACAGCTCGGGGCTGGGCGATTCTCCGCGAGCAAACCTTTGGGAAGCATTTCTCGATCGCTACTATCCTTACACTGTGCCTGCTACAACTTCGGCGAGCGCCAAAGACGATGCGAAGGCCGTAGCCGGAACGTATGTTTTGAGCAGACGCAGTGAGAATTCGTTTTTGAAAGTTGCTTCGGTGCTCCAGCAGTTCACCGTTTCACCGGCTGGAGATGGTGACATCGAAGTGCCACAACTCACCGGACCAAACGGCAAGCCTAAGCGCTGGCAAGGCGTTGGTCCAATGACGTTCCTCGAGCGCGATGGATCTGACAAACTGATCTTCAAGCCGGATCAGACTGGCCAGATGCAGCTGATCCTGCCGTACCCGTTCTTTGTCGGCCATCGAATCGGCACGTTCCAAAATGGCAAGCTGATCTCGATCGTGCTGGGTGCGTCGCTCGTGTTTATGCTCGCTACGCTTCTTCTCTGGCCGATCGCGTGGTTTGTGAGAAGGCATTTCGGCGTGAGGTTGGAGTTGACACCGAAGGAACGATTGCTGCGCGTTCTGGTGCGGATTGTTTTCGCCCTCGATTTGATCTTCATAGCAGCTTTGTTTGGACTCGTAACCTATGGCCTGACGCATCTCGAGGTCTTCAGCGACCGTGGCACGATGAAGTTTTGGCTGATTCAGCTAGTCGGGGTTCTCGGAGCTGTGGGGACACTGATCGTGCTCTTCAATGCAGTGTTCACCTGGATCAACAGAAAAGGTTTCTGGGTGAAACTACAGGCGGCGGCAATGTTGTTGGCGTGTGTGGGTGTGCTGTGGTTCGCGTTTGCAGGTAATCTACTGCGCTTCACATCGAACTATTGAAACGGCTCACGCAAAGACGCAAAGATCGCAAAGGCGCAAAGGCCCTCCTTAGCGTCTTTGCGATCTTTGCGTCTTTGCGTGAAACTCCTTATTGAGCCTTCAAGGCTACGGGTACTGGGTTACTCGTCTGTCCGTGAACCGAGATTCTTATCTTAACGTCCCCGGGAACGATCTGGTCGGTAAGTTTGACCACCACTTGTGCGAGCCAGGGGAAGTTTGGAACGTTGCGTGCGGATTCAACTGTGAGCGGCCTAACTGTTCCCGTTGAATCTTCCGCAGTCGCCGTCACCTGAGATGCTTGTTCGCCGTTCCCGAACTTCGTTCCGATCGCAAACACAAGTAGTCGCGTACGCTGATCTGAGCTGAAATTACGCTCGGTGACGATCGGAAGAGTCTCCGCCACGAATGTCACGGAATCGAGTACGACGCCTCGTGTCGTGCCCGTTTGTTCGAGAAGGATAAGCGTGTCGTCATCAACGATCGTCGCCATTCCCTGAGCGTCTGCGATCGTGGCGCCGACGGGATTGCTCAGGTTCACGAAAAAGTTTTCCGTTCCTTCCACCGCTGTATCGCCCTTGATGAAGACAGTAAGCGATTGTGAAGTTTGCCCCGCTGGAATATTCACAACGGTCGAGCCTGCTCCAAAATCGACATCACCTGCGGCACTTCCCGCCTGTGTCGAAACCGTGACACTTACCACCTGAGTGCTCGGAGCAGACAAGCTTATAGTGAAATCCCAGCCGACTAAGGTGCTGGTGCTGTCGCCTTCAGGCACCGTAATGTCATTGATACTCAGGCTGGGTGTTCCCTGGGCGAAAGTAATTCCGGCGGTTACGAACAATAAACAGATGAGACCAAAAAGTTTTTTTATGAGCATTCTTATATTTGGTTAAGGACCAATCATTCCATTGTTTTTACACAACGGTTTGCCCTCCACGCACGAGGCGCGGAATGATGGCCCAAATACAACAAGGTTTCCGGGACCAGATTGGGTTTCAACCTGGTCCCGATCAGGTAAGGTTCCGATGCAGACTGTTAACGCCTGAATCGACGTCGCATAGCGCCTGCGGCCCCCAACAACCCTGTGCCGAGAAGCACCATACTCGCAGGTTCCGGAACAGCACTACCTGCTACGGTTCCCTGAATAGTCGTGGTTCCCGTCCCCGCTCCTCCACCAACACCGGTTACCGGCAATGCGATTGTGTAAGTTGGATTCAGAGTGTATGTGAAACCGTTGATTGTTATTGATGTTGTTGAAAAGCTCAGGGTGGCTACACCCGTGTTAAAGCCGAGCGATCCGGAAAGGGTTCCCACGAGACTCCCCGTTCCGGCCGGCGAAACCTGAAATATATTCAACGTGAAATTCCCCGCGATAGCCGGACCCTGGAGATTCGCAGGTACGGTTGTAGTAACGACGATATCACCAAAACTGGCGCCAGCCGGCGTGTTTACCGGATTGGTGGTGCCATTAAAAGTGATTGTCGTCGTGCCATTAACGGCTGAGAAGTTGACGACGTTAGTACCACTGATACTGAAAACGCCAGTCGTACTAAACGTCACAGGATCGGCTTGAGCGGCGGCTGCACTAAACGCCAAAATTCCGGCGCATAACAGTGGCGTCAAGACTTTTCTAATGTTGATGTTCATCTTTCCCTCGTTCGTTAGGAGTCCTGAGACCAGGCTCCAAAGTAAACAACTCGGCACTCCCTTGCTATTTTGATAGCAGCCTCGTCAAAACAAACCACAGCTCAGGGCACTTAAAGCTGAAGTTCAAACCCCCTCTTAGCTTGTAATGCGAGCGGCTTCCCGAGTGTTTGACGGAACGACACAATCAACAGACAGACCGCTGCCGTACCGAGAATTAGACAAACCTTTACACTCAGAATTTTGCCGCTTCGTTATCGGGGATGACCGCGCCGCACTGAGGCCATAACGAAACTGACCGATATCAAGCTAATCGGGGAATCGTCCAGTTGGGGAAAGTTGCCAGACGAAATATGTTGGCAGACTTTAATAGTGAGATTTGTCGATTTTGTGTTTACTTTGTTTTATTGCATTGATGTTGTTGATATCTTTCGGTTCGCTAGCGTACACAGAGGTCAACTGAATTCGCAGCAAAAACTCACCACAGAGACACACAGAACACAGAGGTTGCACAGAGAAGAAAACCTCTTGAACTCTGAATCGTCTGAAGAGTAGAACTATGCTCATGAAGTATATCCTCATTGCCGCGATTCTGTTGTGCGCTAGTGGTTCTGTGCTGGCTCAGGAAGACATAAAGGAGAAGCACGCCGTTTACGCTCTTTGCGTCGAGCACATTGAGAAAGATCCTCACAAGGCTTTCGAGTATTGCAGTGACTACCTGAACAAGTATCCGAACGACAACAAGACGCAGACCGACTTTGCCGGCAAGTTCATCACGGCGTACAAGAAGATCTCACAGTGGTTGCAGTCGGTTCCGGCGAATTACTTTACGGAGAAGACAGCGAAGTGGGCAGTTTATAGTCCCGGGTTGCTGGCAACGATTCCGTCCGCGAATAGCCAGGCCACCAGATATACGATTCTGATGAAGCGCGAGTACGGTTCGCCTGATGAGGAGAAGTTGCTTGCCAAAGCCGAGACGCTTTACAAAAACCCGGATCGGGTTGATCTCGAATTACTGAAACAATGGCGCTATAACGCTGAGCCGTATGTGATCCTTCCCGATGGTGAGCCCAAATGGTGGAGCGGTCCGACCAGTACGATTCAGGCGGCCGAGCTCGTGTCGACTGGAGCCGTTCTCTACTACTACAACATCTCGCAGACCTTCAGAAGCAACGAAGGAAAGCTGAACAATAACTCGTTCAAGTTTGTGAGCTCCACTCTGAAGTACGAGGCCTCGATCAAGAAGATGGATGTGTACGAACGATCCGGCAAGAACTTCAATAACGTCTATGTCGCTAACATGACTCTGACCTGGGGACAATTCTGCGGCCGCTTGTGCGCTTTCGGGTTCACCAGAAACAAGATTGTTGTCATGAGCCCGAGCGGTGAGATCCTCGAGATGTTTCTCGACGATCCGGTAAACAATAGGAGCTGGATCAGCTAAACGTTGACAGTGTGCAGGGCGCTAAAGTATTTTTACTGCATCGCAAATAAATAAATGACCGCAACAACTAAACAACCAGTCATCGCTCGCAAGAACGATCAAATGTGTGCTTGTTTGTGTTGTTGTATGCCGACGATTGAGCGGACTGGCGTGTATGTAACATAGATTCACAGCAATCATTAGCATTCACCAGGGCCGCTCCTTTCGAGCGGCCTTTTTTTGTGCGTGCAAACAACAACGCGAGGAGAAAGAACAATGAGCACTCTGGCCATTTACTACGAACATCCGGATTGGTTTCGGCCGCTATTCGCCGAATTGGACCGCCGGAAGTTCCCCTACGTCACTCTCGATGCGACTGCCCACAGCTATGATCCGGGCGAGCACGAAACAAACTACGACGTCGTGTTCAATCGCATGAGCCCGTCGGCTTACCTGCGCGGTCACGGTCACGGAATCTTCTACACACTTCAATACTTGAACTACCTGGAAGAGCAGGGAACTCGAGTCATCAACGGGCAGACAGCCTTCGCGGTGGAAATCTCGAAAGCACGACAGCTTTCTTTACTCGACTCACTCAATCTCGCTTATCCACGCGCACGAGTTATCAATTCAACCGCTCTTGCCGTCAAAGCCTCAGAGAGTCTGCGCTTTCCGATCGTGTTGAAAGCCAACATCGGGGGCAGCGGCGCAGGCATCGTGCGCTTTGATTCCCGCGCTGCGCTGGTCGACGCTGTGGAAAACGGCAAGCTCGATCTCGGTATCGATCAGACTGGTCTGATCCAGGAGTTCATCCCGCCGCACCAGGGTCACATCACGCGCGTTGAAACACTCGGCGGCAAGTATCTCTACGCGATCAAAGTCTTCACCACCGGCGACACTTTCAATCTATGCCCGGCTGATATCTGCCAGACCACCGATGGCGTCGAGCTGGCGCGCGTGGCATGCCCCGTCGACGCACCGCGATCGGGTCTGCGAGTGGAAGCATTTGAACCGCCGCGCGACGTGATCAGATCAGTGGAACGAATCGTTCAGACAGCGCAGATCGACGTCGGCGGAGTTGAGTACATCATCGACGACCGTGACGGCTCATTGCTCTATTACGACATCAATGCGCTTTCAAACTTTGTTGCTGACGCCACACGCGTGATCGGTTTCGATCCGCACGCAAAACTTGTCGATTTTCTCGAAGAGGAGGTTAAGCGATGCGCTACGGTTACTGGCTCCCGGTTTTTGGCGGTTGGCTGAGAAATGTAGAAGACGAGGGAATGGAAGCGAGCTGGAGTTACGTCAGCCGTCTGGCGCAACGCAGCGAGCAGATCGGCTACGACTTGACTCTCATCGCCGAGCTCAATCTCAACGACATCAAGGGCGTCGACGCTCCTTCGCTCGATGCGTGGTCTACTGCGGCGGCCCTCGCGGCCGTCACTAATACGCTCGAGTTGATGGTCGCGGTGCGTCCAACTTTTCATCAGCCCGCGTTGTTAGCGAAGCAGGCGGCGAACATCGATCACATTGGCGGCAGCGGCAGGCTCTCGCTGAATGTCGTGTCTTCCTGGTGGAAGGATGAGGCGCGCAAATACGGCGTCGACTTCGAGCAACATGACGATCGCTATGCGCGGACGCGTGAGTGGCTGGAGATTGTTGAGCGGTTGTGGGAGGAAGATCACTTTTCGTATTCAGGAAAATACTATCGAGTTGACGATGCGGTGTTACAACCGAAACCGCAAACGCGACCCAGACCAACGATCTACGCGGGCGGCGAATCGGAAGCGGCGAAGGATCTGATCTCGCGCTGGTGTGACGCTTACGTGATGCACGGCGACGAGCCGTCGCGCGTGCGCGAGAAGATCCGGGATCTGTCCGAGCGCAGGGAGCGGGTTGGTTTGCCGCCGATGAAGTTTGGCGTCGCGGCGTATGCGATCGTGCGTGACAACGAAGCCCAGGCGAAGCGTGAGCTGGAGCGAATCACGAATGTCAAACAATTCGCGGCCGGCTACGAGAACTATCAACAGTGGCTGGCGGGAACAAAGCTCGAGCAACAGATCTCGCTCGAAGACTACAGTGTTTCGAATCGCGGACTGAAATCCGGGTTAGTAGGCACGCCGGAACAGGTTGCGGAGCGCGTAGCGGAGTTTGAAGATGCAGGAGTGGATCTATTGCTGTTGCAGTGTAGCCCGCAGCTCGAAGAGATGGAGCGATTTGCCGAAACCGTGATCAGACCAAAACAATCGTTTATTCACACTCGACCGACACAGCCAGGTCGGGCCAGCGAACTGTCATTGCTTCGCCGATGTTGAGTCTGGACCAATGCGAGCTCAGTTCGTCGAGGTGCCGGCAAATTTCGGCAAGCGTCGTTTCGTCGAGCTTTCGCAATTCGTTGGCAGTCGTTACTTCTCGCACCTGCTTCGCCTGTTGAGCCATCGTTTGGGTGTTTGAACGGGAGCGAGCGAGCCATTCGTTCCAGCAGATATAGGTGGCGCGCTCAGACTGTACCGATTCGTCCCTTCCCTCGCGCAGTAGTTTTTGGCCACGCGTTTTCACGGCTCTTCTAAGTCGTGCGAGGTCTCGAGTCGTTCCCTGCAATTGCGGATTGAGATGAAAAGTCCCCGCGTCTCCGCCGGCCGCCAACTGTCCAAACACTGCGCGCGAAAGGCCGAGCTTCGCTTCGACGACCAGGTGCATCATGTCGTGTGGAATACACCGATCGTAACCAGGCGCTGGATTCATTTCTACATCAGGGAACGACGTGCGCCGTGCCTCGACCGCATATCTTCGCTGACCGGTACGCCGAAAGGTTAATAACATCTCGGGTTGAGCATGCGATACTTCCATGTGGGTTGCAAGCTCAATAGCACACGGATCTGGAAAAAATGAGCAAAGAGATCCTGGAAGTAATCGCTTGTTCTGTCGCGGACGCGATTGCAGCGCAGCAGGGTGGCGCGAGTCGTTTGGAAGTCGTTAGAGAACTCGATCGTGGCGGTCTCACGCCTTCGATCGAGTTGGTGCGAGCGATAAAAGAAGCAGTGGATGTGCCGCTCAGAGTCATGGTTCGTGAGAGTGACGGCTATGCAATCGCTGGCGAGATGGAAATTGAGAGACTTTGTGAGACAGCGTCGGAGCTCTCGAGTCTGGGTGTCGATGGTCTGGTGATGGGCTTTCTCAAACGCGACGCGATCGATCTCGATGTCACGTCACGAGTGCTGGCTCGCGCACCGGGATTGAAGGCGACGTTCCACCACGCATTCGAGGACGCGGCCGATCAGCTCCACGCCGTGAATCAATTAAAGCGTTTGCCTCAGGTCGATCGAATTCTGAGTAGCGGTGGATCGGGCGAGTTGGAAGTGAGACGGCTGCGACTCGATGCCTACGAACGTGCGGCCGCGCCTGAAGTCAAGATCATCGCCGGAGGTGGAATCGATATGAACGCCATCGGAGTTCTACGGCGCACCACGAGCATTCGCGAGTTTCACGTTGGTCGAGCCGCACGCGAGGGATTTAGTGTTGCGGGCGCCGTTCAGGCAGAGCTTGTCCGAGAGTTAGTGCGCGCCACGAAGCAGACATTATGAAGGTCAAAGACCACCGTGAGCGGGGGCAAGCCCCCGCTCAAAGTGATGCTTGATCTAATCCAATTGAGATCTCACTCACCCTTAGCTGGATAAGCTGGGCGGGCTACCGGCGGTTCATCGGGCTCATCCTGGTAGATGACCGGGTAACCACTACAGGCTTCTTCCACCTTTTTGATGGGAGTCTCCGTGCCGGATTTAACGCGAACCATCAAGGCCCAGCGCCCATCATTTGTGGTCGTCAAACCCACGCGAGAGATGTCCGGATCACTCATCGATTTAGCAATCTGGGCCAGCTCTGGCGGTGGAGACGGAGATTCGGGAAGACCCGGGATATGTTTCGTTCTATCACTCATCGGCTTTACTTCAATTCAACAGAATTTTCCGAACCCGGGTCCCCGATCCTCGATTTCAATACTTAAATCGGCAGTGCCTGAAATCGCCGGCATACTCCACCCAGATCGCAGGCTGTTGTTGTTTGACCGTCGCCCGCGAATAAGAGTGCGATAGGCCGGCCGGTGTCACGATTGAGAATGACCGAACCTGAGTCACCCGGGGCACTGAAAGGCCCGTTATCTCCAACGATTTCGATTGTATCATTGAACGTCGCGATTCGCGGCGCAGTTGAAGTTCCGTAATTGATCTGAACCCGATCGACGTTGACCGACGTAACGGTGCCTGTTGTTACGCCCGTGGTTCGACCTGATTTAATCACACGCATACCAGGAACTGCAGTTGCCAGTTGCGGATTATAGTTGTTGATTCCAAACATCCTACCCCGTTGGATAAGATTCAAATCGGCGACAACAGCGATCGCTGCGTCGAATCGATTCGTAACCGGCTCGAGCCTGGACGTCGGGAACTGAATCGGTATAAACGCGCTCAGGGCGGCAAACACATCTCCTGGCTGTGTCGGCGAAATTTCGGGGCCAGGCTGGACGATCCGGGTTCCGATGGGAAGCCGATTTGTGTCAGCCAAAACGTGATTGTTGCTAAGCGCGAAAATCTGCGAGCTGCCGGTGGCGACTCGTTTGAGGAAGCATCCTAAGGTGCCGACAAAGAACTCATTCAGTGGTGAGATTGATAATCCACCAACGATGGGACGCTGGCGTTGCCGCTGCGGCGGTGGAGCCGCGGCTGCGGCTACTCCGGTCGAGACACTTGCCTTTGATGCACCCGTTTTAGCTAGTGCTTGTTGAATTGGAAGCGGTTCGACATCAACCGCGACACCTCCGTAAGTTTTCATCAACGCCGGTGTTGCGTTACCAAGGTCTGCCTTATCGAAGACGTACACTTTGAGTACAAACTCGTCCGGCACCACCTTTCCGCCTCGCACGCGAATGCCGACGCCGGTGGCGTGCACGTTCGACAAAGGTGTTGAGAACGCTGAGACGCCCCCGCGGGCTGCAAACGCGCTCATCGCCACCATTCCACCGGTGAACTGTGCGTCCACCTCTTGCTGAGTTTCTTCCTCCAGGGTATTTCGGAAGTCCTTAAGTACAGACAGTACTTCGCCATATTCCGCCATGGTGTTCTCCTTTCCGTATCGGGGAATCAAATTTTTTCGCGGTCTAATATGTAATGAGGCTAATGGCGAAAACGTTTTACAAATTCAGAAGATGGGATTTGAACTGGGGATTTTTGCATTTCTTTGGGCAAGCCTGCTCGTACCACAGAACACTTAGTCGCCCTACCAAATCTACGCGATTTCCTGGTTTTGCCTGACTCCATATCTTGAGAATTTCGCAGGCGTTATTCCCCCGACCATCAGATCGGCAGTATCAACACAGCGGGGGCAAGCCCCCGCCGATCCAGGTTACAGAACGAGCATGTGGCGTCGAGCACTTTGCGTGTTGGCGGTAATTCTGGCGCTGGCTGTTTGCGCGCGGGCACAAGAGCAGACGCCCAAAGAGCTCTGGCCCGAAGTTGGTGTTTACGTGCCACTCGACAAGGAGTGGCGACTGTATTTTCTCTTTAACGTTACCAAGTCTGAAGAGACGAGGGAAAACACGGAAGGCCAGGTTGGTGCGCACATCGATTACACAGTGAACAAGCGACTCGTGCTCCGCGCGGGTTATCGCTTCGGGTTTTCACTGGCCGAAACAGATCCTTTCAAGGAACATCGACCCATCCTGGAGCAAACGTATCGCGAGCAGTTGCCGCTGGGGATCCTTTTGAGCGATCGCAACCGCCAGGATTTCCGGATCGTTAATGGCGACTTCTCGTTTCGTTATCGCAACCGCCTGATGCTCGAGCGTGAGTTTCTTTTGCCCGGAAGATCGCTAACACCGTACGCCTCAGTCGAGGTTTATCACGACAGTCGTTTCAATGTCTGGAATCGAAACCGGCTGACAGCGGGTGTTCAGATCCAGTTGAGAAAAGCATTGCCATTGTTGAGTCGAGTGACGCCGCGGAAGCAGGTGATATTGGATGTTTACTACACGAAACAAAACGACAGCCGCTCACAACCACATCACCTGCACGCGATCGGAGTTGCGCTCGGGATCCATTTTTAGCGCCGCAAGGGGGGGGACACATGAGCTCTGATGAAATTCCGCCGCCGCCATTCTCTTCGCGTGTGAGCGTCGACATCTTCGGGATGACCGAGAAAGGAAAGGTTCGCGCTAACAACGAAGATCATTTCCTCATCATGCGCGCCGGCCGGGCAGTGGAGACAGTCATGACTAATCTAACTGTCGATGAAACCATGCCCGGTGAGTTGTTCGAAGAAACTGCGCACGGGCTGGTGGTAGCGGATGGAGTTGGTGGTGCAGCTGCGGGAGAGGTTGCGAGTCGTCAGGCGATCTACACGTTGTTGAGTTTGGCTTTGCATACGCCTGACTGGCAGTTTCGCTGGGGACCGAAAGAGAGAAACGTCGTCATGTGGCGCATGAAAGATCGATTTCGCCGCATCAATGCGGCGCTGCTTCGTGATGCGACAGCGCATGCGACCCTTCGTGGAATGTGTACCACGCTGACGGCGGCGGTGACGCACGGAAACGATCTGATCATCGGTCACATCGGCGACTCGCGCGCGTATCTCTTGCATGCAGGAAAGCTTGTTCAACTAACTCACGATCACACGGTGGGAGGAATGCTGGTCGCTAGCGGCACTCACAGCCCCAAAGATCAGCTTGTGATCGAGCTACGCGGGTTGTTGTTCGAGGCTCTTGGCTCCAGGGAAGAGGAGTGCAATCCGGATGTATTAGACTTTCTGCTCGCAGACGAAGATCAGTTGTTATTGTGCACCGATGGTCTGACGGACATGGTGGACGATGTTGATATCGAATTGATCTTGAAGAGTGCGCGTTCTGCGAAGTCGGCGTGTCGCAACCTGGTCGATATGGCGCTGAAGAACGGCGGTCGTGACAACGTCACCGTCATCGTCGCCCGCTACTCGATTCCCCCTTCCACATTGAATACGTAGGTTGTTGAGAGTATATTTCCGGCGTCTCAGCCCAGCCGGCATACCTCCAACCGGAATACGTCCTCCCTAACCAGCCCAAGCAAGAAAGGAGCATTTCCATGTTTAAGATTCATCGCATGATCAAGGGCACGGCCGTAACTCTGCTGGTTGCGTTAGGTTTCATTATGATTGTCTGGGCTCACGGCCGATCTGCGCCGCAAGCGACGAATTCAGTGAAGGCCGTGCAACTGAGGATCACGTTTGGCCAACACTGGGCCAACGTAACCGCAATCGAGGGCGGCACGTTCACAGTCGAGCGGGATGGGAAGAAGCTTGCGATCACGCCGTATATCCGCGATCAGGGCAAGGTCGAGTTGCGGGTTTTTCAAAACGAGACGTCTGTAGGCACGTTGCTGGTTGACAAGCGGACGACGAAATTCGAAGGCGGCGGGCTTGAGTTGAGCGTGCAGGTACTGGATGCCAACAAGAAGTTCTCGGCTGAGCTGCTCGCCGCATACGGCGTTACCTGCTGCGCGAAAGCATGTGACGGAACACTGGTCTGCGGCGCCGTGTGTGTTTGCACAGACTGCGGGCGCTGCGGTCCCAACTGGTGTGACTGCGCGATACCCGGACCTATCGACGGATAGGGTAACTAACGAGACGGGCGGCCACGGAGGGCCGCCCCTACAGTGCTTGCCAAGTTGAGAACTACGCCGAAGGCGTTCGCTAATTTCAGCCCAGGGTTCGAGCTTGCGAGAACCCTGGGGATGAATTTCAAAAATGCGACGAAACCCTGAAAGGGTTCCGAGGTTGGCAAACCCTTTCAGGGTTAGAACGCCTTTTTAATGCGCTGGTCCCAGGGTTCTCGCAAGCTCGAACCCTGATGTTATGAAGCAGCGCCTCCACTCATGAGTGCTAGACTCACGAACAGCTCTCGTGACATGAGACTGAAAGGAGGCGCTGTGCAGAAAATATATATCGGCGTTGACTTTCATGCACGACAACAGACCATCTGTTATTTGACAACTGATAGTGGCGAAATGCTGTTCCAGCAACTGCAGCACCAGGACAAAGCAGCGGTGCGTGCTTTCTACGCGCAGTTCAGTGGCGACGTCATCGTGGGACTGGAAGCCAGTGGTTACAGTCCCTGGTTCGAACGACTGCTGGAAGAACTGGGCTGCCAAGTCTGGCTAGGCCATGCCACCGAAATCCGACGACGTGCGCGCGGGCGCCACAAGAACGATCGGCGCGACGCGGAATTAATTCTGGATTTAATGCTCCATGATGAATTCCCGCGTTTGTATCTGCCGCCCCTGCCGAGTCGGGAAGTATTGCGCATGCTGCGTTACCGGCAAAAGCTCATCAAGATACGCACCATCGGCAAGAACAGTCTGCAGGCTTTAGCGCTGCAAGCTGGCTTGGCCAAAGGGCCACACTTGTTTACTAAAGCCGGACTACAAGAATTGCGCACCGTGGCGATGTCACCAGCGATGCAATGGCAACGGGAACAGTGGCTGCAACTGCTCGAGCCGCTGAACCAACGATTGCTGGAGACCATGCTCTGGCTGAAACAACAAAGCCAGGCTGATCAGCGCATCCACCGTTTGCGCACGCATCCCGGCGTGGGGCTCTTGAGTGCGCTTTGTCTGGTGCACTCACTGGAGCCAGTCAGTCGCTTTGCCAATACCCGGAAAGTGACTGCTTATGCCGGCCTTGACCCTTTGGAACGTTCTTCCGCCGAGCGGAAGCGTTTTCTCGGGATCAGCAAAGGCGGTTCGCGTGTGTTGCGCTTCCTCTTGGTGGAAGCGGCGCACACGGCCCTGCGCAAGGACGCCGAGCTGAGACGGTTTTATCAGCGCTTGGCGGCACGGCACGGGCGTCCGAAAGCCCAGGTGGCAGTGAGCCGAAAACTACTCATCCGCGCTTACATCATGTTGCGTGATGAGATCGATTATGCGGAATTCCAGCGGCGTGCCGTCGCAGCTCGGCCTGCCCCACCAGCCCATGGGCATTGAGGCCCGACACCCTGATTGGGCGGCCAGCCTTTCTCCTCCGCGGGAGAGAAAGTGCGAAGCAAACCTCATGGATAATAACCGCATAGATGATTGATCGTGGCCCTTGGCCACTGAACATTTGAGGACCGCTAACGGCGGTAAATTTAACTAGCAGTCTCATGTCAAAGAGCAAAGCTTTATCAATAGAGCAACGCAGGCGCTACGGCGTCGCGGTCA
>Ga0134124_10001389_pt1 | contig 19529 bp, 17 predicted proteins | sample KB304_FD_96880 | JGI IMG/M metagenome (GOLD analysis project Ga0134124, IMG submission 96880) | Terrestrial soil microbial communities without Nitrogen fertilizer from Kellogg Biological Station, Michigan, USA - KB3-0-4 | ecosystem: Environmental > Terrestrial > Soil > Unclassified ...
GACCGCGCCGACGTCGCCGATCTGTTCCGTCGCGGCGCCAGCGTCTTCGTCTGCGGCGACGGCCGCCACATGGCGCCCGCCGTGCGGCAGACGTTCGTGCGCATCTACCAGGAGGCATCGGGAGTCAGCGCCGAGGAGGCCGAGGCCTGGGTGGACCGGATCGAGCGCGAGACCGGACGCTACGTCTCCGACGTCTTCGCCTGAGCGGAGGACCACGATGGCGACACGCACCAAGATCAAGCTCGAGCCGCTCGTCATCGACGGCCACAAGGTCGGGCGCGTGCTCATCACGGGAGCGTCCGCGGGCATCGGCGCCGAGCTGGCGCGCGCGTTCGCACGCGAGGGGCATCAGCTGACGCTGGTCGCGCGGCGACGTGCCAAGCTCGAAGGGCTCGCCGCCGAACTCGCGCGCGAGCACTACGTCGACGTCCGCACGATCGTCCAGGACCTCGCGAAGCCGACCGGGCCGGCGGCGGTCGTCAAGGCCGCGCAGGCCGACGGCCACATCGGCATCCTCGTCAACAACGCCGGCGTCATCGACGTCGGACCGTTCTCGGCGAGCCGCACCGACGCGCTCGTCAATATGGCGAACCTGAACGTGCGTGCGCTGACCGAGCTCACGAGCCTCGTCGTTCCCGGCATGGTCAAGCGCGGCTTCGGCCGCATCCTCAACGTCGCCTCGCTCGCTGCGTTCCAGCCCGTTCCCGGAATGGCGGCCTATGCCGCCACGAAGGCGTACGTGCTCGCCTTGACCGAGGCGATGTCCGAGGAGCTGAAGGGCAGCGGCGTGACCGTCACCGCGCTCTGCCCGGGCATCACCGACACCGACATGGCGACCGACATCCAGGCCGGCTCGTCGGCCAAGCTGCCCAGGCAGCTCGTCTCCGATCCCGCCGACGTCGCCGCCGAAGGCGTCAAGGCGCTGATGGCCGGCCAGGTCGTCGTCGTTCCCGGCTTCCCGAACCAGATCACCGCGGCGTGGGCGCAGGTGACGCCGCGCTGGCTGACGCGCTACGTCACCGGCTTCGCGGCGCGCCGCACCGACTGGTTGAAGAGCTCCTGAGCCCGAAAGCCCCTGAGCGTCGCGCACGCGACGTGGCGCAGGGCGTCGCTGACTAGAATCGAACGATCGTTCTATCCCTGCCTTGCGCGGGGAAACCCCCGAGGACCTGCCATGAGTGCGAACTACGAGCTGCGCGGCGACGTTGCGGTCATCACGCTGGACAACCCGCCGGTCAACGGACTCGGCTACGACACCCGGCGCGGCATCATCGACGGCCTCGATCGCGCGCTCGCCGACGACAAGGTGAAGGCGGTGGTCGTCACCGGCGCCGGCAAGGCGTTCTCGGGCGGCGCAGACATCCGCGAGTTCGGCTCGCCGAAGGCGACCGCCGAGCCGAACCTGCTCTCGCTGATCGCCGCCTTCGAGGCGAGCCCGAAGCCGATCGTCGCCGCGGTCCACAGCGTCGCGATGGGCGGCGGCCTCGAGCTCGCGCTCGGCTGCCACTACCGCCTCGCCCAGGCCGGCGCGCAGATCGCGCTGCCCGAGGTGAAGATCGGGCTCATCCCGGGCGCCGGCGGCACCCAGCGGCTGCCGCGCGTGCTCGGCGTCGAGACTGCGCTCAACATGATCGTGAGCGGCGAGCCGGTGGCGAGCGAGCTGCTCGCCAAGCAGCCGGGGCAGAAGCTCTTCGACAAGGTCGTCGACAAGGACGTCGTCGATGCCGCCGTCGCGTTCGCGCGCGAGAAGGCCGACGCGCGGCCGCTGCCGATCGTCCGCAGCCTCCCGGTCAGCCACCCGAACGCCGATGCGTACTTCCAGTTCGCGCGCAACACCGTCGGTGCGATGGCGAAGAACTTCCCGGCGCCGCTCAAGTGCGTCGACGCCGTCGCCGCGTCGGTGAAGATGAAGTTCGACGACGGCATGAAGCTCGAACGCGAGATCTTCATGGCGCTGATGCTGACGCCCGAGTCGCGGGCGCTCCGCCACGCCTTCATGGCCGAGCGCGCGACGTCGAAGATCCCCGACGTTCCCGCCGACACGCCGACCAGGGCCATCAAGAAGGTCGCGGTCATCGGTGCCGGCACGATGGGCGGCGGCATCGCGATGAACTTCCTCAACGCCGGCATCCCGGTGACGATGCTCGAGATGAAGCAGGAAGCGCTCGACAAGGGCGTCGGCGTGATGCGCAAGAACTACGAGGCGCAGGTCAAGAAGGGCAAGCTCAAGCAGGACAAGCTCGACGAGCGCATGGGCCTCTTGAAGACGACGCTCAAGTACGACGACCTCAAGGACGCCGACCTCGTCATCGAGGCGGTGTTCGAGGACCTCGCCGTCAAGGAGCAGGTCTTCAAGACGCTCGACGAGGTCATGAAGCCGGGCGCGATCCTGGCATCGAACACGTCGACGCTCGACCTCAACAAGATTGCCGCCTTCACGAAGCGTCCCGAGGACGTCATCGGGATGCACTTCTTCAGCCCCGCCAACGTGATGAAGCTGCTCGAGGTCGTCCGCGGCGCCAAGACCGCGAAGGACGTCCTCGCGACGGTGATGCAGCTCGGCAAGAAGATCAAGAAGACGTGCGTCGTCTCAGGCGTCACCGACGGCTTCATCGGCAACCGCATGATCGAGCAGTACTCGCGCCAGGCGGGCTACCTGCTCGAGGAAGGCGCGACCCCGCAGCAGGTCGACAAGGCGATGGAGAAGTTCGGCATGGCGATGGGGCCGTTCCGGATGGGCGACCTCGCCGGCAACGACGTCGGCTGGTACATCCGCAAGCGCCGCTACGTCGAGAAACCCGACATCCGCTACTCGAAGACCGCCGACCTGCTCTGCGAGATGGGTCGCTTCGGCCAGAAGACCGGCGCCGGCTGGTACGACTACCAGCCCGGCAAGCGCGACGCAATCCCGAGCAAGGTCGTGACCGACATGATCGAGAAGCACCGCGCCGAGCTCGGCATCACGCCGCGCAAGATCAGCGACGAGGAGATCGTCCAGCGGCTCGTCTACGCGCTCGTCAACGAAGGCGCGAAGATCGTCGACGAGGGGATCGCGATGCGCGCGAGCGACATCGACATGGTCTACCTCACCGGCTACGGCTTCCCGCTCCACCGCGGCGGGCCGATGAACTACGCCGACCAGCAGGGGCTCTTCAACGTCATCCAGTCGATGAAGCGCTTCGCGGCCAACCCGCGCGACGACCAGAAGTTCTGGCAGCCGGCCCCGCTGCTTGCCAAGCTCGCCGCCGAAGGCAAGACGTTCAGCTGAGCGGCGGCGCACGATGCGCAAGTGGCTCGCGGCCCTCGGGCTCGTCGTCGTCGCGCTCGCCGTCGCGGTCGGCGCGAAGACGCTCGCGACGCCATCGCGCCAGCTCGCGGTGGCGCCGGCAACGGCGATCGCGGTCGACGCGCGCGCTGCGAGCGAGCGGCTCGCCGGCGCCGTGCGCCTGAAGACGATCGCGTCAACGACCGATCCGGATGCCAACGCCGGCGAGTTCCTCGCCCTGCAGGCGCACCTCCAGACGAGCTTTCCGAAGGCGCACGCAGCACTGCGTCGCGAGGTCGTCGGCAAGTACGCGCTGCTCTACACGTGGCCGGGCAGCGATCCGGCGGCGGCGCCGATCGCGCTGCTCGCGCACCAGGATGTCGTCCCGATCGCTCCCGGCACCGAGGGCGACTGGGATGTCCCGCCGTTCTCGGGGATGGAGAAGGACGGCTTCGTCTGGGGCCGCGGCGCCTGGGACGACAAGGGCAATCTGATGGCGATGCTCGAGGCCGTCGAGATGCGCGTTGCCGCCGGGTTCACACCGCGGCAGACGATCTATCTCGCGTTCGGCGCCGACGAGGAGCTCGGCGGCACGCGCGGCGCGCAGCAGATCGCGCGGTTGCTCAAGGAGCGCGGCGTGCGCCTGCGCTGGGCAATCGACGAGGGGATGCTCGTCACCGAAGACGCGATTCCCGGCCTCGCCAAGCCGGCTGCGCTGATCGGCATCGCGGAAAAGGGCGCGCTGACGCTCGAGCTGACCGCGACCGCGACGCCCGGCCATTCGTCGATGCCACCGGTCGCCGCGGGAGCATCGGCGATCGGCATGCTGAGCGAAGCGCTTGCCCGGCTCGAGGCGCGGCAGATGCCGTTCGCGCTCGCCGGCGTCGGTCGCGAGACCTTCGACACCGTCGCTCCGGAGATGGCGGGAGTGACCCGCGTCCTGCTTTCGAACCTCTGGCTGTTCGGTCCGCTCGTCGCTGCCGAGGTCAAGAAGTCGCCGAGCGCCAACGCGTCGTTCCGGACGACGACCGCGCTCACCGTCGTCAACGCCGGCCAGGCGGAGAACGTCCTTCCGGGTCGCGCGACGGCGCTCGTCAACTTCCGCCTGCTGCCAGGAGACAGCAGCGACGCCGTCGTCGACCACGTCGTGCGCACGATCGCGAATTCGCAGATCAAGGTCGACCGCGTGCCACCGTTCTCGGAAGCCTCGCGCGTCGCTTCGATCGACGGAGCCGGCTATCGCACGATTGCGCGAACAATGGCTGAGTTGCACCCGGACATCGTCGTTGCGCCCGGTCTCATGATCGGCGGGACCGATTCGCGGCACTTCGACGGCATCGCCGAGAACGTCTACAAGTTCTCGCCGATGCGCGCACGTCCCGAGGATCTCAAGCGCTTTCACGGCACCAACGAGCGCATCTCGATCGCCAACTACGTCGAGCTGATCCAGTTCTATCACCAGATGATCGGCAACGCACAGCCCGACGCCTGAGAACGCAGGACAAGAGCCATGAACGATCGCGCCACCTTCACGCGGATGGAAGAGAGCACGCAGGACGACTGGCGCAAGATCGGCAGCGAGTTCATGCCGTTCGCGCGCCGGTTGCCCGACCGGCTGATCGCCCACCTGAAGCTGCTCGAGGGCGACTACGGAGGCTTTCCGATCGACCGCTACAGCCACTCGCTGCAGACCGCGACGCTTGCGCTCAAGGACGGCCGCGACGACGAGTACGTCGCCTGCGCGCTCCTGCACGACATCGGCGACACGCTCGGCACCTTCAACCACTTCGACATCGCCGCGGCGATCCTGAAGCCGTTCGTGAGCGCCGAGAACCTCTGGATGGTGCAGAACCACGGCATCTTCCAGGGCTACTACTTCTTCCACCACATCGGCCTCGACCGCGACCTGCGCGACCAGTTCAAGGAGCACGCGAGCTACGACCGGACGCAGGAGTTCTGCGCGCTCTACGACAACCCGGCGTTCGATCCCAAGGCCGACACGCTGCCGATCGACGAGTTCGAGCCGATTCTTCGCCGCGTCTTCGCCCAGCCGAGGAACAGCATCTACAAGGCGGCGACGCCGCTCGAGTCCGCGACCGCGGCCACCGTCTGACTCACCGACCCTCCAGGAGCATCCCATGACCACCGCCGTCATCGTTTCCACCGCCCGCACTCCGCTCGCCAAGAGCTGGAAAGGCGCCTTCAACATGACGCACGGAGCGACGCTCGGCGGCCACGCCGTCAAGGCGGCGGTCGAGCGCGCCAAGCTCGACCCCGCCGAGGTCGACGACGTCATCATGGGCTGCGCGACTCCCGAGGGCGCGACCGGCAGCAATATCGCACGGCAGATCGCGCTGCGCGCGGGGCTCCCGATCACGACGAGCGGGATGACGATCAACCGCTTCTGCTCGAGCGGGCTGCAGACGATCGCGACCGCGGCGCAGCGCGTCATCGCCGGCGAGAACGACATCGTCGTCGCGGGCGGCGTCGAGTCGATCTCGTGCGTTCAGAACGAGGCCAACAAGCACATGATCGCCGACCCGTGGCTGGTCGAGCACAAGCCGACGATCTACTGGAACATGCTGCAGACCGCGGAGCAGGTCGCCAAGCGCTACGACATCTCGCGCCAGCGCATGGACGAGTACGGCGCGGCGAGCCAGCAGAAGGCGACGGCGGCGCGCGACGCCGGCCGCTTCGACGCCGAGATCATCCCGGTGACGACGATCGCCGGTGTCGCCGACGCGGTGATGGGGATGCGCTCGAAGGAAGTCACGGTGTCGCAGGACGAGGGCATCCGTGCCGGCACGACGTACGACGGCATCAAGGACATCCGTCCCGCGATCCCCGGCGGCGTCATCTCCGCCGGCAACGCGAGCCAGTTCAGCGATGGCGCCGGCGCGGTGGTCGTCATGAACGAGACGATCGCGCAGCAGCGCGGGCTGCAGCCGCTCGGCCGCTTCCTCGGCTTCGCGGTCGCCGGCTGCGAGCCCGACGAGATGGGGATCGGCCCGGTGTTCGCGGTGCCGAAGGTGCTGAAGCGCCTCGGCCTCAAGATCGACGACATCGACTTGTGGGAGCTGAACGAGGCGTTCGCGGTGCAGGTGCTCTACTGCGCCGACAAACTCGGCATCCCGATGGACCGGCTCAATGTCGACGGCGGCGCGATCGCGGTCGGCCATCCGTACGGCGTCAGCGGCCAGCGTCTCACCGGCCATGCGCTGATCGAAGGCAAGCGCCGCGGCGCGAAGAAGGTCGTCGTCACGATGTGCATCGGCGGCGGCATGGGCGCTGCGGGCGTCTTCGAGGTGCTCTGAGTCGCGCCAGCGCGTCCGCGCGAGCGGCACGCGCCCGCGAGCGTCTGCCATGAGCTACCGCTCGACCGTAGACTTCCTCCTCCACGACTGGCTCGACGTCGCTCGCCTGAGCGAGCGGCCGCGCTTTGCCGACCACGCCCGCGAGACGTTCGACTCCGTGCTCGACACGTGCGAGCGGATCGCGCGCGAGAAGTACGCGCCGTTCAACCGCATCGCCGACACCGAGGAGCCGTGGTTCGACGGCGAGAAGGTGCACCTGCCGGCGGCGAGCCACGAGGCGTCGCGTGCGTATCGCGAATCGGGGATGCTCGCGGCGGCGCAGGACTACGAGATCGGCGGCATGCAGCTGCCGTGCGTCGTCGAGATGGCGGCCAACAGTTTCTTCTCGAAGGCCGGCATCGGCATCGGCGGCGGCGGCATGCTGACGAGCGGCAACGCCAACCTGCTGATGGCGCACGGCACGCCGGTGCAGCAGGACGTCTTCGCGAAGAACGAGTTCGCCGGGCGGTTCTCGGGAACGATGTGCCTGTCGGAGCCTCAGGCCGGGTCGAGCCTCTCGGACATCGCGACGCGCGCCGTCCCCGACGGCGCCGACTTCGAGAGCGATCCGCTCGGCCCGCGCTATCGCCTGCGCGGCAACAAGATGTGGATCTCGAACGGCGAGCACGAGCTCTCCGAGAACATCATCCACCTCGTCCTCGCCAAGATCCCGGACGACGACGGCAAGCTCGTCCCCGGCACGCGCGGCATCTCGCTCTTCGTCGTGCCGAAGAAGCTGGTCGGCAGCGACGGCGCGCTCACCGGCGAGCGCAACGACGTCTCGCTCGCGGGCTTGAACCACAAGCTCGGCTACCGCGGCATCCCGAACACGCTGCTCAACTTCGGCGAAGGCAAGCACCCGGTGCGCGGCAGCGCGGGAGCGATCGGCTACCGTGTCGGCAGGCCGGGCGAGGGCCTGCGCTGCATGTTCCACATGATGAACGAGGCGCGCATCGCGGTCGGCCTCGGCGCGACGATGCTCGGCTTCGCCGGCTACGAAGCGTCGCTCGACTACGCGAAGAATCGACCGCAGGGTCGCCCCGTCGGGCCGGCCGGCAAGGACCCGACGCAGCCGCAGGTGCGCATCGTCGAGCATGCCGACGTCAAGCGGATGCTGCTCGCGCAGAAGAGCTACTGCGAAGGCGCGCTTGCGCTCGAGCTCTACTGCGCGCGGCTGGTCGACGCGCTGCACACCGGCACCGAGGATGCGCAGGGACGCGCGCACGTCCTGCTCGAGGTGCTGACCCCGATCGCGAAGAGCTGGCCGAGCGAATGGTGCCTCGAAGCGAACAGCCTCGCGATCCAGGTCCTCGGCGGCTACGGCTACACGCGCGATTTCCCGGTCGAGCAGTACTGGCGCGACAACCGCCTCAACATGATCCACGAGGGCACGCATGGCATCCAGGCGCTCGATCTGCTCGGCCGCAAGGTCGTGATGGACGGTGGCGGCGGTCTCGCGCTCGTGCGCTCGGCGATCGCCGAAACGGCCGAGCGCGCGCGGTCCGTGCCCGCGCTCGCCGAGCACGCGGACGCGCTCGTGCGCGCCAGCGACGACGTCGCCGCGGCGACGCGCGCCGCGTGGTCGACCGGAGTTCCCGCCGAAGCGCTCGCCAACGCAACGCCGTACCTGCAGGCGTTCGGCCATCTCGTCGTCGCCTGGATGTGGCTCGACGTCGCTGCCTGCACTGCGCGGGGCGCTGGCGACGCCGCGCAGCGCGGCCGGCTCGTCGCCTGCCGCTACTTCTTCCGCTACGAGCTGCCGAAGATCGCTGCCTGGCTTGGCGTCGTCGCGGCGCGCGACGACACCTGCAGGACGATGCCCGAGGAGTCGTTTTGAACTTCGACGCCGCGCGCCTCGACGTCCTCGTGTGGACGTTCGTCTTCGGCGGCCTGCTCGTCGTCGCCCTCGGCGTCTCGTTGCAGCGCGGCGGCGCGCCCTACGGCTGGGCCGTCGCCGTCGCCGGAGCGCTCTTCGTCACCGCCGGCGCCGTTCTCGTCTGGCTCCGTTCGCGGATCCGCGATCCTGAAGCCTGATTCCGTTCGACCAGTTCTTTCCGGAGAGCGCCATGAGCACCAACGTTCGCCAGCTGTTCGACCTCGAGGGCAAGACCGCGCTCGTCACCGGCGGATCGCGCGGGCTCGGCCTGCAGATCGCCGAGGCGCTCGGCGAGGCCGGCGCGCGCGTGCTGCTGACGTCGCGCAAGGCCCAGGACCTCGAGGAGTCCGCCGCGCACCTCGAGAAGCGCGGCATCAAGGCGCTCTGGAATGCCGCCGACCTCAGCCAGCCGAGCGAGATCGTGCGCGTCGCCGAGGACGCGATCGCGCGCCTCGGCAACGTCGACATCCTCGTCAACAACGCCGGCGCGACCTGGGGCGCCGCTGCCGAGGACCATCCGCTCGAGGCGTGGGACAAGGTGATGAACCTCAACGTGCGCTCGATCTTCCTGATGAGCCAGGCGATCGGCAAGCACAGCATGATCCCGCGCCGCCAGGGCAAGATCATCAACGTCGCGTCGATCGCCGGGCTCGCCGGCAACAGCGCCGACATGGGGATGGTCGCGTACAACACGAGCAAGGCCGCGGTCGTCAACTTCACGCGCACGCTCGCCGGCGAGTGGGGCAAGTACAACATCAACGTCAACGCGCTCGCGCCGGGAATGTTCCCGAGCAAGATGACCAAGGGCACGATCGCGCGGATCGGCGCGAAGGAGCTCGCGGGTCACGCGCCGCTGCTGCGCATCGGCGACGACGACGACCTGAAGGGCGCCACCCTGCTGTTCGCGTCGCAGGCCGGCAAGCACATCACCGGTCAGGTGCTGCCGATCGACGGCGGCGTCTCGGCAATCATCGCGGCGTAGCGAATTGCAGTTCAAGATCCGCATCCCGTTCGTCGACCTGCTCGGCTTCGAGCTCGTTCGCTTCGAGCGCGGCGAAGCCGAGATCGCGCTCACGCTGCGCGACGAGCTCACCAACTCGTGGAGCGTTGCGCACGGCGGCGTCTCGATGACGCTGCTCGACGTCGTCATGGCGCATGCCGCGCGCGCGCCCGGCGAGGACGGCATCGCCGAGGAATCGGGGGTCGTCACGGTCGAGATGAAAACAATGTTCCTGCGTCCGGGTCTCGGTCGCCTCGTCGCGACCGGAAGGCGGCTGCACCGCACAGCGTCGATGGCGTTTTGCGAAGCGTCGCTCCTCGGCGGCGACGGCGAGTTGGTCGCGCATGCGACCGGGACGTTCAAGTACCTCAAGGGATTGCCCGCGGGCGGCAGGCGCATCCAGCGGCCGAACGCTTCCGACTGACTGCAAAGGAGACAAGCACCATGGCGCAGACCAATCGACAGATCCATCTCGTCTCGCGTCCGAGCGGCGAGGCGACGGCCGACAACTTCCGCCTGCTCGAAAAGCCCGTCGGTTCGCCGGGCGAGGGGCAGGTGCTCGTTCGCCACCACTTCCTGAGCCTCGACCCGTACATGCGCGGCCGCATGAACGACGCCAAGAGCTACGCGCAGCCGCAGCCGCTCGACCAGGTGATGCAGGGCGGCACCGTCGGCGAAGTCGTCGAATCGCGCCATCCGAACTACAAGCCCGGCGACCACGTCGTCGGCTACGGTGGCTGGCAGGAGTACTCGATCGTCGACGGCGGCCAGCCCGGCATGCTGCGCAAGGTCGACACCAAGCACGTGCCGCTCTCGGCGTATCTGGGTGCGGTCGGCATGCCCGGGGTCACCGCGTGGTACGGCCTCATGAAGATCTGCCAGCCGAAGGCGGGGCAGACGATCGTCGTCAGCGCCGCGAGCGGCGCCGTCGGCAGCGCCGTCGGCCAGCTCGCGAAGTCGCGCGGCTGCCGTGCGGTCGGCATCGCCGGCGGCGCCGACAAGTGCGGCTACGTCACGCGCGAGCTCGGCTTCGACGCCTGCGTCGACTACAAGGCGCACCGCGATTCGAAGTCGCTTTACCAGGCGCTGAAAGATGCGACTCCCGACGGCGTCGACGGTTGCTTCGAGAACGTCGGCGGCACGGTGCTCGACGTCACGCTCGCGCGCATGAACGCGTTCGGCCGCATCGCCCTGTGCGGAATGATCAGCGGCTACGACGGCCAGCCGATCCCGCTGCAGCAGCCGCAGCTCCTCTTGCAGTCGCGGCTGACGATCGAGGGCTTCATCGTCAGCGAGCACATGGACATCTGGCCGGAGGCGCTGAAGGAGCTTGCGACGATGGTGGCGACCGGCAAGCTCAAGTACCGCGAGACGATCGCCGACGGCATCGCCGCTGCGCCCGGGGCCTTCCTCGGCCTGCTCAAGGGCAGGAACTTCGGCAAGCAGCTGGTCAAGCTCGCCTGAGATCGGCATGGAGGTGAAGGCATGAGCGAATTGATCCTTCACCACTACGCGAGCTCGCCGTTCTCCGAGAAGGTTCGCCTCGTCCTCGGCATGAAGGGCCTGGCGTGGCGCTCGGTGACGGTGCCGGCGATCCTGCCCAAGCCCGACGTCGTCGCGCTCACCGGCGGCTACCGGCGCACGCCCTTCCTGCAGATCGGTGCCGACGTCTATTGCGACACGCTGCTGATGTGCCGCGTCATCGACCGCATCGCTCCCGAGCCGCCGCTCGTTCCCGAGCAGCAGGCGGGGATCGCCGAGATCGTCTCGCAGTGGGCCGACACGACGCTCTTCTGGACGGCGGTGCCGTACACGATGCAGCCCGCGGGCGCGGCGCATTTCTTCGCCGGCGCACCGCCGGAAGCGATCAAGGCATTTGGCGCCGACCGCGCCGCGATGAACCCGACGTTTCGCCGCGCGCCGATCGCCGATGCGCGCGCCGTGCTCGTCGCCTACCTCGGACGGCTCGCGGCGATGCTCGCCGACGGCCGCAAGTTTCTGCTCGGCGGCAGCGCGTCGATCGCCGACGTCTCGGCGGCGCAGTCGATCTGGTACATGCGACGGGCGCCGCCGATCGCGACGCTGCTCCATCCGTATCCGGGCGTCGTCGCCTGGTTCGAGCGCGTCGCCGCGCTCGGCCACGGCGAGTCGACCGCGATGACGAGCGAAGAAGCGATTGCGGTCGCAGCGAGCGCGCGCGGCCACGCGGCGACGGTGGTGGCCGAGGGTCAGCCTTTTGCCGGCGGCACGGAAGTGACCGTCGTCGCCTCCGACTACGCACACGACGAGATCGTCGGTGCCGTCGTCGGCCTCGACGACGACGAGGTGGTGATCGCGCGCGACGACGCGCGCGCCGGCCGCGTCCACGTCCACTTTCCTCGCATCGGATTCCACATCAAGGCGCTGAAGAAGGAGAACCCATGAAGACATTCGCAGGCCGCACGGCCGTCATCACCGGCGCCGGGTCGGGCTTCGGGCTCGAGGTCTCGCGGATCGCGGCGACGCGCAAGATGAACGTCGTCATGGCCGACGTGCAGCAGGACGCGCTCGACCGCGCCGCGGCCGAGATCCGCGCGCTCGGCGCCGCCGTGCTCGCGCAGCGCGTCGACGTCGCGCACGCCGCCGAGGTCGAGGCGCTCGGCGAGGCGACGCGCGAACGGTTCGGTGCGCCGCACTTCGTCTTCAACAACGCCGGCGTCGGTGCCGGCGGGCTGATCTGGGAAAACACCGCCGCCGACTGGGCGTGGGTGCTCGGCGTCAACGTCATGGGCGTCGCGCACGGCATCCGCGTCTTCACGCCGATGATGCTCGAGGCCGCCGAGATGGACCCGTCGTACGAGGGCCACATCGTCAACACCGCGTCGATGGCGGGACTCCTCAACCCGCCGAACATGGGCGTCTACAACGCGAGCAAGCACGCGGTGGTGGCGATGAGCGAAACGCTCTACCAGGACCTGCAGCTCGTGAGCGACCAGATCACCGCGTCGGTGCTGTGCCCGTTCTTCGTGCCGACCGGGATCACCGAGAGCCAGCGCAACCGCCCAGAGGCGCTCGCCGCCGACAAGCCGACCAGGAGCCAGCTGATCGGCAAGGCGATGAACGACCGCGCCGTGGGCAGCGGCAAGGTGAGCGCCGCCGACGTCGCCCGCTTCGTCTTCGACGCGGTCGCCGAGAAGCGCTTCTATATCTACAGTCACCCGAAGTCGCTGGCAAGTGTGCAGACGCGTCTCGAGGACATCATGCAGGCGCGCAACCCGACCGATCCGTTCGCGGGCAAGCCGGAGATCGGCGCCGAGCTGCGCGCCGCCCTGCGCGCCGAGCGCTGAGCGTCAGCAGCCGACCTTGACGGCTTGCACCGGCCTTCCGGTCGCGGCGTCGACGACGACGAGGTTGACGCTGCGCGGGTGAGCGGCGTCGGCGCGCGTCGACGGGACGAAGGCGATCGTTTCGGCCGCACCCGAGCGTGCGGTCCATGCGGCGACGGGCTCGTAGTCGCGGACGACGAAGTCGTGGTGCAGCGTCGCACCCTCGTTCTCGCCGGCGCGCACCGCGGTGCTGTGGCCTTGCTCGGTGACCGCCCAGTACGCCGCCAGCCGCTGCGGCGACCCGGCACCGGGAGTCACTGTTGCGACGAAGCGGTCGCCGCGCTGCGCGAGGGCGACGTCGATCGTTGCCGGCGGCCGTGACGTCGAGGCCAGGCGGGCGCGCGACCAGTCGGTGCGATCGCGGCCGTCGATGACGACCTGCGGCGTGTAGCTGAAGCGCGCGCCGTTGGTCGCCTGCTCGGCGGCCTGGCGCGCCGTGAACGCGGGTGACCCGAAGCGGTCCTTCCAGCCGAGGCGATCCCAGTAGTCGACGTGGAAGGCGAGGGCGACGACCGAAGGATCGCTCTTCAGCGCCGACAGCCAGCGGTCCACCGGCGGGCACGAGTTGCAGCCTTCCGACGTGTAGAGCTCGACGACGGTCGGCACGACCCGTGCGCTCGCCGCGCTGCAGGCGTCGGCGGCGCGCGCCGACCCCGCGCCGAAGAGCGCGCAGACCGCGGCGATCGCGAGCGAGGCCGAGTGCGGCAGGGGAGAGAAGGGCGACAGGGATGAGGTTTGCGGGCGCATGGCGAAGGCTCCTGGCGGACAGCCTTGGGTCGGCCGACGCGGGTGAATCTGACAACCGCGCGCGATCGAGACGATTCTGCATCCGCCACGCCGCTCCTTGCGTATCGCGGGCCATCGAGCGTTGCCTTGGGCAAGGCCGAGCGAACTCGGCAACCGCCGGGACCCGTTGCGATCCAGAGGAGGAAGCATGAAGAGAGCCCATCCCCGCATTTCGTTGTCGCCGGTGTTCGCCGCCGTCTGCGCGCTGGCCGCCGCGGCCGCGCTGCCGGCGCACGCGTCGAGCCACCGCGAGGCGCCCGCCATCACGACGATGCCCAAGGTCGACGGCACCGACTTCTACATGTTCAACAGCTACGAGCCGAGCCGGCTCACCGGCCCCGGCTATGTGACGCTGATCGCCAACTACCAGCCGCTGCAGGACGCCTACGGCGGCCCGAACTACTTCAAGCTCGACCCCAACGCGCTGTACGAGATCCACGTCGACAACAACGGCGACGGCAAGGAAGACATCACGTTCCAGTTCCGCTTCAACAACACGCTGCGCGGCACGACGCTTTCGATCGGCGGCCAGAACGTCGCGATCCCGTTGACGCAGTCGGGCCAGATCACGGCGCCGAACGCCACGACATCGAACGTGAACGAAACCTTCACCGTCGACGTCGTTCGCGGCGACCGCCGCATCGGGACGCGTGCGTCGGTGACGAACGCCAACGGCGGCAGCAATGTCTTCGCCAAGCCGGTCGACAACATCGGCAACAAGACGATCCCGAACTATGCGGCGTACGCGGCGCAGCACATCTACACCGTCAACATCCCGGGCTGCACCGGAAGCGGCAAGGTCTTCGTCGGCCAGCGCAAGGACCCGTTCGCGGTCAACCTCGGTGTCATCTTCGATCTCATCAACGTCCCGGGCGCGGCCGACTTCAGCCCCGCCGAAGCGGCGTTCCTCCTCGACAACTCGCTGAAGGATGCCGGCCACGACGACCTCGCCGACGCCAACGTGACGACGCTCGCGATCGAGGTGCCGACGAGCTGCCTCGTCGCGAGCGGCGCCAACGACCCGGTGATCGGCGGGTGGACGACCGCGAGCCTGCGCCAGGGGCGGCTGCTCAGCAGCGCGCCGAAGAGCGGCCACCAGACGCACGAGCTCGCCGGCGGCGCGTGGACGCAGGTCTCGCGGCTCGGCATGCCGCTCGTCAACGAGGTCGTCATCGGCCTGCCCGACAAGGACAAGTTCAACAACTCCAAGCCGAAGGACGACGCGCAGTTCGCGACCTACGTGACGAACCCGACGCTGCCGGCACTGGTCGAGATCGCGCTGGCGACGCCGAACATCGCGCCGACCAACTTCCCGCGCACCGACCTCGTGACGACGTTCCTTTCGGGAATTGCCGGGGTCAACCAGCCGAAGGCGTTCTCGGCGTCGCCGTCGATCGGAGTCCTCTCCGAGATGCTGCGCCTGAACACCGCGATCGCGCCGACTCCGGAGGCGATGCAGAACCGGCTCGGCCTCCTCGGCGGCCTGCTCGCGGGTCCCGGCGGCGATCTCGCCGGCTATCCGAACGGACGCCGACCGAGCGACGACGTCGTCGACATCTCGCTCGTCGCGGTGATGGGAGGCCTGTGCGTCGCCAACGGCAACAACGACACCTACAAGCTCGGCGCCGCGTGCAAGCCGAGCGCGGTTCCGCTCGGCGCCGCGGCGTTCGGCCTGCACGACGGCGTCGACCAGGCCGGCCCGAAGGTGAAGGCCAACGGCCCGTTGCTGCCGGCGTTCCCGTACCTCGGCACGCCGCTGCCCGGCGCACAGTGAGGAGCGCGCGCATGAAGAAGACCCTGCTTGCCGCGGTGCTCGCCGCGGCGGTGCTCGCCGCGTGCGGCGGTGGCGACGACAACGGTCCGCCGCCGGCGACCGCGCAGGTGCCGGCGAGCGCGAGCCAGTCGGTCGACGGCTTCATCGGCTACCTGCGCGACCTCGTCGCGTCGATGGCCGAGATGCTCGAGCCGGTCGACATCAGCGCCGTCACGCCGCCGACCGACGACGCCGCCGAGCCGCAGAAGGTCGATTGAGGGCGAAGGGCGGTGGCGCGCCGCCGCCCTTAGCATCGCGCCCGATGCGCCTTCCGCGAGCACCGATCGGCCTTGTCTGTGCAACCGCGCTCGCCGCGCTCGTCACCGCGAGCGCGAGCGCGACGCCGATCACGCCGAGCCGCGACGACGAAGTCATCGAGGTGCTGCCGGCGACATCGTCCGGCAGGAGCGAGGACCGGCAGCTGCGCCGCCGGCTCGCCGAGCGGCCGGGCGATGCGCGGCTCGCCGCTGCCGTCGCCGAGCGCTATCTCGCGCAGGCGCGCGAGTCGGGAGACCCGCGCTTCGCGGGCCTCGCGCTGGCGGCGCTTGCCGCGTGGCCCGACCCGGTGAAGGCGCCGAACGAGATCCTGCTGCTGCGCGCGACGCTCGAGCAGTACCTGCACGAGTTCGACGCTGCGGTCGCGCATCTGCGCATCCTCCTCGCGCGCCCGGGCGGCGATGGCAACCCGCAGGCGTGGCTGATGCTCGCGACGGTGCTGCGCGTGCAGGGCCGCTACGCCGACTCCGACGCTGCATGTCATCGCATCGGCGTCGGCGTCTATGCGACCGCGTGCCTCGCCGAGAACGCGGCGCTGCGCGGCGAGACCGCGGCAGCGCGGCGAAGCCTGCAGGAGCTGCTCGCCGATGCGCGGCTGCCGCCACAGACGCGTGGCTGGCTGCTGACGTCACTCGCCGAGCTCGAGGAACGCGACGGACGCGCCGCTGCTGCCGACGCAGCGTACCGCAGCGTCCTTCGCCTCGGCCGCGACACCTATGCAGCGATCGCCTACGCCGACTTCCTGATCGCGCAGAAGCGTCCCGCCGAAGCGCTCGCGGTGCTCAAGGACGAGGCGCGGACCGACACGGTGCTGCTGCGCCTCGCGATCGCGGCGACGCGCGCGAACGCGCCGAGCGGCGAGCGCGACGTCGCCGAGATGCGCGAGCGGATCGCGCTCGCCAACGAGCGTCCCGAGGCGAGCGTCTTCCACGGGCGCGAGCAGGCGATGTTCGCGCTGGCGATCGATCGCGACGCCGAGCGCGCGCTGGCGCTCGCGCGCGGTGACGTCGCGCGCCAGCGCGAGCCGCTCGATCTCCTCGTCTTCGCCGAGGCGGCACGTGCGAGCGGTCGACGCGACGCGATCGACGAAGCGCGGCGCTTGAAGGCGTCGCTCGGGCTCCACGATCGGCGGATCGATGCCGTCCTCTGAGCGCGCCGGCGGCTGGCGCGCTGCGCTGCGCGCCATCGTCGGCGCCCTCCTGCTGCTCGGCGCGGCCGCGGCGTTCGCGCACAAGGCGAGCGACTCGTATCTGCAGATCACTGCTTCGCCTGGCCGCGTCGATGTCCGCTGGGACATCGCGCTGCGCGACCTCGACGTCGCGCTCGACCTCGACGGCGACGCCGACGGCAAGCTGACGTGGGGCGAGGTGCGTGCCGCCTGGCCGCGGATCGAGAGCTATGCGCTGCAGCGGCTCGCGATCGAAGGCTGCCCGCTCGCGGCCACGGGGCGCGGGCTCGAGCGCCGCAACGACGGCGCGTACGCGGTCCTCCAGTTGACGTCGCCGTGCACGCTGCCGACGCCGCCGCGCATCGCGTACGGGCTCTTCGCCGACGTCGACCCGACCCACCGCGGCATCGCCAAGGTGCAGCGCGATGGTGCGGCGGTCGAGCTGTCGGTGCTCGAGACGAGCGCTGCGATGGTCGCGGGCGGCACCGCGGCGCGCGTCGCGAGCGGTGCTGGCGCGGCGTCGTCGTCGCCTGCGGCGAGCGCAGCGGCCGTCGGAGCGCGCCCGGGCGCCGTCGCGCGCTGGGAGTTCTTCGTCGAGGGCATCCGCCACATCGTCACCGGATACGACCACGTTCTCTTCCTCATCAGCCTGCTCCTGCCTGCGGTGATGCGGCGAACGCCGGCAGGCCGGGTGCCGGTCGAACGGCTGTCGGCCGCGGTGTGGCCCGTCGCCGGCATCGTCACCGCGTTCACCGTCGCGCACTCGATGACGCTCGGCCTCGCGGCGCTGAAGCTCGTCTCGCTGACGCCGGTGTTCATCGAGCCGGCGATCGCGGCGACGATCGTGCTCGCTGCGCTCGACAACGTGCTGCCGATCTTTCCGGTTCGCCGCGTCGTCGTCGCGTTCTTCTTCGGCCTGATCCACGGCTTCGGCTTCGCGAGCGTCCTCGCCGAGCTCGAGCTGCCGCGCGCCGACTTCGCGTGGGCGCTGCTGCAGTTCAACCTCGGGATCGAGGCGGGGCAGCTGGCCATCGTCCTCGTCGCGACGACGGTGCTCTTCACGCTGCGCCGCTGGCCCGGCTACGCGCGCGTCGTCATCGGCGGCGGCTCCGCCGTGGCGATCGCGATCGGGGCGCTCTGGTTCATCGAGCGGACCGCGAACGTCTCGATCCTGCCGTTCTGAGCGGTCGCCTACAATGGAGGCCGGAACTCACAAGAGCGAGAAAGGCATGTCGGTTATGACACCGCGAACTCCCACCACCGTGCTTCGGAGGGTGTAGCTCGCCGCGCGTCTACGCATCCCGTCTTGTCTGATATGGAATAGCGCGGCCGGTCCGCGCTTTTTCATTGCTGGAGTGAGTTCATGATCTCGATTCAATTGCCCGACGGCTCGCGGCGCGAGTTCCCGGGACCGGTGACGGTCGAGGAGGTTGCCGCGTCGATCGGTCCCGGGCTGGCGAAGGCGGCGCTCGGCGGACGCATCGGCTCCGGTGCGCAGAGCAGGGTCGTCGACACGAGCTACCGAATCGACCACGACGAGCGCCTTGCGATCGTCACCGACAAGGACCCCGACGGGCTCGAGCTCATCCGCCATTCGACGGCGCACCTGCTCGCCTACGCGGTCAAGGAACTCTTCCCCGACGCGCAGGTGACGATCGGGCCGGTGATCGAGAACGGCTTTTACTACGACTTCTCGTACAAGCGCCCGTTCACGCCCGAGGATCTCGCCGCGATCGAAGCGAAGATGGCCGAGCTCGCGAAGAAGGACGAGCCGGTGACGCGGCGCGTGCTGCCGCGCGACGAAGCGGTTGCGCATTTCAACGCGATGGGCGAGGCGTACAAGGCCGAGATCATCGCCAGCATCCCGGCGGGCGAAGAGGTCTCGCTCTATCGCGAAGGCAACTTCGAGGACCTCTGCCGAGGGCCGCACGTGCCGCGCACGGGGAAGCTCCGCCACTTCAAGCTGATGAAGGTCGCCGGCGCGTACTGGCGCGGCGACCATCGCAACGAGATGCTCCAGCGCATCTACGGCACGGCGTGGGCGACGAAGGAAGAGCTGCAGAGCTATCTCCACCTGCTCGAGGAGGCCGAGAAGCGCGATCACCGCAAGCTTGGCCGCGAGCTCGACCTCTTCCACATCGACGAGGTCGCGCCCGGAGTCGTCTTCTGGCATCCGAAGGGCTGGGCGCTGTGGCAGGCGATCGAGCGCTACATGCGCGAGGTCTACCAGGCGACTGGCTACCAGGAGGTCAAGGGCCCGCAGCTCCTCGACAAGAGCCTCTGGGAGAAGACGGGGCACTGGCAGAACTACCGCGAGAACATGTTCACGACGGAGTCGGAGAAGCACGAGTACGCGTTGAAGCCGATGAACTGCCCCGGCCACGTCCTCATCTTCAAGTCGCACCTGCGCAGCTACAGGGAGCTGCCGATCCGCTACGGCGAGTTCGGGCAGTGCCATCGCAACGAGCCGAGCGGCGCGCTGCACGGGATCATGCGCATCCGCGGCTTCACGCAGGACGACGGCCACGTCTTTTGCACCGAGGACCAGATCCTCGACGAATGCGTCGCCTACACGGCGCAGTTGCAGAAGGTGTACCGCGACTTCGGCTTCGCCGACATCGTCTACA
>Ga0134124_10001390_pt1 | contig 19501 bp, 14 predicted proteins | sample KB304_FD_96880 | JGI IMG/M metagenome (GOLD analysis project Ga0134124, IMG submission 96880) | Terrestrial soil microbial communities without Nitrogen fertilizer from Kellogg Biological Station, Michigan, USA - KB3-0-4 | ecosystem: Environmental > Terrestrial > Soil > Unclassified ...
ATGGCGGTTCGCCTACTCAGCTGATATTCGTCTCGCCGGACGAAACGGTCGGCGCGGCCCTCGCTCTTATGAGCGAGAACAGCGTAACCCAGCTGCCGGTTCTCGAGGACCACCTGTCGGTGGGATCGATCCGCGAGAGTCACATGCTGGCGAAGCTGCTTGATAACCGGGACCTCCTGAATTCAAAGGTCAGCGACGTCATGGACAAGAGCTTTCCGGTTCTGGAAATGGACGCCAGCTTTAACGAGATTAAGTCGAAATTGCAAAAATCTCCCGCGGTCTTAATAGAGGATTTTAAACGAATAACGGGTATAATCACGCGATCTGATGTTTTGGATCTGCAAAAATAACGGCATAGGCGGTCTAAACATGAGGAATCAACTATGGACGACGAAAAAGAGCCTGTAAACGAGCCCGCACACGCGGCTCCGAACACGTCGGAAAACATAGAAGTGCCGAAGGAAAAGGGATCAGGCGGGTGGCAGATGCCTGACCCGGTATTTCGGCAGACTAGCGGCTATCTGCCGCAAGGCTTCGAGAAACGCTTTCCGATGGATCCTCAAGCGGATATCTCTACGGACGAGCCCGTCGCGGATATTCCGGCCGCCGCGCCCGGGCATGGACAGTTTTCGGGAGCGGCTCCGGCAGCTGCCCCGGCTCCGCCGATCGAAATATCTGAAAGTCCAGACGTAAGGCCGCAACCGGAACTTACCGAGGAATTTTCCCTTGCCGATGAGCAGGTTGCTCCTGCGGTTGCGGTAAAGAAACGGAGTCCGGCCGTCAGCATTGCGCTTACTTTATTGGGAATTTTGGCGATGATCGCCTTTGCGATCGGTTTTTTGGTCACTATTTGGTATTTGTTCTTTTATCACCCGAACGATCCGCAGATCCTGAACTAAATTCGGCCACGCGGACGTTTCCGCCCTGCCGCCGAAGGGACCACAGGTAGACGGCAAACTGCCGGAAAATACTGCGTCTAATGAGGTGCGGTTTCTTATCCGCGGCCCGGGTGGCGAGATTTGTATGGGAATGCGGGACGGAAAACTGGCTTTTGAGGGAAAAGAGATCGCTCTTGATACGCAGTTGATCACTCTTGGCCGTTCGACCGACAATACGATCGCTTTTCCAACCGATTCAAACGTTTCCCGCTATCATGCCGAGATCGAGTTTCGTCATGGTGAATATCTTCTAATAGATCTCGGAAGCAGCAACGGTACATCCCTCAACGGACAAAAAATAACCGAAGCCAAGCTCAGCGATGGCGACACGATCCTCCTTGGTGGGTCGAGCGAGATAAAAGTATCATCTGGCGACCAGGCGTCAAAAGAAGCTGAGGACAGCCTTGATCCGGCGGATGACGGAGAGTTCTCCGCTGGGAGCTCTGCAGGAATTCCCTCCTTCGGCAGCGGCGGCGGGGGTGGTTCCATATTAAGCAATTTCGGAGGCGGCTCAGCATCGGGTGCAGCTGGAGCCGGCGGCGGAACTGGCGGAGCAGCTGCGGCTGCAGCTCCGGCAGCGTCTAATCCGACCCTGTTGGTCGCGGGAGTTGTCGGCGGACTCGCCTTAGTCTGCGTCGTTGCTGTTGGAGCGATTTATTTGACCAGGGGCTCGGGCTGCCACGGCCGAGCCGTCGTAACCAAACCTGAGGCAGGAGATACGATCTCGCAGCCTGTGGATGTAGAGGTTGAGTCACAAGACACCGAGTGTGTGGCGGCGGCCGTTTTTACGATCGATGGGAATGAGATTGCCCGGGCCGAAGAACAACCCTTTTCCGCAAAGCTCGATCCAAAAGAGTTTCCCGAGCTTGCCGACGGGTTTGAGCATAATCTTCAGATCGTTTTGATCGACTCGAACGGAGAAAAGATCCCTCAGCCGGAATCTGTACAACTTGCGTTTGAAACGCGACAGATCGTCAAGGTTGATCCAAGTCCCGAGCCGTCAACCGGCACGCCAACGGGCCCACAAGGGCCGAAGAAAGGAACGCCTACGCTGCTCGATATCCGGGATATGTCAGCCAAATTGCTGAAAGCATATCCGGCGAGCGCAAATTACAGCGCCTCGAACCAGCAGCTTCTCGCCGCCATTCAGAAAGCGACGGCAGACTACGCGAAAGACGGCTATTTTCAACGAGCCTCTGCATATCGCGACGTCATTAACGTTGCGTATGTACAAGAGCAAAACCTCGATGCGGGACTCGGCTTTACTTTGGCGATGAGCCGTAGCAACTTTAATCCGGCAAAGCAGGGTTCCGACGAAGGCCTATGGCGCATGTCGAACGAATTTGCGACCGCCAACGGATATAACGGTCAATGCGTAGCCCAGAGTCTTTCCGACCCGTCGCAAACCTGCGCGGCTAAGGCCTCGGCGCTATACATGAAGGCTCTTGTTTTCGGCGTCTTCGACGGGGACTTCATCTATAGTGTGGCCGCCTTTGGGAAATCGCCGGCCGATGCCGGCGCGTGGAAAGCGGCGTTGCCGGTTAATCGCTCTGACCTTTGGAATTCGATAAAGGGACAGCAGGAACGTGATCAGCTTGTTAGATTTCTCGCCGCGGGCATTGTCGCGGAGAATCCGCAGAAATTTGGTTTAACCAAGGATCGTCCGCTCTCGGAACTCTATAGAGTTACACAGTAGTTTCATGCTCGATATTTCGCTTTCATTCCCAACACCCGATGGCTCGCAAACGATCGCTATCGAAGACGAGCGCACGTCTTTTGGCCGGGGAAGCGAGGCCACTCACCGATTTGACGACGACGGGTTGTCGAGACTCCACTCGACGGTCTACCGGGAAGGCGACCGGATCTGGGTAGTCGACGAAAACTCGACAAACGGCACATTTGTCAACGGCGAGAGGGCGGCACCCGGCGGAACTCCACTGCGAAACGGAGACACGATCCGAATTGGACATCGCACGAACCTCACAGTTCATATCGCGGAAAAGCCGGCGGAGATGCCGATGGTCGCGCCTGCTTCGGCGGCGCAGGCCGCCCCCGCTCTTTCTAGACCCTCCTTGGGCCAACCAACAAATTGGATACCGCTGGTCGTTATCGCGGGGGCCCTTTTTATTATCAGTGTTTCGGTCGTGTTCATAGTCGTTAGCGCGGTGGGATTCGGCGAGAAGGAGATCGTTAGTAAGCCGGATCCTGATAACCCTGAGATAGATCCCGACAAGCCGACTCCGCGACCGAGCACGGACAACAGCAAGACGTCGTCCTCGCCCGCGACGAATGACAATACGGGGAACAATAGCTTACCTCCGGACCCGAACCCGACGCCCGTGAGCATTCCCACGCCGACCGGTAAAAAATATCCAGAAATGTCGGACGTCGAAAAGCGTCAGTATCTTGAAGGCAGGTCGATGAGGATAGCCCAAGTTATTGGGAACAGCAGCAGTGAGAAGATCCCTGATGCTGCCATCGATAAGATAAAAGCCTTTGTGGACGCGTATGCGACCCGCCTGAGAGCGAAACAGAGAACGGGAGCTTGCGGATTCGGGGACAACCTTCAGTCGACCTATGAACGCGCCGCGAAAGACGCTCCGTTCGTTGTAAAAGCCTTCAACGAGAAAGGGGTAGATGCGCGTATCGGCCTATATCTCGCGATGATCGAATCTGAACACTGTACCTGCCTTCAAAGCGGGACAGGCCCCTTAGGAATGTTTCAGTTTACTTATGCGACCGCAAAGCTACATTTTTCTCCGAGCGACGGAGTCGTAAAGGGAGCCAGCCCGAGCAATCCGGACGTTAGATGTCAGCCGGAGCCCGCGGCAAGGGCGGCCGCATCGTATATGAAAGCATTGACGGGCCGCTATGGAACAGGGCCAATGAGTGTGCCCCTGGCTATTGGAAGTTACAACAGCGGTGAGGGCGGGTTGAGCTCTAATCTGGAAAAGGCCCTCTCCTCGGGAGCTTTGCCCCGCGACTTTTGGACGCTGATCGAAAAAAGCGACATGTTGTCTAAACAATTTCAAGCGGAGAATTTTAAGTATGTTCCGAAATTCTTCGCAGCGGCGATCATCGGCGAAAATCCGCAGGATTTCGGTTTGACGCTTCAGCCGATCTCGACCTATTCGAAATGAAGGAACTTTGGCTTAAATTTAAGGATGAGAACGGCAAGGATCGCCGCGTTCAGGTCGACTCCGTCTCTTTTTCCGTCGGACGTCACACGACCAGCGACCTCAGTATCCCCAACGGAAAACTTTCGCGAGAACACATACGGATCGATCAGCACGGCGACGACTATCTGGTCGTTGACAGCGGGTCAAGCAATGGTACGACCCTTAACGGCCGGCCGCTAACTAGCCAGCTCGCTCTATCTAATGGGGACGTTCTCAACCTCGGAGGAGGTGTCGACGTAGAGATCGAATTGATCTCCGAGGACGCTGCAGGCGCGAGCGAAGCTGTGGCCGTGACAGCCGATGAGGCTCCTCCGGAGCTTTTTGAAGGTGCAGATAGCGGTGCAGCGTCGGTGTCCGTTGCCGCGACGCCTTCCGGAACAGCCGCGTCATCATCTGCCGAGGGACCGGGCGGGATCCCTACCAGCGTCTTTTATATAGCGCCGGTCCTGGGCGTGATCATCCTCGTCATGCTTTGCGGCGTGGTGTACCTTGCCAGCAGCGGCGATACAAAAAAACCGGACAATGAGGACATTTCGTATACGCCCGTTGACCGGGATACCCCACCGAAAAATCGGGATGATCCTCCGGGAAACGGGAAGTCCGGCAAAACTTCTAACGATCCGACGCCGTCAAACAGTGGAAATACAAGCCTCGATCCCGGTGATCCTCCGCCTTCACCATCCAACTCGGATCCGATCGAAGTAAAGTGTGAACAAGCGGGAGCTAAGTTTCTAAGGGAGATCGCGATCAACGATTCCCGGGCGTTTTTAACGAGCGACCAGGCGTCGGCAATAAGCAGCAAAGTAAAGCAGATAAGTACGTCTTCGTCGCTAGCCGACAATATTAATTCAGCACGGCGCAACTCTTCCCAGATAAAGGCCTTGGCAGCTTCAAAGAACATGAAACCCCAGTTTCTTGCCGTCGCGGCCTTAGCGAAGCTTGGAAACTCGAGGGGCGATGCGCTTCAGGCAGCGAAAGATATTGCGGACACTCTTGCTAAGCTCGGCACACAGATCGGCGGCGAACTAGCTAACGAAACGGTCCTGATAATTGCCGCATACGATCAGGGGGCGAAGGGCGATTTCATGAAAATGCGCAACATGCTCCAGGACGTAACGACGAAGGCTCCCGAGAGTGCACGAGAGATCCGTACGATCTGGTACCTTCACAAAAATGGGAAGATAGACGATGGCGAGTACAATTTCGCCTTGCAGTTTCTGGCGATGGGAGTTATTACGCAAAATCCGAAGGATTTCGGCGTCAATGCTGAAGCGCTAGTGCTTTAAGAGAAGGACAATGACTGCTCTCGGGCTGTAAAAATTGCAATAATTGAGTTTGAGGCGGCCGCGCGGTCGCGTAAACTTTCTGCTTCGGCTGTTTACTAATTCCAGCACTCGTTTTACTATTTATCTCTACCGTCCTATGAGCAAATACCGAAAGATCGTCTGGAACGAAGGGATGCTTCTGACTCCGCATCACTTCCAGCAATGGGACAACTATCATGAGGACCTTCTTCAGTCCCGTGTGCAGTCCATGATGCAGTACGACTACGGAGTGCTTGACCTGCAGGTAAGCCACGAGGCGATCGCAAACGGCAATTTTCAGATCACAAACTGTAGGGCGGTACTGCCAGACGGACTGATGGTGAATGTCCCGGATGCGGAATCGGTACCGGATCTTCGACCAGTGGGAAATCATTTTCATCCGGAGGCCCAGTTTTTGGGTGTTCACCTTGCGATTCCAGCCAGGAAAAAGGGCGAGGCGAACTTTCAGGCAAACGGAGCCAAAGCGAGCTCCAACCTTCGCTATTTGCAGGAAGGCCTGATGGTCAAGGATGAAACAAGCGGCACAAATGAGCAACCGGTTGCCTTGGCCAAAAGCAACCTTCGGATCATTTTTGACGACGAGCTTCGTGACGGGTTCACGGCTATCAAGATAGCGCAGCTCGAGCGGACCCCGACCGGCCAATACAAAATATCGGATGAGTATATTCCTCCAATACTTAAGGTTTCGGCGTCTATCTGGCTCTCGAACTTGCTACGCCAGCTTGTTGAGATATTGATAACGAAGAGCGGAAGCCTTGGTGAGCAGCGTCGTCAGACAAAGGCGTCCCTTGCTGACTTTACGACTTCCGAGGTTGCAGTGTTTTGGCTACTCCACACGGTCAATTCTTCGATACCGACCATGGCCCATTTCTTCAGGTCGCCGACACTTCATCCGGAGAGACTCTATTTAGAGATGGGCGGCCTGGTCGGAAAACTGATGACCTTTTCAGTTGATCATCACCCAAAAGACATCATAAAGTACGACCACGACGATCTGTATTTTACATTTTACAACCTGTCAGCCCAGTTAAAGGAGTTGCTTGAAACAGTTATACCGAGCAGGTGCGTGGCGATCCCCCTGGAGAAGACCCGCGACACGTTGTATGTCGGGCGTGTCGAGGACGAGCGGCTGTTGAAAGAAGCGGCTTTCTACCTGGCGGTAAATTCGCCAATGCCGGAATCAAAGCTGATCGAAGGCGTTCCCCGTGTGGTCAAGATCGCTTCTCGCGACGCGATAGATCAGGTTATTGGGGCCGCTCTTCCCGGGGTTGTATTAACGCACGCGAATCCGCCGCCGGCACCGATCCCTGCCCGGGTTGGATTCAGGTATTTCATGCTAGATACGATAGGGCCGTACTGGAACGGGATAAGAGGATCAAAAGTATTGGCAGTACACGTGCCGGACGAGATCCCCGATGAAAAACTGGAGATGTATGCAGTAAAGCCATAGAATCAGCGAAATGAGCGAGCGAACCACAAAAAACGATCTTGTTACCTTTGCCGGGCCAATACTTGACCTGATATTGAGGCTAAAAGCAGGTATTGTTGCCCCCTCAAACGAGCTGCGCCCTCAGGTGGCTCAAATGCTCGAGGATTTCGACAAACGAGCCGAGCGATACCGCTTCAATCACAAGATCGTGCAAGTTTCCAAGTTTGCGCTGGCAGCATTCGTCGATGAAACGGTTCTGACCAACAATTTCCCTCTTCGTGACGAGTGGGAAAAATACGCTCTTCAACTCGAATTATTCGGAGAACAACTCGCCGGTAATAAATTCTTTGAGAAACTGGAGGCGATGCTGAAGCAGATCGAGGTGACACAAGACGCTGTCGAGATCTATTATCTGTGCATGCTGCTGGGTTTTAAGGGGCGGTATGCCGTCTACGAACAGGAAAAACTGCTTGCCATCTTGCAACAAACAGCGAATGCCCTTGTCAAAGTCGGCAAGATCAGGCCTGTGGACCTTGCTCCGAACTGGCTATCGGCTGATCAACCGAAGCCGCCGCCTAAGCGCGGTATGCCGGTTTGGGCAAAGATTAGTGCGCTGGCCTTCGTCGGGTTAGCGGCAGTCGTGTATTTGGTAATGTTCCTAATGTCGGCCCAGTTCCTTCAGGAAGCGGTCGACGCGCTGGTGTTGTAAAACGGTTACGCAAAAACCGCTGCGAGATACGTCCTAGTGGTTCGCTTCGGTAATAGAATTCCGGCTGTATGGCATTCAATCAACTACATCATCTGAAGTACGCGGTCGGATTGGGCAGTATGATGTCGTTTTACGGCATTGTTGGCCTTATCGTCTATTTTATCCCTGGGCAGTTCGTAGGAGTAAAATACAAGATACTGATCATCGTACTTATCCTGCTTACGATCCCCTTTGCGTTATTGCTTGGCTACGTTGCGACGAGGAAAAAAAAGAAGAAGGAAGAGGCGAAATCGAGCAAGGCTCAGGAAACAGCATCGGCCGCGACCGGAGATGCGAGACCAACAGCGGGAGCTCAAAGTCCGGCAGTTCCCGCAGGCAATTACGGTGAGCTGAATGCGGGTGTGGAGGAGGTGATCCAGTTCTTAAAGACCTCCAACCTCGGTGACGGCGGAAAGGATGCGGTTTATTCCCTGCCCTGGTACATCGTCGCCGGAGCCCCAAAATCAGGTAAAACTTCGCTTGTCTTGGGTTCTAACCTTAACTTCCAAACGCTTCCGAGCCAGAGGCAGTCCGAATTGAGAGTAATTCGGCCTACGCCGAATGTCGATTGGCGTGTTACGAGCGAAGGGGTGTTCTTTGATACTGCCGGACGGTATCAGACTGAAGGAGTCGACGGCGACGAATGGGCAGCTCTTCTCGAGTCTATTAAAAAGGCTCGCGGAAACAGACCTCTGGATGGAATGATCCTGGTGGTCGATACGGACCGGATCCTCAAGTCGGACGAGCGTGAGTCCGAGGAAATGGCAAAGGTATTGCGGGCGAGACTGGATGAGGTAATCCAGAGGTTAAAGGTTCGTTTTCCCGTCTATCTGATATTTACGCATGCAGACGCGATCGAAGGATTTCGCGATTCCTTTTCGACGTCAAAAGGCGAGGATAAGACCCTTGTATGGGGAGCGACCATTCCGATAGAAAAGAGTGAGAACGCCCAAGCCATGTTCGACGGGGAGTACGAGATCCTGCATACTGCGGTCGCGAAACGCCGGCTCCTTCGCCTTTCGGCCCCTTTCCCGCCGGTCAGGCAGCTGCGCATTTTCAATTTTCCATTGCATTTCGGCTCGGCGCGCAGGAAACTCGGCGCATTTGTAAACGTTCTTTTCAGGCCAAATCCCTTTAGCGAGAATCCTTTCCTCCGTGGTTATTATTTCACCGCGGCCCCGGCCTCCAAAGCACCTTCCGGCGTGCTTTCAGCAGGTAGCCCGTATTTCACTGAAAGACTTTTCAAGGACGTCATACTCCGCGATAAGGATCTGGTTAGGACGTTTCTTGCCCAGCGCCAAAGCGCCCCGATATTCGGCTGGTTCCTTACGCTTTTGGTACTTTTTATTACCTTTGTTCTTCTGGTAATGTCGGCGACTTCGCTGGTAACAAACCGGCAGATGCTGAACGATGCTTCGGCTCGCGGCGAAAAACTGCTCCAAATCTGGAAATCGTGGAAGGATCCAAACAAGTCAGTACTTTCAAAGACCGAGGACGATACGCGCAGGGAGATCGACGCAACGGAAAATCTCCGGGGCATGCTCGTCCAGCTCGACGATTATGAGCGAAACGGCCCTCCCTTCTACATGCGGATGGGCTTGTATTCAGGCGACAGGATCTACAGACAGAATCTCCTGGGTATCTACTTCAACGTGGTCGAACAGCGGTTTAAGAAACCGATGATCGCCAAGGTCGAGGCAGATCTGCAGAAATTTGCCTCCGGCCCCGCGGTTAATCCCGGACAGCTCTCGGACACGGACGAACAAAACCTTGCAAAGAACTACGACCTTTTAAAGGCCTATCTAATGTTAACGAACGAGTTCAAGGCCAAGGCGGAGCCGTCACATCTCGCAAACACTTTGAAGAGCTATTGGGTGTCGGAATCCAAGGTCCCGGATAATCTGAATTTGACAGCCGTGGCCCAGCTTGATTTTTGGGCGAAGCAGGTCGACAGGGACTCGGACGATTTCAAGTTCCCGAGAGTTCAACCGAATGCGAAATTGGTTACAGACGTTCGCGAAAAACTGCGGGCGTTTCCGGCTTGGCAACGGTATTACCGCGGTCGGGTATCTGCTATCTCCAAGCAGATCGATGACACGGTCGGCTTGACCACGGCAAATGCTATTCTCGCCCGAAATGGTGCCGATACAAGTCTGCTTGATGGGACTTATGCCGTTCCGAGCGCCTTTACCCGAGCTGGTTATGAGCAGATGAAGGTCGCGATCGCTGAAGCCAACGTGAAGCTCGGCGAACCCGATTGGGTTATGGGTGATGCGGCCAAAAGTATTAACGCCCAAGTGGCGGACGTCTCAAAGGTCGAGGAGCAATACTATCGTGACTACGCTGATCATTGGAAAAACTTTATAAAAGGCATCAACGTCAAGACGTATAAAAATAAGGACGATGCAGCTAATGCCCTGCAGACGTTCTCGTCGCCAAATTCGCCGATGAGGAGCCTGCTTGTTGAGGTCGCCAAGAATACCAATCTGTCCGCGAAAATCGACACCCTCAGTTGGTGGGACTGGATGAAGAGCTTCTTTAGTTCGGGCAGCGGTAGCAGTACGGAAGGAAATACGACCCCTGAAAAGGAATTTCGCCCTCTTTTTACGTTTGTTGGTGTTGGAACCAAAGATCAAAAGGGCAATCTGGACGTCGATAAATACCAGACATTGATAAATAATGTCTTCAAGAAACTGTTTCCCCTTTCTCAGAACGAGTTCCCCGCTATCGCTCAGCAAATGGCGAACGAGCAAGACCCGCTGGGGATTAGGCCGGCCGAAACAGGTATTTCGAACCTTGTGAAGAGCTTTAGTCAGACGACATCTTCGCAAGAGATTCAGACTCTCCTGGGCAAACCTCTTGGTAATCTGAAGGTTCTGCTGGGCGCAGACCAGAAACAGCAGATCGCCAAAGTTTGGGCAGACCAGGTGCTTCCGACGGCAAAAGATGCTGAGAAAGGCTATCCCTATGACGAGGGAGATGCCGAAGCTGATATTGCGAAACTAACAGCGTATCTGAACCCGAACGACGGAACATTCTCGAAGTTTTACAAGGATCGCCTAGAGAAATACTTTGAAGAATCCAATGGCCAGTTGAAAGTGAAGGACACGGCAGATATCAAAGACTTTACCCCTGAGTTCGTTGCTTACTTGAATAAGGTCATGGCGCTTCGGAAAGCATTGTTCGGAACGAGTCCGACGCCGAAGTTCGAATACGAATTCAGCTTTGCGCCGGTAAGCGGGGGGGCCATCGTCGAAGTATCGATCGACGGCCAGACGCTCGATTCTGGCGGCACGAATTCTTTGAAGGGTGTCTTCCCTGCGCCGACAGGCTCAACCACTGGCGTCTCCCTGAAACTTGCTTCAGGGTCGACACCTGCCGGTCCAGCTCCGTCTAATGCGACTCCGTCCAAGCCGGCGTCGGGCAACGACACGTCGAACTTGTCGTTTGGCGGCACTTGGGGGCTTTTCCGGTTTGTCGATCGCGGAAAACCGCAGAAGCAGGCGACCGGCGAATACCTGTTGACCTACAGCGTTGGAGGCAAGGGTGTGTCGGCTAAGGTCAAGCCGAGCGGCGGCGATCTGTTTGATAAGACCATTTTCAGCAACGCGAAAGCACCGCAGACCTTGTTTAAGTAGTTAGCGAGAGTGAACGAGAGGCTCAATTTATGAATGATGCAAAACTACAGCTCGACAACGGAAACTTATCCGCCGCTATTGAATCGGCGATAAACCTGGTAAAGACCAACCCGACGAACGAGGCAGCCAGGATATTCTTATTTGAACTCTCGTGCTTTGCCGGCGATTGGGAAAGAGCTGAACGTCAGCTTGACGTAATAGGCCGCCAGGACACGAACGCCATGATAGGGTCAAAGATCTATCAGGGGAATTTCGCAGCCGAGCGCGACCGCATGAAATACTTCTCTGATGGTGTTGCTCCCGAATTTATGTCGCCTAAGCCTGCGTACCTTGACACCCTGATGGCGGCGAATAATCGCGTGCGCGAGGGGAATGTTGCCGAGGCCCGGCAGTTGCTCGATGAGGTTGAGGAAAGTCGTCCGGCTTTTAAGGTCTCCATCAATGGCGAGGGTTTTTCGGATTTTCGTGATTACAACGACTTGACGATGTGTGTTTTTGAGGTGCTTCTTCGCGGCAGCTATCTTTGGTTACCTTTTGAGCAGGTTCAGAAGATCGAGCTCTATAAACCGAAGACACTTCGCGATCTGTTCTGGGTCCACGCAAATGTTGAGATGGTCAACGGAACAACCGGGGAAATGTTCTTGCCTGCCCTGTATTCAGGTACTTGGAAAAGCTCTAACGACCAAGTCCGCCTGGGTCGGATGACGGACTGGCGGGAACTAGGTCCCGACACATATGCGGGTGAGGGCATGCGTATTTTCTGGATGGACGGGCGAGACAAATCTATCCTTGACATCGAGACGTTGGAATTCAACCACGAGACCGCCGAACAAGAGGCCGCTGCAGCCGAATAAGATTTTTGGTGATTTATTGGTGAAATTGGTCTAGAATGTAGCGAATTCAACAATTTTAAGCGCAATTTCACCTTTGTTAAAAGTACAAGGAGCTTTTTGATGAGCGAAGAGCTGCAACAACCAGCTGTAGTTGATCTTCCGGCTTTAACGCAACCTATACCAGGCGAAAACCCTTCTGGCCAGTATTTGCGTTATTCGGGGCTGTATGACGAGGTTGGCGAAGCCCGCCGTCGCGACGACGACGCCAATCAGGGCGTTTGGCAAACCGAACTCAAGGTCGCTAACTATCGCCGTGTCATCGAGCTTGTTACCCCTGCTCTAACAACCCAAACCAAGGATCTCCAGTTGACGGTCTGGCTTACCGAAGCCCTTATTAAGGAGTATGGCTTCGCGGGCCTCAGAGATGGACTCAAGCTTTTACAGGGACTCCAGGAGACTTTTTGGGATACCCTTCACCCTGAGATAGATGAAGGCGACATGGAAGGGAGGGCTAATGCTATTTCCTGGTTGGATGAACAAGGTATCTTTGCGGTAAAGAGCGCTCCTTATACGGGTGGTCTTGGGTATGGCTTCCAGGATTGGGAGGATTCTAAGACGTTTGACTACCCTGAAAGCTTTGACGGTATGGCGGTAGCCGAAATACAGAGGCTGGAGGACCTAAAGAAGACGGCTGAAGCCGGTCGTCGGGTCACGGCTGAAATGTGGAGAAAAGAGATCGCCGAAACTCGCCGGGCCGCTGTCGAAAAGGCTAATTTCGTCATAGAAGAATGTTTTACGGCTCTAGGTGATCTAAACCGGGTCATCGAAGAAAAATTCGACCGAAATCAAACGCCCGGCTTGAATACTCTCAAGAAGACCCTGGATGAAATCCATGAACAGGTAAAAAAACTTCTGGAAGCAAAAAGGGCAGAGGAACCTGATGCAGTCTATGACGATGCGACCGAGGGAGATGGTGCGGCCAGCGGCGATGGTACCGGTCGGACCGGCGGAGGCGCCGCGACGGGTGCCATACAAAATCGTCAGGACGCTCTAAAGCGACTGGCCGAAATAGCCGACTATTTTCAGCGGACCGAACCACATAGCCCGGTTTCTTATCTTGTTCAGCGGGGAGTGAAGTGGGGCAATATGCCGCTGGAAACCTGGCTGCAAGATGTGATCAAAGACGATTCGACGCTGTCCTCGCTTCGTCAGACACTGGGATTTAACACTGGAGGCGGTGAAAACCCGCAGGGCTGAAAGATTCTCTTAATAAGTTCTAATCAAGGTGAAAAATAGAGACATAATTTAAAAGCAAAGGAGATAAGTCAATGCCAAAGAAAGAAAGTCTGCAACACAAAATAGACCGAGTGAGGCCTCCGCGCGTTCAAATCACGTACGATGTCGAAACTGGCGGGGCCCTCGAATTAAAGGAATTACCCTTTGTGGTAGGGATCCTGGGAGATTTCGTCGGCAAGTCTGAGGAACCGCTTCCCGCCATAAAGAATCGAAAGTTTGTTGAGATCGACCCTGATAATTTCAATCAGGTACTCGCGGGCATGAAACCCAGGCTCGCGTACACGCTCGACAATAAGTTGCAGGACGACGGGAGCAAAATGGGTGTCGAACTCAAGTTCAAGAGCATTGAAGATTTCGAGCCCGACAACGTCGTGCAGCAGATCGAACCGTTACGTAAGCTTGTCGAGGCACGGAAGAAACTTTCCGATCTGAGATCAAAAATGGATGGTAACGAGAAACTCGAATCGATGCTTGAAGACATTATCTCCAACACAGATAAACAAAAGGAATTGAGTAAGGCGCTCGGCGTAGAGGGCCAGGAGGAATAGGTTAATCATGGCAAAGCAAAAAGCAGAAGAAGCAGCAGTCCAGACCGAAGAACAAGCTCAAGAAGGAAGCCTGCTGGACAAGATATTGACAGAGGGCAGACTCGCCCGCGACGAATTCCAGAAGGAGCAATCCAAGGATATGATCGCCGAGTTTGTTAACCAGGTTATGGCCGGTTCGCTCACTATGAGCAAAAATATGGATCTCGCCATTAACTCCCGTATTGCCGAGATCGACCGCTTGCTCTCAGCTCAATTGAACGAAGTCATGCACCACGAAGACTTTCAAAAGCTTGAAGGATCCTGGCGCGGACTCCACTACATGGTAAAAAACACATTGACGGGTCCCCAATTAAAGATCCGGGTAATGAGTGTTAATAAGAAAGAGCTTTTGAAGGATTTCGAGCGTGCTCTGGAATTCGATCAATCGGCTTTATTTAAGAAGATCTATGAAGAGGAGTACGGGACCTTCGGCGGAGCTCCGTACGGAGCCCTGATCGGGGACTTCGAATTCGGCAACCATCCGCAGGATCTTGCGCTTCTGGAAAACTTGTCACAAGTGGCCGCTGCATCCCATGCTCCCTTTTTGAGCGCTGCAGCCCCGGGACTCTTCGGATGGGATACTTTTTCAGAAATGACAGAAGTACGCGATATTTCCAAGATCTTTGACAGAACCGAGTACGCGAAGTGGCGCAGCTTCCGCGAGTCCGAGGATTCGCGCTATGTTGGCCTGACCATGCCGCACACGCTGATGCGCGAACCGTATGGAGCCTCTACACGCCCGACCGAGTCATTCAGCTTTGAAGAGGATGTCGACGGTAAGGACCACAAGAAGTACCTCTGGGGTAATGCGGCCTACTCGTTGGGAGTGAGAATGACAGAGGCCTTCTCAATGCACGGTTGGTGCGTCGCGATCCGCGGCGTCGAAGGCGGCGGCCTGGTCGATGGACTGCCTACTCATACTTTCCAAACCGACGAGGGCGAAGTGGCTATGAAGTGCCCAACAGAGGTCGCGATCACCGACCGTCGAGAAAAGGAATTTGCAGATAACGGTTTTATCCCGTTGGTTCACTGTAAAGGTACCGATTATGCCGCGTTCTTCGCGGTCCAATCGGCTAATAAAGCCAAGAAGTATGATACAGACGCGGCGAATGCCAACGCCAGGCTCTCGACTCAGCTCCAATACATCATGGCGACGTCGCGCTTTGCCCACTATCTGAAATCGATGGTTCGAGATAAGATCGGCAGCTTTATGTCGAGATCGGAAGCGGAGCGATTTCTGAATAGATGGATCTTGAATTATGTCACCGAGGACGACAATGCCTCGCCGTCAATTAAGGCAAAACGTCCGCTTCGCGAGGCCCGAGTGGACGTAGCGGAGATCCCCGGCAAGCCTGGCTGCTATCGTGCCGTTGCATTCCTGCGACCCCATTTCCAACTAGATGAGTTGTCGGTTTCCCTGCGGCTCGTTGCGGATCTTCCGGCGCAGGCGAAGGCATAGTTTAAGGAAAGAATGCAGTCATGCTGTGGGTTTCAGTTAGTTGAAGGTGAAACGGGTCATTGGCGAAAAATATTTGTTGTTTTCCGCAAATTCGTTCGCCAAGGGACGTCTTAGAATTGTTGCTATTGGGGCAATAACTAATAGCGAGGATTGGTAAACAAACTTTATATAGGGAGAATAAAAAAAATGGCAGACGGAACATCTGATAGTTTTGCAAAGATCACGGGACAGGTACAGAGTTGGATAAAGGGAGAAAGCCGGAAACAGGGTAAAGAAGACTGGATTATAATCGACGATTATACCTATGGCGCTAATCAGCCCGGCAGTTTTGGTACGAACATGGGCGGCAGTAGCGGGAAAACGACCTTCACTGACATCCCGTTTTCGATGCCCGTCAGCAAGGCCAGCCCTTTGCTCTTTAAGGCGATGTGCACAGGCGAGCATTTTTCGGAGGTAATTCTTACCAAAAGAAAAAGCACCGGCACTAATCCGGACGACTATGAAGTAGTAACGTTGACCGATGCTATTTTAACGTCTTACTACAAGCACGGTGAAATGTATTCGGGTCAGTTAAACTTCAAGAAGATCCAGATCACAAACAAGCCGCAGAACGACGACGGTACGTTGGGATCAGCAGTTGATATGGAATTTGACCAATCTCTGGGAGTTTAGTGTTTAAGGCAGCTTAGCATTCTCTATCCCGCCTCCACTAAGAAGAGTTTTGCCGGTTAAGCAACAACCTCTTCTTAGTGGAAGTTTCTTCTTTATGGCTATTGACAGTTCATTGCGAGTCACCCCTTCGGTTTTCGATCGCTTGATCGATCTTGATCCAAGGACACCTTCCGAATCTCCAAAGTCAAGAACCGCTACACTCGTCGACCTAAAGCTGTCGGTTCTGCGCGATCTCGAATGGCTTTTGAGCACGCGACAGTCGATATACTCGCGTGAAGGGCTTGAAGAAGCCCTGGGTTCTGTGGCTTTTTACGGCTTGCCGGATTTTACCGCAATGGGGGCACTAAGTCCGGTCGAGTTTAGGAAATTTTTTACGGACCTGGAAAACTGTATACATCATTTCGAACCAAGGATATTTGACGTGGAGATCACCTTTGAACCGGTAACCTCTACGGATCGCCAGGTAAGGTTTCGCATTGACGCAAGCCTCGATGTTGACCCGACACCCGAGCCGATCGCATTCGACAGCATACTAAGCCCCGGCGACGGCAAGATCACGATCATTAGCCGGTAGACGGTCGACCCCCGTAAACCGATCTTAGAGTTTCTATGCGCGACATACTTCTTGGCTATTATGAGCGCGAGCTGATCTTCTTACGGAGATTGGGCGCTGATTTTGCGCGAAGATATCCGAAGATCGCGGCACGCCTTTTCCTCGATGAAGAGAAAGTAGAGGACCCGCACGTCGAAAGAATGATCGAGGCTTTCGCATTCCTTACCGCGCGTATTGGCCTTAAGCTTGACGATGAATTTCCGGAAATAACCGAGTCGTTTCTGAACATTCTCTACCCTCACTATCTCGCGCCGATTCCTTCGATGGCGATCTCACAGTTTTCTTTCGGCTCGTCGCAAGATAAGATCACAACCGCCCAGACCATTGATCGTGGAACCAAGCTAAATACGCGCCCGGTCGATGGGTCGCCCTGTCATTTTCGGACTGCATTCGATGTCCAGATCATGCCGCTTGAACTTGAGTCGGCTGCACTGGAATCCCCCTCACCAAAAGACTCTCGCGGTAAATTCCTTGACAGTCACATCCGCCTTAGCCTGCGTGGGTACGGCGATGCAAATCTTCATGAGATGAAGCTCGGGCAAACCGGGGAGCAGCCGAAATTCCTGCGCTTCTATCTGGATGGAGACCCGCAGCTTGTATTTCCGCTTTACGAGATCATCCTGAATCATTCAACCGCGGTCGAGATCCGGGCGAAGGAAGCTCCGATCGCTGACAGGATGATGAAAACCTTTACGAACGTTCAGATCAAGGCTCCCGATCCGGTAATATTGACACCGGGCGATGCAATTAAACAGGTCGGATTCGCTGAGCATGAATCGATACTTCCGTATACAAAGCGATCTTTTGCTGGCTACCGGCTGCTTTCTGAGTACTTCGCCTTCCCATATAAGTTCTTGTTTTTTGATATCTACGGCCTCGATATTGCGGCGGAGAGACAGGTCGGCAGTCATTTCGACATTATCATACGGTTAAAGGATATAACGCCTCCGATTGCCACGGTTACTGCTGACAATTTTCGTCTGGGATGCACGCCAATAGTTAATCTTTTCTCGCGGCTTTCCGATCCGGTCTATATCTCGCAGCAGCGATATGAATACCAGATCCATCCGGACATTCATCGCCAAATGTCGACTGAGATCTATTCGGTGGATGAGGTATTCACTGCCGATCCGGTAACAAATACCGTCAGAGAATTTGCGCCGTTCTATTCTTTAAGGCACGCATACGGTGACCAGGTGGAAAAGTCGTTCTGGTGTGCGGCTCGTCGCCAATCCGAGCGCCCTGAGGACGATGGAACTGAGATCTTCATCACCCTCGTCGATTCTAATTTTAATCCGCGTACACCTGCGGTAGATGTTTTGAATGTAAGGGCAACATGTACGAACCGCGACCTGCCGGCCAGACTGCCCTTCGGCGGGAAGGACAACGATCTCGAAGTCGAGGGCACCGCTCTGATATCCCGCGCCCGATGTCTTACCAAGCCGACGGAAACGATACGGCCGCCGCAGCGGCGTGCCGCTCAGTGGAGGCTCATTTCGCATTTGAATCTGAATTATGTGTCGCTGATCTCCGGTGAGAATGGTACGCCCGAGGCGTTGCAGGAGATTCTTCATCTGTACAACTTTAATGACTCGTCAGTAACCCGCAAACAGATTCTTGGAATAACCAAGATCGAATCGCGAAATGCTATCCGTCAGATCGGAGGAAGGATCGGATCTGGATTCGTTCGCGGATTTGAAACGACACTCACCTTCGACGAAGAACAATTTGTCGGCAGCGGAATGTTTCTGTTCGCTTGTGTGGTCGAGCGTTTTCTGGGCTTGTATTCATCTGTTAATTCTTTTAACCAAATGGTTATGAGAAGCGAGCAGCGGGAAGAAATTATCAAACGTTTTCCGCCGCGGGCGGGTGAACAGGAATTAATATAGGCGGAATATTGCCAATATCGTCCGTCTAAGCCGGCTAGAGGTTAGTTGTGTCGCCAAAACCAGTTAATCAAGAACTTTTTGACGAACCGTATCGCTTTGAGTTTTTCCAGGCGGTCCGACTCCTTGAGAAGATTTTCCCCGAGCGCAAACCGGTGGGAATAGATGCCTTCCCAAATCAGGAATTGGTTCGGTTCCGTTCGCGAATAGCTCTCGATTTCCCCGCTAGTGAGATACATGAGTTTCGAGCATCCGAGGATCCGCTGACAGGTGAATCACTTGACGAGATGGTCGTTAATTTCATGGGCGTGGTGGGTGTCAGTGGTGTGCTCCCTACGCGTTATTCGGAGTTTCTACTTGACCGAGTCCGGCACAGGGATACCGCAATGTGGTATTTCCTCGATATGTTCACGCATCGGTCGGTGTCGATGTTTTTCCGGGCGTGGAGCAAGTATCGATTTCCCATCGCGTACGAACGCGGCGACGACGATTTTACTGCATACTTGTTCGATATCATCGGTCTGGGCACGAGAGGGCTTCACGGGCACATGGGGATCACCGATCAATCGCTGCTTCCCTACTCGGGCTTAATAGCCCAAAAGCCCCACTCGCGAAATGCGGTTGAAAACCTTTTAAGCGATTATTTTGGCGTTTCGGTGACTGTGGAACAGTTTTTTGGCCAATGGCTGCCACTTGACGCGGCGGACCGAACAAAATTGGGAGTGGCCAATTCGGGTCTTGGCACGAGCGCTATAATAGGAGCACGCGTTTGGGATCAGCAGTCAAAGTTCAGGGTCAGACTCGGACCCCTGATGCTTAAGCATTTTCAAGGTTTTTTGCCAAACGGCTCGGCATATACGGCCCTAAACTCGATCATAAAGTTTATGGCTGGCAAGGA
>Ga0134124_10001392_pt1 | contig 19498 bp, 28 predicted proteins | sample KB304_FD_96880 | JGI IMG/M metagenome (GOLD analysis project Ga0134124, IMG submission 96880) | Terrestrial soil microbial communities without Nitrogen fertilizer from Kellogg Biological Station, Michigan, USA - KB3-0-4 | ecosystem: Environmental > Terrestrial > Soil > Unclassified ...
CCTCGCGATCCGCTCCAGCTTCGTCGTCGGCTTCCCCGGCGAGACGGACGAGGACGTTGCCTACCTCCTTGCCTGGCTCGAGGAAGCGCAGCTCGACCGCGTCGGCGCATTCAAGTTCGAGGCGGTCGAGGGCGCCCCAGCGACCTCGATGGACGATCAGGTTCCGGCCGACATCAAACAGGAGCGCTACGAGGCGGTCATGGCCCTGTCCGCCCGTATCAGCGCCGAGAAGCTCGCGGCCAAGGTCGGCAGTGACATCGATGTGCTCATCGATCGCATCGACGATGAAGGCGGCGCGACCGGCCGCTCGAAGGCCGACGCGCCCGAGATCGACGGCGAGGTTCACCTCCGCGATGCAGGTGGCCTCCAGCCTGGGGACATTGTCAGCGTTCGGGTCGAGGATTCAGACGAGCATGACCTGTTCGGCGTCCCGCTCGAGACCGTCAGCGCCTAGCGGCACTTACATTCTTCGGCCATCGGGCCTATGCCGGCCGGGCTACTAGTCGCAACGACGGTCTTTGGTGCTTTGCGGCTCCTCATTCCTTCTCTTGTCGCTCCTAGCGCAAAGAGTGGCCGCACTTGGCCTCTCAGATCGAAAGGAATGATTCCATGCCCATCGGCACAGTTAAATTCTTCAATGAGAGCAAGGGCTATGGCTTCATTGCTCCCGAGACCGGCGGCAATGATGCCTTCGTCCACATTAGCGCTGTCGAGAGCAGCGGCATGCGCACCCTGCGAGAGAACCAGCGCGTAAGCTACGAGCTGCAAGAGGACAGGCGCGGCAAGATGGCCGCGGTCAACCTGAAGGATGCCAGTGATACCGCTGCAGCTCAGGACAATGATGCCGCTGAAGCTCAGGCCGACGGTTCCGGTGAGGCCTCGAACGAGGCCTAGTCACTTGTCAGGACCAGTCGCCCGTTCCTCGAACCTTTTGTTCTTCCTCGCGCGCGTTGAACAGTCGCGCGTCGAGGGGGACGCCGCAACGCTGGACCATGTGCGCGAGCGCTGCCGCCGGGCCGAAGCAGCCTGGCAGGCGCTCGCCGACAAGGCCCAGCGCAGCGAGCGCATGAGGGCAGCCGAGGCGCAGCGAAAGGCTGACGAGAACTCCCACGCCTGAATGAGGAGCACGCTTGTGGACTCCACTGACAAGCTGACACCGATACCAGACGGTGACACGGCAGAGAGCCTTCGCGAGCAGGCTGCCGCCTGCCGCCGGCTCTCACTTCAGTCTCGTACGAAGGCGGGCGCGAAGGCGCTGAACACGCTCGGCGACCATTTCGACGACCGCGCGGACAGGCTCGGCCCGTTGGGAATTAACGGGTGACCCGCGCCGTCAACCTAACGCTCGACGAGAGCGCGGTGGTGAGCCGCTGCCTGTCGGAGAAGATTGGCGTCTCCGCGATCGAGCCATTGCCGGGCGGAGGCGTTCGCCTGGTCTGCAAGAGCACCGACGGTGCAGCCCTCATCCGCAAGAAGCTCAAGCGCTACCTGATGGACGACGCCGCCCGGCGAGAGCCTCACCGCCCCGCGACGGGCACGTGGTAACCTGATCAGACCAGCTCGATATCGCTGAAGTATCGATCCAGCTTCTCGCGCGCGTCATCTGTCAGGAGAACGCAGACCGACCGCCGGTCGTGGCCCCACGGAACGGTCTTCACCATCCGATGATCCTTCAGATACCCTAGCCACCTGCGGACCGTCGTGCCCGCCAACCCGACGCTGGAGGCGAGTGACGAGATCGTCGTTCCGTCTGGAAAGTCCAGGTAGAGCGCGATCATCATTTCCCAGGGCGGCTCGCCGAAGATCGGCTGCGGAAACAGCTCTCTCCTGCGCAATCGGTGTCGCCGTACACGGGCCGCGAGCTCGACGATGCGAGCTCTCCCGGCAAGCGACGTTCCGCTGCGGAGCCTCGCCGCAAGGACGGCGCCAGCATCGACGCCGAGCAACTTTTCGAGGAGCATGGCGGCCGCCTCGATCTCGCTCTCGGAAAATTCAATTGCCGCCTGGCCGTCAGGCGAAACAGAACCGTGCTGCACGACAGGCCCAATGCAGGGACTCGAAGCAGGCCGCTAGAGGTAAACGCGCCGACTTGGCGCACTTTCGCGCCACATTCATCCATAGGCTGGTTCGTGAAAACAGCCGTGGATACAACTGCTGCCGGCGGCCAGCGTCGGTCGCCCGGCTTTCGGCACGATGCCCCGTATCGAGAGTTGAGAAGGCCCGGTTGACCCCTGATCGGCCGGGCCTTCGGCGCACCGGCGGCAAGGGCGCGCTCTCGGTGGGAGCCGCGCCCATTGGAAGGGGAAGGAAGTGGCCCCAAAAAACGAAGAAATGTCCGAGGTCGAAGGCATTGAGGAGGTGGTGAGGCTCCTCAGTGAATCCCTCGATTTGTGCAAGAAAGCGCTTCGCGAGGCCGAAGAAGCGGCCGGCGACGAGCAAGAGGATCCGCTTAGCTAGCGCAACCCCCCGTAGCCGCCCGGGAGCGTGGCGCCGAGCGGTCTCAGGACGAACGGCTCGCACAATCGTGACTCCCGCCCGCAGCACGGCTAGCGGGTCGGCATGACCGACTTCTCCGCCCTCCTCGTTCCCGACCGCGGCCACAAGGCCCGTCCGATTCATCTCGTCGACAAGAGGAGCTTCGACGCCTGGCTGAAAAAGCGGCCGGCGGAGGACCGCGCCCTGCTCGAAGCGATGCGCTTCGACGGCAAGAAGCCGCACGAATATGCGCTCCTGCCGCGCGGCAACGACTTCGAGGTGGTGAGCGCCGTGAAGTCGGCGGATAAACTGTCGCCCTGGTGCCTGGCCAGGCTGGCGGAGAGCCTTCCTGAGGGGACTTACAAGCTGGCGTCCGGCGATCCCGGCGCGGCCGCGCTCGGCTGGCTGCTCGGCCAGCACCGCTTCGACGTCTACCGCAAGAAGGACGATGCCGAGCGAGGGCCGCGCGTGCTCCTCACCGGCGAGGCCGCGCAGGTCGAAGCCATGGTCCGCCTCGCCGACGCGACGGCACTCGTCCGCGACCTCGTCAACACGCCCGCCGCCGATCTTGGCCCGGCGGAGATCGAGAAGGCGGTCCGCGACACCGCGACCGAGCTTGGCGCGCAAGTCCGCGTCACCACCGGCAAGGAGCTTGCTTCCGGCTATCCGCTCATCGCCGCCGTCGGAGGAGCCGCAACGGAAGCGCGGGCGCCGCGCCTGATCGAGCTCGAATGGGGCAGGGCGGACGCCCCGCGCGTCGCGATCGTCGGCAAGGGCGTCTGCTTCGACAGCGGCGGCCTCGACCTCAAGCCTGCCAGCGGCATGCGCCTGATGAAGAAGGACATGGGCGGCTCGGCCCACGCGCTGGCCCTCGCCCGGCTCATCATCCAGGAGAAGCTGCCGGTCCGCCTCCATCTGCTGATCCCGGCGGTCGAGAACGCCGTGTCAGGCGGCGCCTACCGGCCCGGGGATGTAATCAAGTCCCGCGCCGGTACGTTCGTGGAGATCGACAATACCGACGCCGAAGGCCGCCTGATCCTCGCTGATGCGCTCACCAAGGCAGCCGAGGACAAGCCCGAGCTGATCGTCGATTTCGCGACGCTGACCGGCGCGGCACGCATTGCCCTCGGCCCCGAGCTGCCGGCGGTGTTCGCCAGCAAGGATGACCTCGCGGCGGACGTCGAATCCGCATCCCGCGAGGTCGAGGATCCGCTGTGGCGCATGCCGCTGTGGGAGCCGTACAGCGACATGCTGAAGAGCGACATCGCCGACATTGCGAACGCCGGCGGTGCGCCGATGGCGGGCTGCATCACCGCCGCGATGTTCCTGAAGCGTTTCGTTCCGGAGCAAATCGCATGGGCCCATCTCGATACTTACGCGTGGCGCGATGCGGCCTCGCCGGGACGTCCAAAGGGTGGTGAAGCGCTTGGTTTCCGGGCCTTTTATGCGCTTCTGCAACGGCGCTACGGCGGCCGCTGACTGACATCAGTGTAATCAGCAGTAAGCCATTTTTCCTGCATTTCCTGTCGCTTCGCTGCAACATTTCGCTCTCTTGCCTGTTTAGAAACGCAACCTGACGCGACATGGCACGGAGTATGGCGGCAATGAGCGAGGTTTCGCTTACCGGGTGGATGAAGGCGCTGATCGCGTACGTCCGATCCGGCGAACCCGACCTCACAAACCGGCAGATGGCGCTGCTGATGTTGGTCTACCTGACGCCCGGGCCGCACACCGTTCGCGGCCTTGCCCGTCTGCTGGGTGTCTCGAAACCGGTCGTCACACGCGCCTTGAACACGCTCGGCGCGCTCGGCTATCTGCGGCGCGAACGAGACCAGGACGACCGCAGGAATGTGTTTGTCGTCCGCACTAACAGTGGGGCCGAATTTCTTGAAGGGTTCAAACGCAACCTCCGGGAGGGGGACATCAGCTCTGCCTCCCACCGGCCGATCATCGGACAAGCCCCGGCCTACGCCCACCAGCGGTGAGCAGTTCGCGCTTTCCGGCCATTCCAACCCGCCGGATCCCGACTTCAACGCCTATCGCAAGGACCTCGCCGACGTCGCCCTCGCCGGCCGCGTGATCGCTTCGCATTACGCCGAGCCGCTCGATTGCCGCATCGCTACGCCGACCGCTTTGCGGACCGCGCCGTCTAATGACGCGGAAACGATCCGCGACCTCGCCGCAGGCGAGCCGTTCGCGATGCTCGACGACAGCCTCGGCTGGGCATGGGGCTATGCCGGCGAAGAGCGCCGCGTCGGTTACGTGCCTCACGCGGCGCTAGGCGACTAGCCGCTAAGCCCGCGCAACCAGATCAGCTGGTAGACGCTGGTCGCCACCATCACCGCGATCAGGGCCAGGATCGCCCAGTCGCGTGCGGGCCACCTCGGGCGCCGCGCCGGGAACAGTAGCCATCCCGACAGCGCACACAGGACGAGCGTGCCGATCGCGCTGTTGCGGATGAAGACGACGACCACTGTCTTTACATGCTCGGTGCCGGGCGCGCTCGAATCGCCATGGGGACTCATCATCAGCGCGGTGCCCCAGGCGATCACCGCCGCGAACAACAACAGGCCGCCCATGAACATCCGGGCTCGCCCGATACCTCTGTTCCTCACATCTCTCCTCGCTGGCGGCGGATTGCGTACCACTTAGCGACGTTGGCGTTCTGTTGTTCCAACGTCTCCGCAAATACGTGGCCGCCTGTGCCGTCAGCGACGAAATAGAGCGCCTTGGTCCTAGCCGGATGCAGCACCGCCTCGATGCTCGCCTTGCCTGGGTTGGTGATCGGACCGGCCGGGAACCCTGCGACCTCGTACGTGTTGTACGGGTTCCTGGCGTGCACCTCGGAGCGCAGCGGTCGCCGGCCGAGGGGCTTTCCCTTGGTGATCGGGTAGATGAAGGTCGGGTCGGCATCGAGCTTCATGCCGATGCGCAAGCGATTGCAGTAGACGCCTGCCACCATCGACCGCTCGCTCGCCTTGCCGGTTTCCTTCTCAACGATCGACGCGAGGATGACCGCCTGTTCCGGCGTCGCGACCGGGCAGTCGGTCGACCGCTTCGGCCAAAGGTCCGCGATCGCCTTGGTCATCGCAGACTGCATTCGCCCGACCAGCGCCGTTCGCGCCTCGCCGCGCTGATAGCCATAGCTGTCGGGTAGCAGCGATCCTTCCGCTATCGGGGGCGTCGGCCCGTCCAAATACTTGTTCGCTGCAAGCTTCTCGCTGACGACGATGACAGGCATGCCCTCGGTGACCGTGATCAGCCGCTGCACCGGCTTGCCGTGCTGCAGCAGCTCCAGGATCGCCGCCCCGCCCATGCCTTTGGGGATTTGGAACTCGCCGGCCTGGATCGGATCGTGCGACCCGAACAGCCGCGCCATCAAACCATAGGTCCTGGCGCTGCCCGGGATCGCACCCTCTTTCTCGAGCCGGCGCGCGACCGAGCCGAGGCTCGACCCTTCCTCGATGATAATCGTGTGCGGCCCCGGCTTGGGTCCGGGTCCCAACCACAGGAAGTAAAGGCCAATCAGCGCGGCAAGGGCGATCGCCCCGGCCGCTACAACCAACCGCCTCACACGGCCTTCATGACGAGGCTGGCGTTGGTCCCGCCAAAGCCGAAGCTGTTATTGAGAGCGGCGCGGACCGGACGCTTCTTGGCCTTGTGTGGAACAAGGTCGACGCCCTCAGTGCCCTCGTCCGGATCGTCGAGGTTCAGCGTCGGCGGCACGATCTGGTCGCGGATTGCAAGGATGCAGAAGATGGCTTCCACCGCACCAGCGCCGCCGAGCAGATGGCCGATCGCGGACTTGGTGCTGCTCATCGAAGCTCCGTGGAGGTCGCCACCGAGAACGCGCTTGACCGCCGCCAACTCGATCGTGTCGGCCATGGTCGAGGTGCCGTGGGCATTGACGTAGTCGATGTCCTCCGGTTGCAGCCCCGCCTTCTTGAGTGCCATGCGCATCGCCAGCTCCGCTCCGCGGCCTTCCGGGTGGGGGGCGGTCACGTGATAGGCGTCGCCGGACAGGCCATAGCCCGCAATCTCGGCATAGATTTTCGCGCCGCGCGCCTTGGCGTGCTCATATTCCTCGAGCACGACGACGCCGGCGCCCTCGCCCATAACGAAGCCTTGACGGCCCTTGTCGTAGGGTCGGCTCGCCTGTTCGGGTCGGTCGTTGAATTCCGTGTTTAGTGCGCGCGCCTGAGCAAATCCCGCAACCCCAAGCGGGTTGATGGTGCTCTCGGCACCGCCGGCCAGCATGATGTCGGCGTCGCCGTCTTTGATCATCCGGGCGGCGTCTCCGATCGAGTGCGCGCCTGTCGAGCAGGCGGTGACGACCGAATGGTTGGGGCCCATCAGCCCGTATTTGATCGAGACCTGGCCCGACGTGAGGTTGATCAGGCGCCCGTGGACGAAGTGTGGGCTGACCCGCCCTGGTCCCTTCTCGGCAAGGACCAGCGATTCGCTCTCGATCCCCGGCAAGCCGCCAATTCCCGAGCCAATGGAGACGCCCGTCCTCTCCTTGAGGTCCTCGTCCATCTCGGTGAGCCCGGCGTCCTCGAGCGCCTGGCCCGCCGCATCGATCGCGTAGACGATGAACGGGTCCACCTGGCGCTGGACCTTGAAATCGACACGCTTGTCCGGATCGAACCCGTACGGGTGATCCTTCGGCTTCACCTCGCCTGCGATCTTAGCTTTCTGGTCACTGGTGTCGAAACGCGTGATCGGGCCAATCCCGCTCTTGCCTGCGATCAGGTTTTGCCAGGTGGTCTCGACGTCCCCGCCCAAAGGCGTCACGAGACCGAGACCTGTCACGACGACACGTCGCATCATTCAAACTCCGTCATAGCCTTCAAAACAAACGGCCTCCCGATTGGTTCGGGAAGCCGTTCGTACCGCCATTTCGGCGCAGGCGGTCAGCAGTCGGCGGACCCGATCAGCCCTTGTTCTGGTCGATATACTCGATCGCGTCGCGAACCGTGGTGATCTTCTCCGCGGCATCGTCGGGAATCTCGACCCCGAACTCTTCCTCGAAGGCCATGACCAGCTCGACGATGTCGAGGCTGTCGGCGCCGAGATCATCGATGAAGCTCGCATCCTCGGTCACCTTGTCCGGCTCGACGCCGAGATGTTCGACGACGATCTTCTTCACCCGATCGGCAGTCTCGCTCATGTGGGGCTTCCTCCGTTATAGCTTTTGTCGCTGCCCTAGCGGCGCGCTTCTAAGCCTGCAAGTAGCGCCCCCCTGTAGCTCTCGCTAGGCTACCAGCATGAGTGAGCGGCCACTTACCGCCGGTGAGACTGATCTTGCGCGATCCGTCTTCGGCAGCGCCATCGATTATTCACAGGTGCGGATGATCCGCCGCAAATGGTGGCCACTTCAGCCGAAGAACTACATCATGACGCCCTCTGGCAACCTGCACTTCCACCCCACCGGCAACGCGTGGTCCGATGACTTTTCGAAGGAGAGCATCGCACTCCAGGGACTCTTCATCCATGAGATGACCCACGTCTGGCAGGCGCAGAAGAAGGGCCGCTTCTACCTGGTGCTCATGCGCCACCCCTTCTGCCGTTACGATTATTCAGTTCGCGCCGGCTGGCCCCTGCAGCGCTACGGCCTCGAGCAGCAGGCGGAGATCGTCAGCCACGCCTTCATGATGCGCCACGGGATTGGAGTGCCGGGCGTCCCAGCACGAACCCAGCTGGAGACGATCCTGCCGCGCGAGTGGCGAGCTTGAGCGAGAGCGTCGCGATCGTCGGCGCCGGCGTATTCGGCGCCTGGACTGCCCACCATCTGCTGCGTCAGGGCTATCGCGTGACCTTGATCGACGCGGTCGGGCCCGCCCATAGCCGTGCCTCATCAGGAGGCGAATCCCGGCTTATCCGCGCAGCCTACGGTCGGGATTCGATCTACACGCAGATGGCGCGGGATTCGCTTCCAGAGTGGAAGAGGCTGAGCGACACGGCTGGGCTGCCGATTTTCATCCCCTGTGGGATCCTGTTCTTCTTCCCATCTGAAGAGCCATATGCTCGCGAAACCTTGGCCGCCCATCAGGAGCTTGGCCTTTCGACCCTGGCCTTGACGCAAGCCGAATTGACGAGGCGATTCCCCGCGTTCGACTTCGACGGCGTTGAGCTTGGCCTTTATGAGCCCGACTTCGGCATCTTGCTGGCTCGACGCGCGGTGCAGATTCTGGTCGCGGAGTTCGTCCGTGCCGGCGGCACTTACCTGACCGGCTTGGTTCAGCCGCCAAGCGCGGCGGAAGAACGCCTGCAGGAAATCCGATTGTCATCAGGTGAGAACATCGCCGCCGATCACTTCGTCTTTGCCGCCGGCCCTTGGCTTCCCAAGCTGTTCCCCGAGGTAATCGGGCCCAGAATCCGCGTCACCCGCCAAGAGGTCTTCTATTTCGCGCCGCCCGATGGCGATGGCCGCTTCGCGCCCGATGCAATGCCAGGGTGGGCGGACTTCAATAGCGGCGACATGTTCTACGGCATGCCTGACATCGAAGGCCGGGGGGTGAAGCTCGCCTTTGACCTGCATGGCATGGAGGTCGATCCCGAGACGCAGGATCGCCGCTCCAGCCAAGGCGAACTGGACAAGGTGATCGCCTACCGCGACCGTCGCTTCCCGCTGCTGCGCGCAGCGCCACTGACCGGTGCGGAGGTCTGCCAGTACGAGAACAGCTGCAATGGCGACCTGTTGATCGACCTGCACCCGATATGGTCGAACGTCCTCCTCGTCGGCGGCGGTTCTGGACATGGGTTCAAGCACGGGCCTGAAGTGGGCCGCTACGCCGCGGAGCGACTAACGGGTACGATAACGCCAGAGCCTCGCTTCAGCCTTGCGACAAAAAGCGACACCCACGGCCGCGAGGTGCATTAGCCGGGCTTTTTCGCAACCCCGACCAAAGCGGGCCGCAGCAGCCGGTCCTTCATCATGTAGCCGGGCTGCATTTCCTCGACGATCGTGCCCGGCTCGGCATCCTCGCTCGGAAGCTCGACCATCGCCTGGTGCTTGTGGGGGTCGAGAGCCTCACCAACCGATTTGATCCGGGTCACACCGTTACGCTGGAATGCGGCCTCAAGCTCGCGCGCGGTGGCTTCGATCCCGGCGAGGAACTGCGCCGCGGTCTTGTCACCGCGAAGCTCGTCGCTCACTGCGGCAAGCGCGCGGTCGAGGTGGTCCTTAATCGCCAGCATGTCGCGAGCGAACCCGGCCGCCGCATAGCTGGACGCCTGTTCCTTCTCGGCCTCGAGGCGTCGGCGGACGTTCTGCGTCTCCGCCGCTGCATACAAAGCCTTCGATTTCAGCTCCTCGAGCTGCTGCTCCAGCTCCGCGACGCGGTCGTGCTCCCGCAGCTCCGGCGAACCCTCCGCCGTTTCGTCGCGGATTTGCTCCGCTTCGTCGTGCAACTTGCCGTCTGTCATGCCATCAATCTCGTTAGGGCCTTGGCCGTGAAATCCACCATGGGGACCACGCGGGCATAGTTCAACCGCGTCGGGCCGATTACGCCCACAACGCCGACCACCTCACCTTGGCTCCCCCGATAGGGTGCGGCGATGACCGACGAGCCCGAAAGCGCGAACATCCGGTTCTCCGAGCCGATGAAAATCCGGCAGCCCGGCGCGTCGCGCGCGCTTCCGAGCAGCTGCGCGATCTCCTGCGCTTCTTCCAACTCGTCGAGCAGGCGGCGGACTCGGTCGAGGTCCTCGGCGGCGCTCGCATCGATCAGGTTCGCATGGCCACGGACAATCAGTACCGGCCGTCGTGCGTGGTCCTGACTCCAGGCGGCAAGGCCTGAGACGACCAGTTCAGCCGCAGCGGCATCGATCGCCTCCTTCCGATCCCGGATTTCGGAGCGCAACCGCAACTCGGCTTCGGCAAGCGTCAGACCGGACAACCGCGCATTGATAAAGTTGCTGACCTCGGTGAGCGCAGCAGCGCTCGTCCCGCCCTCCAGCGAGATGATGCGGTTCTCGACGCTCCCGTCGGCGCCCACCAGCACCGCAAGTGCTCGCGAGCTGCTCAGCGGCACGAAACTCAGTTGTTTGAGGCGGAGCTCGCGCTTCGGAGCAAGCACGACGCCGGCCGCCTGGCTGAGCCCCGAAAGCGCCGCCGATGCCGCCGCTAGCGCATCCTCGATCGGCTGGTCGCGGACGATTTGTCGCTCGATTTCGCGCCGCTCGCTCAGGTTCGGCGCCGCGGCCTGCATGATGCCGTCGACGAACAGGCGCAGTCCCGTTTCGGTCGGAATCCGCCCCGCGGAGGTATGCGGATGGGTCAGCAGCCCCCGCTCCTCCAGCTCCTGCATGACTCCGCGGATCGAGGCGGGCGACAAGCTGATCGAGCCGACCAGCGCCTTCGAGCCGATCGGCAGCCCGCTCTCGAGATAGGACTCGACGACGAGCCCGAAAATCTCGCGCATTCGGTCGGTAAGTTCGCCGATCGGCTGGGTCATGCGCATTCATCTAGGATTGCAGCCCTTGCCGGTCTAGGGACGCCTCCGACCATTATCAGGAGATGTGCTGCATGCGCCCGTCCGGACGCGCCCCCGACCAGATGCGTGAATTGACCTTCGAGCCCGGCTTTACCGTGCACGCCGAAGGCGCTTGCCTCGTCAGTTTCGGCAATACCCGAGTGCTCTGCACCGCCAGCGTCGAGGAGAAGGTCCCGCCCTTCCTCCGTGGCAAGGCGCAAGGCTGGGTGACGGCTGAATATGGGATGCTCCCCCGCGCCACCCACACGCGCGGCAGCCGCGAGGCAGCCAAGGGCAAGCAGTCGGGCCGGACGCAGGAAATCCAGCGGCTGATCGGCCGCTCGCTCCGGGCGGTGTGCGACCTCAAGGCGCTCGGCGAGCGGCAGGTGATCGTCGATTGCGACGTCATCCAGGCCGACGGCGGGACGCGAACGGCCTCTATCTCGGGCGGCTGGGTCGCCTTGCGTATTGCCGTCGACAAGCTTTTGGAATCAAAGGCTCTTACGGTCGATCCGATCCGCACCCAGGTCGCCGCGGTGAGTTGCGGCATTCACAACGGGAATGCGGTCCTCGACCTCGACTATGACGAGGACTCCACCGCGGGAAGCGACGGCAATTTCGTCCTCACAGCCGACGGCGCAATCGTCGAAGCCCAACTCACCGCCGAGGGCGAGACCTTCGACGAAGAAGGCCTGCTTCGGCTCCTCCGCCTCGCCCGCATCGGTTGTGGCGAAATCTTCCAATCCCAGCTCAAGGCAACAGGTCGATGAGGCCGATCGGCGGCAAGCTCGTCATCGCCACCCACAATCCGGGCAAGCTGCGCGAGATCGCGGCGCTGGTCGAGCCGCTCGGCATCTCCTGCGTCGGCGCCGAAGAGCTTGGCCTGCCCGAACCCGACGAGATCGGTGTCACCTTTGCCGACAATGCTGACCTGAAAGCGCGCGAGGCGGCGGACCTCAGCGGCTTGCCCGCGCTTGCCGACGACAGCGGCCTTTGCGTCGATGCTCTTCAGGGACGCCCGGGCATCTTCTCGGCGCGCTGGGCCGAAGACGAGGACGGCAATCGCGACTGGATGCGCGCGATGGACCGCGTTTGGCGCGAGGCGCAGGCTACCGAGCCCGACGCTCCCCCTGCGGCGCACTTCGTCTGCGCGCTGGCGATCGCCTGGCCCAACGACGGCCAGACCGAGACGTTCGAGGGACGCGTGGACGGCACGCTCGTCTGGCCACCGCGCGGCGACCGCGGCTTCGGCTATGATCCGATGTTCGTGCCGGTCGGTTATGAACAGACGTTCGGAGAGATGGAACCACTCTCCAAGCACAAGATGAGCCATCGCGCAGATGCCTTCCGCAAGCTCGTGGCGGCGCTCCAGGAATGAGCGGCGAGCCGCTAGCGCTCTACGTCCACTGGCCGTTTTGCGTCAGCAAATGCCCTTATTGCGACTTCAATAGCCATGTCCGCGTAACCATCGATCAGAACGCCTGGCGCGACGCGCTTCTCGCCGACCTCGCGCATGAGGCGCGCCTGCTTCCCGGGCGCCGACTGACCTCGATCTTCTTCGGCGGCGGTACGCCGTCGCTGATGGAGCCGACGACCGTTGGTGCGATCATCCAGGCTGCGACGACTCATTGGCAACCGGCAGACAGGGTCGAATTTACGCTCGAGGCTAATCCGAATTCGGTCGAGGCGGCTCGCTTCGCCGACCTTGCCGCCGCGGGCGTCAACCGGGTGTCGCTTGGCCTGCAGAGCTTCGACGACAGGGCGCTCGCCTTCCTCGGCCGCGCTCACTCGGCGCGTGAAGGATTTGGTGCGCTGGCCACCGCGCAGAAACACTTTCGCCGCGTCAGCTTCGACCTGATCTATGCGCTTCCGGGCGATACCGAGGACAGCTGGTCGGCGACCCTCGCACAGGCGCTTTCGCTCGGTACGTCGCACCTGTCTCTGTACCAACTGACGATCGAGCCGGGCACTCGGTTCGCAAGCATGGTCGCGCGCCATGAATTCGAGCCGCTGGACGCCGACGCATCTGCCGCGTTGTTCGAGCTGACCGACGACATGACGTCTGCCGCCGGGCTACCCGCCTACGAGATCAGCAACCACGCTCGATCCGGCCAGGAAAGCCGCCACAACCTCACCTACTGGCGCTACGGCGATTATGCGGGGATTGGCCCCGGCGCGCACGGTCGTCGGCTTGGGCGACGCACAGTCCGACACAAGAAGCCAGAGAACTTCCTCGCAGGGCTGGGTCGCAATGGGCACGGCATCGCCGAGGAAGCGCCGCTCTCTGCCACCGAAGCCGCGGATGAAGCGCTGGTTATGGGGCTGAGGTTGACCGAGGGCGTAGACGTTGAGGCTCTGGCCGCACGCTTCGATCTTTCCACGATCGTCGATTGGCGCCGCGTCGACCGTTTGGCCGCCTCGGGCCATCTGTCGCGCGATGGTGCACGCATCGCGCTGACGGAACGCGGCCGCCTACTGCTCGATCACATCCTCGGCGAAATTGCGGTGGCCGAGCCTATGGCTTTGGCGGTTGGGTAGCCGCTGCGGGAGTAGCGGCGGGCGTCGCGGCAGAGGCTGCGGGAGCCGCCGGCTTGGCGCCTCCATCTCGGCCATATATTTGTAGTTATCGACCGGCGTCGCGACATAATCGTCGACCGTCATTTCGGCGTCCGACGCAGCGGACTTGCGAGCCATGCCGTTCTTGAGCCGAAAGGCGATGAGCGCTTCCTTCAGCGTTCCCATCTGCGTCGTGCAGGCGTTGCGCAGGTACGCTTCGATCCCGTCGCCGGTGACCTTTTCGTTCTTCGCTTTCGCCGCCGCCTCGCGCAGGCAACCGCGGAATGCATCCGTCGGCACGCTGATCGATGCCTGCAAACCCGCCAGGTTGATCGCCGAGGCAATCAGTATTCCAATCATAGCCCTCTCCCCAGGCCAATGAATGTTCGCACGATGACTCTTTTCTGCTTCAATTGGAAGAGGTTAATCGACGAATGATGGATAAAGGCTTGGCGCCCGGACTTCACATTGTCGCAACCCCGATCGGGAACCTCGGCGACCTCTCGTCGCGCGCCGCCGAGACGCTGCGCAACGTCGACCTCATCCTTGCGGAGGACACGCGCATTACGGCCAAGCTGCTCGCCCATATCCGCGCGAAGGTGCCGATGGTCCGCTACGACGACCACGCGAGTGATCAGCAGCGGAACTCGATCATCGCCCGCCTTGGCAGCGAGGCAATTGCACTGGTCAGCGACGCCGGCACGCCACTCATCTCCGATCCCGGTTACAAGCTGGTCCGCGAGGCTCGGGCGGCCGGCCATAGGGTGCACACGGTCCCCGGCCCTTGCGCAGCAATCGCCGCCCTGACGCTGGCCGGGCTTCCGACCGACCGGTTCCTGTTTCTTGGTTTCCTCCCTGCAAAGCCCGGTGCTCGCGCCAATTCGCTAAGGGACATCGCGGACGTTCGCGCTACGCTGGTGATTTACGAGAGTGGACCGCGCGTTGCCGCAACTCTGACAGCGCTGGAAGCTGGGCTGGGCCCACGCGATGCGGCGGTCGCTCGCGAAATCACCAAGCTCTACGAGGAATGCGTGACCGGTTCGCTCACGGATCTGGCCCGCCGTTACGCTGACGCCGATGCGGCGCCCAAAGGCGAGCTAGTGATCGTCGTTGCTCCGCCCCACGAAGCAGAAACGGCAAGCGACGAGATCATCGACAAGTTGCTGGATGACGCGCTTGCGCGCCTTTCCCCCTCCCGGGCTGCGGCCGAGGTCGCCGAGCAGCTCAACATTCCCAGGAAGCGCGCCTACGCCCGTGCGCTGGAGCTCTCTCGCAAGTGAACCGCGAAGCTGCTGAGAAGCGCGGCCGCGGAGCCGAGACGCTCGCCTGCTGGTACCTGCGCCTCCACGGCTGGCGCATCCTTGCGCGCCGCGCACGCGTGCCGGGCGGCGAGGTCGACATCGTAGCCCGTCGCGGTCGCACCCTCGCCTTTGTCGAGGTCAAGGCCCGCAACAGCAAAACGGCGGCTGGCTTTGCGCTAGACCCATGGCGTCTGCGCCGGGTCGTAACCGCTGCCGAGTGGCTCGCCCCTCGCTTCATGCGCGACGGCGACGACATCCGCATCGACGCCCTGTTCATCGTCCCCGGCCGCTGGCCCAGGCATCTCGCGAATGTGTGGCAAGGGTGACAGCCGTTTCCCGCCTGACTAGAGCCTCCCCATGAGCCTGCGCGTCGCCGTCCAGATGGACCCGCTCGAGAACATCAACATCTCGGGCGATTCGACCTTCGCCATCATGCTCAAGGGGCAGGAGCTCGGGCACAAGCTTTATCACTACCTCGCCGAGGACCTGACGTGGCAGGACGGCCGTCTCTACGCCGGGGCGCACGAGGTCAGTGTCCAGCCGGTACCGGGCAATCACTTTCAACGGGGCGACTTCGCCATCCTCGACCTCGGCAAGGACGTGGATGTGGTGCTCATGCGCCAAGACCCTCCTTTCGACCTCGGCTACATCACCGCGACGCACCTGCTCGAACGGATTCAGGGCGAGACCTTGGTGGTCAACGATCCCGCTGCGGTCCGAAACGCGCCGGAGAAGGTGTGGGTGCTCGATTTCGCGCGCTACATGCCGCCTACGATGCTCACGCGATCGCTCGGCGCATCGCGTCACTTCATCGCCGAACATGGCGACTGCGTGCTAAAGCCGCTCCACGGCAATGCCGGGAAAGCCGTGTTCAAGATCGGCCGCGATGGTGCGAACCTCGCCGCCCTGCTCGAGCTGTTCAACGCCACCTACCGCGAGCCGCACGTGCTCCAGGCCTTCGTCCCGGAGGTCGCCGACGGCGACAAGCGCATCATCCTCATCGACGGCCAATTCGCCGGTGCGATCAACCGCCGGCCGGGTGCCGGCGAGATCCGCTCCAATCTGGCTGCCGGCGGGACCGCTGAAGCGGCCAAGCTCACCGACACCGAGCGCGAAATTTGCGACGCTCTTAAGCCGGAGCTGAAGGCCCGCGGACTCCTGTTTGTGGGAATCGACGTCATTGGCGGCAAATGGCTGACGGAGATCAACGTGACCTCGCCGACCGGAATCGTGGCCGTCGACAAGTTCAACGGCAGCGATACGCCGGGTCTGATCTGGCAGGCGATCGAGCAAAAACTGCTGAAATAGCACCATTTCGGATTTGGCTTCCCTCTGAAAGCCGGACCAACCCTTTCAACCAGAATGGTTATTTAGGATTGGCTTTACCGATTGTGTTCAATCGGAGTGATGTCGCGGCTCGGAGGTTCCCCACTAACCAAGGGGCCGCGACGAAAGGTTACGTTCCTGAAGGTCGCGCGTACCGCGGCGCCACGAGGTCTGGGAGTGCGGCGCGTCGTCCGCGCTTCCAGACCTCAATTCATGCCCGAGGGTGCGCGTGACGATAGACGTCGAGCAGCCGCGCCGCATCCACTGCCGTATAGATCTGGGTCGATGAGAGGCTCGCGTGGCCGAGCAGCTCCTGGAGCGCCCTGAGATCCGCCCCTCCCGCCAGCAAATGCGTCGCAAAGCTATGGCGCAGTGCGTGCGGCGTCAGCGTATCCGGCAGACCCAGCCGCTTTCGCGCCGCTGCGACTGCACGACGCACCAGGTCCGGGTTGAGCCGCCCTCCCCTGGCCCCGACGAACAGCGGCACTGGCCCGCGTAGCGGATAAGGGCATTGCCGCGCATAATCCTCGATTGCCTCGCGGACCGCTGCCACAACCGGCACGATCCGCGTCTTCGATCTCTTCCCCGTCACCTTCAGCGTCGAGCCAAGCGGCAGCACGTCCGCAGTGAGCGACAAGGCCTCCGCAACGCGCAGTCCGGCGCCGTAGAGCAGCAGCAGGATCGCGAGGTCGCGTGCCCCGATCCACGGCTCGCTTGCCGCTTCCGCCGCATTCTCGGCGAGCCCCACCGCATCATCGGGCGCTGCAGGCCGAGGCAACGTGCGCGGCCGCTTCGGCGCTCGGGTCCGCGGAAGCTGGGCGACGCTGCCCTGCTGCTCTGCAGCATATTTGAGGAGGGCTCGCACCCCCGACAACTCGCGTGCCGCGGACGAGGGCCCCAACCCTCCGGCCCGACGGTCGGCCAGGAACGCCCGAAGGTCCGCAGCAGAGATGGACGTCAGTGCCGCAGCGTCGATCGTCTCGCCTCGATAGCGTCCGAGGAACTGGATGAAGCGGTGCGCTGTCGCCTCATAGGCGCGCACCGTATGTGCCGAACGGCGCAGGTCATGCTGCAGATAGGAGGACCAGCGCGCCGCCACTGCGGCCGCCGGGTGGATGCTCAGGCTTGCGGGATCGTCAGCCACTTGCGGATCATAGCCGCAAGGCTCCGCCCTAGGAACATGAGCAATTCCGAGCCGTGCCGCGCATCCAGCGCAAGGTCGGCGCGCTGGCCGAGCGCCAGCAGGCCGCACGGCAAGGGCGGCTCGCAATCGATGCGGATCAGTGCTTCGGCGCGGATCAGGTCGCGGGCCGGCCCGAACAGCGGATGCCCCTGCTCCACGGTGCGCATCTCGACTCCGTCGACTCCGTCGATCACCCGGCCGAGGATTTGCGGATCGACCAGCTGCACTCCCTCGCCATCGGCACGGAAGCCTTGCCCGCGAACGATCAGCGACAATGCGACAGCGTCGATGCGGAGGATCAGCGGCCATTCCTGGGTAACGACGTGAAGCAAGGCTTCCACGCTGTCCGCCTCAATCGCAGCGAGAACCGCCTCGTGGATCGACGCCACTGCGCCTGAATGGCCGCGCGCAAAGGCGATCAGGTCCTGGTTCGCCTCTTCTGCCGCGCCGAGCCGCTGGCGCAGCTGCGCCACCGCCCGCTCTTCGAAGGGGATTACCGTTGCCATATCGCCCGGGAGGATACGCCCGCGGCAGTTAATTTCCTACTCAAGGGCGCACTTGCGGACCCCAAAACAAAAGCGGCGGCGCCTTTCGACGCCGCCGCCCCTGTTTCAACCGAAATCGGCGATTAGCCGAGGTGGTTCGAAACGTTGTTGAAGGTCGTGTTCAGCTTGTTGCCGACGCTCTGCATCGCGGCGATGGCAGCAACGGCGATCAGCGCGGCGATCAGGCCGTACTCAATCGCGGTCGCACCCTTGCTGTTCTTAATCAGCTGAAGAAACTTGCTCATGGTCTTCGCTCCTTGGTTCCAAGCAGCAACGGCAGGCCGTCGCTGAACCTGCTGTCCATTGCAGGATGGGCGGAACTTAAGGCTGGAGCCGTTGAAAAAGTGTTACGGTCGAAGGTTGCCCAAAGGTTAACAACGAAGTGTTAAACGCTTGGTTATCAAACAATTTTTTGACCCGTAGCCTGCCAATCCTTTAGGAAGGAGGCGATCCCGCTGTCGGTCAGGGGATGCTTGAACAGCTGCCAGATGATCTTCGGCGGAGCAGTCATCACGTCCGCCCCGATCTTGGCAGCCTCCACGATATGCATCGGGTGACGGACGCTCGCGACCAGGATCTCCGTCGCGAGATCATATTGATCGTAAATCTGCCGGATATCGGCGATCAGCTCCATTCCGTTTTGGCCAATATCGTCGAGCCTCCCGACGAACGGCGAGATGAACGTCGCCCCCGCCTTGGCTGCGAGCAGCGCCTGCGCCGGCGAGAAGCACAGCGTCACGTTGACCATCGATCCGTCGCCGGTCAACGCCTTGCACGCCTTGAGCCCATCGGGTGTCAGTGGCACCTTAATCGCGATATTGTCGGCGATCTTCCGAAGCACGCCAGCCTCGCGCATCATCCCCTCGTAATCGAGCGCGACCACCTCGGCCGATACGGGCCCTTTCACCACCCCGGCGATCTCTCGCACCACCTCCAGGAAATCGCGGCCCGACTTGTGGATCAGGCTGGGGTTGGTCGTCACGCCATCGAGCAGGCCGGTGTCGGCAAGCTCGCGAATCTCGGCAACTTCGGCGGTGTCGGCGAAGAACTTCATGGAATTGCACACGTCCCGGCTTTGGTGGATGGGGCCGGCAATAACGGTTGATGCACAGCGCGTCATCCGATTCGGGAGGTCGGCAAATGAGCGAGCATGTGCGGGTCGAACGGAGCGGCGGCGTTTGTGCAATCACGCTGAACCGGCCCGAACGCCGCAACGCGATCACCGTCGACATGTATGGCGCGCTGGCCGACGCCGTCGCGGAATCGTTCGAGGACGGCGAGACGCGGCTGATCACGATCCGCGGCGAAGGCCAGGACTTCGCCGCGGGCAATGACCTGGCCGACTTCCTTGAGGCGGACACGCGCGGCGAAGAGGAAATTCCCGTCTGGCGGCTGCTTCGCGCGCTCGCCGAGTGCGAGATCCCGATCGTCGCCGCCGTCCACGGCAATTGCGTCGGGATCGGCACGACCATGTTGCTTCACTGCGACGTGGTCATTGCCGACGACAGCGCTCGCTTCTCGATGCCCTTCGTCGATTTGGGCCTGGTGCCGGAAGCGGCGAGCTCGCTGCTGTTTCCGCGCCTCGCCGGCCGCCGGCGCGCTGCCCGCTATCTGTTGCTGGCCGAATCGTTCGGC
>Ga0134124_10001393_pt1 | contig 19491 bp, 13 predicted proteins | sample KB304_FD_96880 | JGI IMG/M metagenome (GOLD analysis project Ga0134124, IMG submission 96880) | Terrestrial soil microbial communities without Nitrogen fertilizer from Kellogg Biological Station, Michigan, USA - KB3-0-4 | ecosystem: Environmental > Terrestrial > Soil > Unclassified ...
ATGCGAAAGAGCAGCGCGGTGAGCACGTGGAACAGCAACACCAGCGCGTACGCCGGCACCCGAGTGCCCCGAAACAACAGCAGCGGCACGATGCACAAATCGAACAGCGCGCCGCACCAACTGAAAAAGAGCGCGGCCCAAGGCTCGCTCAAGATCCGGCCCAGGATCGGCAGCTCGGCGTTGGCCGAGAGCCAAATTCGCAGCGGTTCGCCGTGTAACAACCAATCCGTGTTGAGCTTGCCGATGCCTCCAAACACGTAGACCAAGCCGATCTGAAAGCGCAGCGAGTACAGCACCCACGCGCGCACTTGCCCTCTTCGCTCACGAGGACGGCGGAAAACTCGCACTGAAAACTCGCGATCGACCGGCAAAAACGCGAGCAGCGCGAGCAGCAGCGTGATCAGGTAGTAGTGATTGAGGTAATTGGCCTTGTCGCAGAAGTGTGCGTAGCCGAAGCAGAGCGCACCGACCGCCGCTGCCGCACGCGAAACGACGCCGAGCATCAAGCACGCGGCGGCGAGCGCAATCACGCCGTAGAGCGCGTACATGCCGAAGAGCGGCAAGGGGCGTAGCCAAGCAAAGCCCCAGTAAGAAAAGAAGTGCGTCGGTACGCCGTAGAATTCGCGCACCCAACCGTGTGCCAAAAAACGAATCGTCGAGGCGAGCAGCATCGCTCCGAACGCGATGCGGTACGCCGCCACCGAAGCGGCGTCCACGGGACGATTCAGCGCCTCGGTCAGCCGTCCGACGACCATGCGAAGGTCGCGATGATTTGGCGAAAGCCTGCGGTAAAAATGCCGTTTGGCAGGCGATCGGAGATGTACACTTTGTCGAGCAGGCTCTTTGCCGTCAGACCGAAACTGACGCCGCTCGGGGCGTAGCGGTAGCGTGCGCTGACGTCGAGCGTGGTGTAGGCGTTGATCACGCCGTCGAGGCCGGCCACGCCTGGGTCGACCGTGTTGAACGAGTCCGTGTATTGCGAGCCGATGTAACCAAAGGCGACTTGTCCGCCGAGGCCCATCGGGAGCGCGACATCGAGGGTGGCGTTCGCGCTGTTCACGGGTGAATACGGCACAGTATTGCCGTCATAGTCACCGCCCACGAAGCGCGCTTGCACGAACGTGTACTGCGCGCCCAGGTCTAGATCGAAGGGCAGCGCGAGTCCCTTGCCGAAGCGCAGACTTGCCGTCGCGGCAGCGCCGAGATGGCGAGTGCGGCCACCGTTGGTGAATTCGGATTCGCCCTGGAGCGGGTTGTTCGACACCAGCTGATTGTCGAATTGAATCAAGAACGTGTCTGCCTCCGCGCGCAGCCATTCGCTCCGCCCACGCAGCCCGATTTCGTAGTTTCGACTATGCTCGGCGTCCAAGTTCGCGTCCTTGCCTTGGGGCGTAATCGCCTGGCTAATGCGGGGCGCGGAATAACCGAGGTAAGCGCTACCGAAGACGTTCAATTTCGGAGTGCCGTAGATCACTCCCACCCCAGGCATCGCGCCGCCTGCACTACTGCTGATGGACGTGTTCACCTGCGCCGGGTCTTGCCCCGCGTCGTCATTGGTGACGTGAAAGTACTTTTTCGAGTTCGAATGCTCGTAGCGGAACGCCGGCGTGACGAGCAGGCGGTCGGTGACCGAAATCTGATCTTCGAACCACGCAGACAAGCCGAGGATGCTCGTCGTGTCGTCGGTCAAGATCCGACCGCTCTCCGCCGTAGGGCTGTCGCCGACCGAAAGCTTGCGCCGTGCCACGTCGAATATCGCACGAGCCCCGACCTTCAGACGATGCACCAGCTGCACGGTCCGAAAGCGATGTTCGAGTTCACTGGAGAGCCCGAGCACGTCGTACGTTCGATCGCGCAGGGTCGACGTCTTGCGCAGGAACAACGCGGCGGGATCCGGAATGGCCGCGTACTCTACGCCTGGAAAGGGGTCACGGTCGAAGTCCTGCAGCCGCTGCCCGAGCTGCATTTGGTACGCGAACAACGTGCTCCGCAGGGCGGTCTGGTCGTTGAAATGCTTTTCGTGCACCAGCGACGCTTCATATCTTCTGACGTCGAAGTAGTCGTTCGGCGTCACCGTATCTTGACGCGGATTGGCGCGCCACATGGCGTCGGTCAAGCCGAGGTAGGTCGTGCGCGCGTGGTCATCGTGGAAGCCGAGCTTGAGTGACAGCTGTCCGATCGCAGCATTGGTGAGCACTGCTTTGCCGAACGCGTCCGTCGCGTAGAAGCCCATGTTGCGGTAGCCGTCGCCGCTCTTGCGCACGACTTGCGCGACATAGCCCACGTCGCCGGTCGTGCCAGAGTAGCGCGCCTGCACCGCGCCGTAGGCTTGCGAGCCGACCTGACTTGCGACGTACCACGCGGGCTTCACGGTCGGCTCGAACGTGTGCAGTTGCACGACGGCCCCGACGGTCTGCGGCCCGTAGCGGAGCACGTCACTGCCTTTGATCACGTCCAACCGCTGAATGCGCTCGACGATCGGCGTGTAGTAGAGTTCGGGCTCTCCGTAGGGACTGACGACCACCGGGATGCCGTCTTCCTCCATCAGGATCAGCCGGCTGCGCGTGGGGCTCAAGCCGCGAACCCCCAAATTCAAGCGCAAACCCATCGGATCTTCGGTGCGCAGTTGCAAACCGGGCACGCGACGCAGGAGCTCGCCGGTGCTCTCGGGCTGTGCACTCTTGATCTCGCGTTCGCCGATGGTCGTCCCCGACCCGGAAGCACGCTTGAGCGCGTCGGCCTTGTTGCCGCGCACCGTCACCTCGTGCACCTCCGGCGCTGGTTCCGGCGCGACTTCCGGAGCCGATTGCTGCGCGACGGGCTGCGCTGTGACCGCTCCCGGTGCAGTTGGCTCCTGTGCAGCGGCGAAGGTCGGCAAAGCCGCGCTCGCGGCGAGCCAAACGCCCGAACCCAGGGTCGAGTGCGCGACTAGTCGAGAAAGAGAGCGAGCACGTCGAGACAAGGCTTGCAGGCGCAGAGCCTCAGTCGCCATCGTTGTCACTGGGCTTCAGCGTCGCGCCCAGGGCGCTCGAGACATCCGAATTCCAAGTCTTCTTGAGGTCGGCAGCGATGTCGAAGGCGCTCTTCACCACTGACGTGTCGTCGACCACGGCCTTGCTGAACGGCGCGGGAATCGCAGCAATCGCGACCTCGACATTGGTCAGACTGTCGAGGACCAACTCGTCGAGCTTCACGCTCTTGGGGCGCACGACGGTCGAGAAGCCGTCACCGGCGTACATGGCGTCGATCCCGAAAAGGGTCGCCTGCATGTCTGCCACGGCGTTGTCGCTGCGCGGCGTGGGGTCGAGCGAAGGATCCGGCACACCACCCGACTTGCGTCCGAGGGGTTGAGCGAGACGCACGCCGACAACCACCTCGAGCGCGTAGGCGACGCCGCCCACCATGTCGTCGACGGCCGCGCGTTGACTCGCGTACTCGGTACTCCCCTTGCCTGCGGTCTCGAGCTGCCCGATATAGTTCCCCGCACTCGGCTCCCAGGCGTCATCGAGTTGGTGGGCCGACTTCTGGATTTCGTGAGCCATGGCCAACGCGAGCGCGCGTCGACGTTCCGCGGAATCATCATCCGCGAGCACGGGCGCCCGATCGGTCGTACGGTCCACGAATAGCAAGTATTCGAGGCCGAGAAACCCCTTCTCGCGGCCGCCGGCTTTGGAGATGGTCGAGTCGCTGATCTCGGCGGTGCCGGCGGCCAGCGCCTCGATGCCCTCGGGTTCGGCAGGCGCGACGTCGATGCGCTCGCTGATGTGCAGCGTGTAGCCCGGACCGAAGTGCAGCGCGTCCAAGACTCGGTACGCCCTGCGAGCGGCGCGCCAGGCCTCTTGCGCATTCAGGAGTGAATCCGCATCCGGGCCGTCGACCAACGCCTGCAGCGAAGTCGCGAGCGCATCCGCCTCGCTGGCGAAGGCGCGATGCTCAGGTAAAATCACTTGCTCGCTGAGGTTTGCAAGCAAAGGTCCATAGTCGCGCGCGGGTGCGTCGGTGTTGCCGCAGCCGAGCACACAGCACGCGCTCAACAGTGCACTCAGACACGATGTGGACAGTCGGTTCATAGTGACTCTAAGAATTTCAGCAGGGCGTCGCGCTCGCTGGCGTCTGCCAGGCGAAAGTTCTCGCGCGCTTTAGCGCCTTCCCCACCGTGCCACAAGATGGCTTCGGCGAAGCCTCGCGCGCGCGCATCGTGCAGCATGAAGGAGTGTTGATTGACCTTTTGCAGCAGGCCGAGGCCCCACAGCGCTGGCGTGCGCCACTGGTTGCCGTTGGCTCGATAATCCGGACGACCATCTGCCAACTCCGGCCCCATGTCGTGCAGCAGCAGATCCGTGTACGGATGGATCGTCTGGTTGGCCAATGCGTCCGCGTCCGCCGGACCCGTGTGCAGCGTCTTGCGATGGCACGAGGCGCAGCCAAACTGATCGAACAGCTGTTCGCCCTGGAGCGCGACTTGATCGTCGATGTCGCGGCGCGCGGGCACCGCGAGCGAACGCATGTAGAAGCCAACGGCTTTCCAAGCTTGGTCGCTCAGCTCGTAGTCCGGGTCGGCGCCGGAAATGGCCTCATTGCACGCGGTCATGGTCGGCGTGCACGTGCCCTTCCGGAACAACGCGGAGGTGATGCCGATGTCGCCGACGAACGCGCCCGCCGTCTGTTGCATGGTGGACGGCTGATTGGCCTTCCAACCAAAACGACCGAGCACGGTCGCTTGCTTGTCGGCGTCCCAAACGTAGTTTGGCACGCCAGCCACGCCGTCTTCGTCGGGCGGATGAACGTTGGCCAAGATCTCTTCCGCGGGCACGGCTTCGAGCAGACCGAGGCCAATCACGCTGGGCCCGGTGCGCGGCGAGATCATCAGCTCGTCGCTCGGTTGACCATAGTTCCAACCGTCGATGGAGTAGCTGGGTTTTTGCAGCGAAAATGCGCTGCCGTCGCCGTAGCTGCCCGGCTGTTCCTCGTACGAGACATGCGGCGTGCCATCCCCTGGCACCCCCAGAATCCCGAACGGGCGCAACTGATCGCCGTACACCGGATCCGGGTTTGGACCGCCATTGTCGGCGGCACCCGGGATGCTCAATCGAAACAGCATGCCGAGCAATGCGCCGGATTCGCTGAACGGCGCGCTGCGGCCATCCTTCGAATGACAGCTGGCACAAGCGCGCGCGTTGAAGAGTGGACCCAGGCCGTCCAAATTATCGGTCGTTGCGGGCGCGGTCACCCACGCCCGACTGAAGACGGAGTGTCCGAGACTGAACTGGCCTGCCTGCTCCTCGCTCAGCTTGCGGATGCTGTTGCCGTACGCTTGGGAAGTGTCGTCGAGCGTGGTCGCGGCACCGCCGGATTTTGGCTCTGCGGTTGGTAGCTCGCGTTCGGACGACGCACCCCCGCTGCAGCCGGCGACGGCAACAATCGAGCAGAAAATCAGGCCAATTCGTGACATCATTCTTCCGGGTCGTCGACTTGGATCGTCAAACCGATGGCGTGCGCGGCGGCACCGAAGGCATCGCCCTGGGCGCTGAGCGCGGTGAGCGCGGTCTGAATGGCTTTGCGTCCGGGTGAATCATCGTCACCGGCGATGGCGTCTTCGAACGGCTTCGGAATCGCCACGATCGCGTCGATGGAGGCCTGCAGCTTCTTTTTTAGATCGGCATCCAGGGTCGGATCCGCGGCTTTGACCAAATCATCGAGGCCCGGGCCGTCGTCATCGCCATACTTGCCCAGGTACATGGCTTGAATCCCGCGCGCGTCGCGCTCGTAATCGACGAGGGTCTGGCTGCTGAAGCAATCATGCTGATCGTGACGGTGCTTCGATTCGTACGCTGCGCCGATGCGTTGCGAGCCGAGCTCGCCCTTGCTGAACTTGGCGAGGCCCGTGAAGATGTGAGTCAACGACTCGTCCAAGTTCGCGTCTTTTTCGAAGTCGACGCGGTAAGTCGCCGTCGGCTTCCAAGCGTCACGCACCGCGCTCAGGTCGGAAATGATGCCTTCGACCGCGACTTTCAGGTAATCCGCACGCCGATCTGGGTTCTTGCTCGGTCCGCCGTTCACGTAGTCCGTTGCCGGACGTTTGCCTGGGCCCACGTCCTCGAGCGCTTGACCCCAAAGCAAGAACTCCACCGCGTGGTAGCCGACGGAAACGTTCTCGGGCTCGTCGTTCGAGCCGTTCAGACTTGCCAAACCCTCGCGGGTGATCTTGGGCAGCACTTCCGGCATGTTGACGATGCCGACCTCTTCATTCACCACTCCGTCCTTCGATGCGTAGTCGATGAAGGCTTCATCGAGCGGCCAGGAGTTGAGCAACGCTTCGTAGTTCTCTTGGGTGCCGTCGATCGGCCCGTCGTAGAAGCGCGCACCCTCGGTGAGCATGTAGTGCTCGCGCGAAGCGAGCCAAGAATCACGAGCTGTACCGAGCGTGGCCTCGGTCGGCTCGGCCAAGAAGGCCTCGACGTCGACCTGGAACGCCTGCGCGTCGACCACTGAGTCTGAATACGCGGCGTACAGATTCGCGGAGTAGTTGGCGACGACCGCCGCGCGCGAGCCCCCCGTAGCGACGTCATCCGAACTACAACCGCAGCTGAGGAGGCCTGCCGTGAGCACCAGGCACGGCAGGAAATTGCGAGCACTTACCGACATTTACGAAATTCTTTCCCGAAGCTGGGCCGCACGGGCCTCAAGGATGGGGTTCCATGACCTTGATGAAAACGAAAGTCAATATCATTGTCAGTAGATTGATGCCGATTTCACCACTGAACTACTGAAAACCCGCGCTTTCCTGGCAACACCGGCACGAGCCGCCGGGCCGTACGCCAAGCGCACGAACGCTGACTATTTGCGTTGCAATCAGCGCCGAAACGACTACGTTCCGCGAGCCCTTCGGTCGGAAACCCGATGCGAAGGGCGGTCCGGGGCGTAGCGCAGCCTGGTTAGCGCACTTGACTGGGGGTCAAGGGGTCGGCGGTTCGAATCCGCCCGCCCCGACCACTTTTTTTGTTCGATGTTCGGAGTTCCGGGGGGCTCAGCTGATGGGGGTGGTCGATGCGCGCTCTCTAGCCCTGGCTCGACCGTTTCTCGGCTGTCTGAGTCGCCACGACGACAGCGCCGAAGCATCGCGAAGTCGGCCCTCGCAGATGGCTCATAGTTGCTTTGCCAGCTTCATCGCTTTCGATGTGGCTGATTGCCTCTCCTGCCTGATCGGGGACGATGATCCGCGGCACGGCGACAGGCAGCCGTCGGGTGCTTGCTCGGTCCGCCGGCAGCTTGCGCTTCAGTTTGCCGGACCGACTGCACGCGGCAAAACTTCGACAAACCGGCGCATATCTCGCTCGTACCAACGCGGCAGCTGAGTGCGAACTCCAACCTCGGGAGTGATAGCGCTCGATCGCAGGCACACCTGCAAAATGTACTAACCGTGAAATGACTATTTTCAGAACGGTACGCCTCGCGCGAGGTTGGTCATTGGTAGGTGATGAGTCGACTGTGCGAAACGGTTTTGACCTTGGTCGTGTGCTGGTCGAAAGCAGGCGATCATTTGGGCGAGCTGCTTCGCGTGATCCCTGACGGACCGCGATCCGGGTGGACGTTCGGCAGTGGGAGCGCGGTCGGTGGCGCTGCACTTCAGCTCACGCGTGAGCGTCCAGGAACGAGCGAGGCTCGTTGCTTCGAGAGCCCCCTCGTATCGGCAGCGGAGCTCGGGCTCAGCGCAGAGCCACGCGGCATCGATGTCAAAGCGCTCGGGAAATTCCGGCTGATCGCCCATGACGGGCGACGCGTCGAGCGCGTCCTCGTTCGCCCGGGCGACACGGTCGAGCTCGAAAACCAATTGCTCTTCATCTGCAGCCCGCGACCGCTGGAGCTGCGCGGGCCCACGCCGGATCCGACCCACCACCCATTCGGTTTGGCCGATCAATTCGGCATCGTCGGTGAAAGCCCGGCCGCCTGGAGGCTGCGCGAGCAGATCGCCTTCATGGCTGCGCGCAGCGGTCACCTGCTTTTGATTGGGCAGACGGGTACCGGGAAGGAGTTGGTCGCGCGGGCGGTGCACGCGCTATCCAACCGAGGTCATCGCCCGCTCGTCGCTCGCAACGCCGCCGTCTTTCCCCCGGGGTTGGTCGACGCTGAGCTGTTTGGAAACGTGGTCAACTATCCGAACGTGGGAAGCCCCGAGCGACCCGGCTTGATCGGGCAAGCGCAGGGGTCCGTTTTGTTCCTGGACGAGATCGGTGAGCTCCCGCGCGATCTCCAAGCACACCTCTTGCGTGTTCTCGACGCGGGTGGCGAGTATCAGCGACTCGGCGAAGCGCGCGCACGCAACGCCGATGTGCGAATCATCGGCGCGACCGCGTCTTCGCCCGAGCAGCTTCGCTTGGATTTCGGGGCGCGTTTCCGGTTGCGGCTGGATATCCCCGGACTCGATGAGCGGCGCGAGGACATCGCGCTCGTCACCCGCCACTTGCTCACGCAGGCTGCCAAGCTGGACCCAGCGGCCGTGCGACTGCTCCCTTCGAACGGGCAGGGCTTCGGCGTCACGTCGGCTTTGATGCGTTTCCTCGTCAGCCATCGGTATCGAGCTCACGTTCGCGAGCTCGACGCGCTGCTATGGCGGGCAATCGCGAGCGACAACGACTGCCTGGATTTGTCGGGGGTGATCGCGTCTTCTTCGTGGACCAACGGCGCGGACTTGCCGCCACGGCGCTCTGCTGCGCGAGAGCCCCCCACGCCGAGCGAAATTCGCGCGTGTCTCGCGCGCCACGGAGGCGTGCAAGAGCATGCGTGGCGTGATCTCGGACTGAGCAGTCGCTACGCGTTGAAGCGCTTGATCCAAAAATACGCGCTGCGTTCGTCCGAGCTCGCAGACGACTCAGAAACGTAGGCGACGCACACCTGCGGAGTCCGCGTCCGGGCTGTGGGCGAGCCGCGCGCTTGTTCCTGTCGGCAACGCGTTCGTAATCAGCGTTCGCGCGCATGGGCGCGCCCGGGCGCCCACGGAAATCGAACGCCTTCCCAACGCGACAAGACGCGAATCTTCCGAAGTTATCGCGCTGCAAACAGCTGACTTCGCAGGGCGCGATTCTTGCTCGGGGGTGCTCCAGGTGGAGATCGAGTCGCCCTGCGACTTCGTTTCGAAGTGATTTCCGTACTGACGGGAGGATGCACAAATGACTGTGGCATTGCTTGATCGGGAATGGGTGCACAAGCGGGTCGACGCGAACGTCTTCATCGGCGAACCCGTGAGAACGAGCGCCGACGACTTCTCGACCGAATCGTTCTTTCCGACGAATCACCAGTTCTACAACGATTGCCTGTCTGGGCTCAGCGCGAGCGGCTACCTGATCGAGGTCGCTCGTCAAGTGAACCTGGCCATCAGTCATCGCTTCTACGATGTGCCGCTGAGCGCGGGCTTCTTGGTGACATCGATTGACTGGACGTTCACCGACGATGGGCCATTCGTCGTCGACGACTGCTCGAATTTCATGCTTCTGACTCACGTGGCGCACGTGACGCGGCGAAAAGGCGTGGTCTGCAAGGTCGAAACCCGAACTCGCTTCGTGCAAGGTGAACGCGAATTTCTCACGGGTGGAGCCGCGTTTCTGATTTCGTCGCGCAACTTGGCGAGCGACGGTGCGGGCCCGAACCTCGAGGTTCGCCCGTCGGGGCGCCCCGCGGCGCTGCCGAGCGCGGCTCAGGTCAGCGACCCGCGCAACGTGCTCGTGGAGTTGCCGGACGAGTCCGAGCTCAAGGCGGGCCGAATCCCGATGCTCGTCGACCCACGGCACGCCTTCTTTTTCGAGCACGAAAACGGGCACGTTCCAGGGATGATGCTGCTCGAGGCCGGCAAGCAAGCGGCCATCTACGCGGCGACCGGCGCCTTCCCGGTCGTTGCAGGCATGTACGGTGATCTGGTAGCGGGCGAGATCCGGTTCGGGCGGTTCGCCGACCTCGAGCGTACCGTGTGGATGAAGTGTCGGTTTGCCGCGCTGGAAGAGACCCGAGCCGGCTACCGCGCGTCCGTCGAGATCTCGTTCGAACAAGGCGAACGAGAGATCGGCCGAATCGGCGGCGCGGTGTCTTTCCTCGATCGGCGCGAGGTGGTGGAAGCATCCGCAGTCCTCCGTCGCATGAATGACGCACCAACCAGTGCTCGCGCGGCGGGCAGCCACTCGAGGAAACCGCTGTGAGACCGAACCCTGGCGGGCGTGTGGCGGTGGTGGGCGCCGGAATGTCCGGCGTCGCCGCGGCTCACGCGCTCAAACAGGCCGGATACCAGCCCGAAATCCTGGAAGCGGGAGCAGCGTTGGGCGGTCGCGCCGGCTCGATGCGGCTCGGCAACAAGAACATCGACATCGGCGGCAAGAACATCGGTCGCAAGTACGTTCGCTTCCGCGAATTCGTTCGCCAGTACGGCTCCCCCCCGTTCGAGTACTTCGGCATCAATTCGTCGACCGTGCGGAACGGCCGACTACATACCCTCGACTCACAGAAGAAGCTATCGTCGCTCTTGCACGTCCTGCGCCTGGTGGGGGTGAAGGATTTCTTCCAGCTGTTTCAGCTCGCGCGCATCGTGCGCGGGAGCCCCGATGAAGGCATGTTGGGCGGGCCGCGCTTCAGTGAGCTGTCGGAGCAGCGAGATCACTTGCCGCTCTCGGCCTGGTTCGGCCGAGACGCGGTCGAGTCGTTTCTTAGGCCAATCACCTTGCGCATGAACGGCGCCGAGCCAGATCAGTACTACCTCGGTTGTCTCGGCAGCAACTTACGGATGCTCTTCGACAGTTACGATCAGCTGTCGCACGGCATGTCCGAGTTGCTCGACCGCTTTGCCCGGACGCTGCCGGTCGTTCTGAACACGCGCGTCGTGCGGCTCCTCTGGTCAGGCTCCCGCGTCACGGGAGTCGAAGTCGAGCGAGGGGGGATCCGCGAAAGACGCCAGTACGATGCCGTGGTCGTGGCGCTACCAGCGGTAAACAGCGCGAGACTGCTCGAGGGGACCCCAATTCAGAGCCGGCTCGAAGCGATCGCCTACCATCCGGTGACGCTGATTGTCGCACGTTACTCGCGGCCAATCTTCGACCGAAAAGTGCGAGCGATCGTGTTCGATGCCAAGAGCTCGTTGAGCAACGCCGGCTGCTACGGGGTGAACGATCTCGATGTCGTGCGCTACACGCTCAGCGGGCACCTCGCGTCCAGCATCGACGAATCGACCGACCCCGGAGCGGTATTGAGCATCGCCGAAATGGAGCTTCGCCGGTTCCTCCCGGTCAGCGCCGCCGCGCGCGTGGACTATGTGTACAAGCATTTCCGGAATGGGCTGTGTGCGTATGGTCCTTATCACCACGACTTCATTCGCCAATTGTTCGATTGGGAGAGCAGCGTATCCGGACTGACCGTAACGGGTGACTACGTCCGCGGGGCCTCGATCGAAGCTTGCTTCCATGCGGCCTTCGAGAGCGTCGCGCGCCTGACCAGCCGAATCAATCGCACCCGCGCACACCTCGTGAATCGGCGCAACGAATTCGAGGTCTTGAGCGGCGTCGAACGTAGCGCCAAACCCCAATTGGTCTCCTAGCCGCACGCGGCTGACACAACCCAAGCTGGAATTCGCAGGGAGAAATAGCATGTCCATGAACATAGAGAGTCATTCGCTCGGGCCGAGCGCGGGAGCCGCCCGCGACGCCAGCTACTACTTGGGAGACACGCCGCTCGCGGAGCACCCCTTCAGCGACGTGAACACCTGCCCGATCTACATCATCCCGAACTTCGGTACGCTCGATTGGGACAAGCCGGATCCGGAGACCGTAGCGCGGCACATGTCGCGTCTGAACGACGCGGAAGCAGCCCTAAACGACGAAATCATGATGTACGTGCACGTGCCGTTTTGCACGTCTTATTGCCACTACTGCAACTTCGCGCGCGATCGCTTCCCCTGGCGTGATCACTCGGTGCTCGACAAGTACACCGACTACTTGATTCGAGAGATCGACTACTACATGAACGAAGTGCCGTACGTGCACACGCGCAAGTTCACGTCCTTGTACATCGGCGGCGGGAGTCCCTCCACGTTGGGTGCAGCCAACACCGACCGCTTGCTCTCGCACCTGGCAAAGAGGATTCCGAATTGGAATCGCATCGAAAAGACCTTTACCGGCGAACCCAAGACCCTCAAGGACACCGGGATCATCGAGGTGCTCGTGGCTCACGGGGTCGACCGCGTGACCTTCGGCATCGAGACGCTGAATGCGGCTCACCGGAAATACATCGGACGAACCGACAAGGTGGAGGACATCGACAGCGTGTTTTCTGGGCTCGAGAAGGCCGGCTTCAAGGGCGACACCTGCGCGGACTTCATGTTCAACCACCCCGGGCAGACGCTCGAGGAAATGATGGCGGATCTGGACCGCATCATCCACGAGTACCGACCGACCGAACTCGACACCTACAACACCATCTATGTCCCCTATCGGCCGCTGCACAAGTTGGTGTTGAAGGGCAAGGTGCCGCAGCCGGCGAACATTCGCACGCTGCTCAAGATGCGCGAATACATGTACGACGCGCTGACTGGCAACGGCTACCACAACACCATCGCCGAGACGTACTCCAAGCGCCCCGAGCGCAGTCAATATCAACGCGCTCACTGCGCGCGGCAGGACATCATCGGCATCGGGGTCGGCGCGCGCGGCAACTTCAAGGACATGGTCTCGATCAACCCCGCGACCACCGAGGAATGGATGAGCGCGCTCGACGAACGCCGCTACTCGACGAACACCTTGCAGACCATCGGCCGAGACGGCGTGCTCAAGCGGATCATGGTGATGTGGCCGCGCTACATGACGCTGAGCAAGCAGCTTTTCGACAGCTTCTCGGACGTCAAGTCGTTCAAGGTCATGCGTCGCATCTTGGACCAGCACCTCGAACTCGGTGTGTGTGACGAAACGCCGGACGAATACCGAATGAACAAGTTGGGCGTGCTTTGGCACCCCAACATGCAGTGGGAATACATGAACCCGGACCTGAACATTTGGGGCAAAGTGATCGGCAATCACTTCGGCGAATCCAAGCGCAACTGGGACGGCAAGGAGCGGTTTCGCCGCACGCCCACGGTCCGTTTCATGGACTACTTCACCGACAAGTACCCGAAGTTGATGAAGTGAGCCCAGGGCCTCAGGGGTGTGGCATGGCAACCTTCGCGTCTCGTCCAACGGGCGGCCTGCCGGCGCCGCGTGGGCCAGCGTTGCTGGCTCCCACGCGCGCGCCCACGCTGCCGCGCGAGTTCTATGCGAGGTCTTCGCTCGCTGCGCTCGCGTTCATCGCCAGCGTGCTCTCGTTGTGGCTAGTGCCGGGCGCGCTCGCTACCCGCCTTGCGCGCGAGCCCAATTGCTCGTGGTGGATCCTCGCGCCCGCGCTGGCCGTGCTTTGTTCGGTCGCGGGCCACGGGATGCATCTGCTCGGGTGGGTGGGACACGAAGGGTTTCACTTCAACCTGTTTCGTCACCGGCTGTGGAGCGCCATCGTTGGAGTCGTGGTCTCCGCGCCGCTCGTGCTGTTCGTCCAGACCGGCGTGGCGATCGAGCATTTCAATCACCATCGCTTTGCGAACACGGCGAAGGACCCGGATCTGCCGTTATTTTCGCGACAAACGAATTTCTGGACGCGGCTGTTCTTGACCAGAACTCGAGCCAACCGGGCGTTTTTTCGCAACGCCTGGCAGCTCGTGCGCAATAGACCGCTCGCGATGGATGAACGTGGACTGCCCTTGCCCCGTTCCACCTACGAACAGTTGGCGCGGCTCAATCTTGCGTGCTGCTTGCTGTGGCTCGGCGGCTACATCGCGTTGCTCGTCTACGATCCGTTGCGTTTGCTCTGGAGCGTATTCGTTCCGCTGCTGTTCGCCAATCTCTGTTCCGGGCTCCGCCCCTACCTCGAGCACGCGAACACCGACGAGCGGCTGCTGAGCTGCGCGCGATCGCGCACGCACTGGCTGACCGTGGCTGCCTATTTCGGGAACTCCCTGCATTTCGAGCACCACCTCTATCCGTCAGTGCCCTGCTATCGGCTGCCGCTCGTGCGTCGCTGGCTGCTCCAGCAGGGCTTCATCGCGCCGAATCACCCGAGTTACGAACCGACGCGTCTCACGAGCTACCGCTGGACCCTCGCATCCCACAGCTACGGCACGTTGGACCCGTCGCCCCCAGGGAGGCCGAAATGACCCAGAATTTCTCGACAGAACGAGTTATCCTCGACCGCGTCGATCGGCCGCGCAAGCAGGTCACGACACTGGCCATCGAGCCCACTACACCCGCTGAGCGGCCCGCTGCGCTGGACGCGGCGTTCGACAGGCTGCGCGCGGCTGAGCGGCGCGAGCCGTATCCCGAGTATGGGGCGCGCCGTCAGGCCCTCGAATCGCTCGGCGCCGCGCTTCGACGCCGAATCCCCGACATGGTCGAGGCGGCAAACTCGGACTTCGGCGGTCGCTCGGAGTGGACCACCAAGCTCGGCGACGCCTCCACCACGCTCCGCGAGCTCGACTACCAATGCTCCAACCTCCGGCGCTGGATGGCTCCCGAAAGGCGTCGCCTGGCGCTGCACTTCAGGCCCGCGCGTGCTGAAGTCCAATGCCAGCCGTTGGGAGTAGTCGGAGTAATTGCTCCCTGGAACTACCCATTCCGACTCGCTCTCGGCCCCGTCGCGGCCGCGCTCGCCGCCGGAAACCGCGTACTGCTCAAGCCGTCCGAACTTGCCCCGCGCAGCTCGGCCCTGATCGCCGATCTCATCGAAGAAGCGGCGCTCGACGACTGCGTCGAGGTCGTTACTGGAGGCGAGCGCGTTGCCGCGGCGTTGTGCTCGCTGCCGCTCGATCACCTGTTTTTCACCGGCTCGACCCGCGTCGGTCGCATGGTCATGCGCGCCGCGAGCGAGCACCTGACGCCGGTCACGTTGGAGCTCGGGGGAAAGTGCCCCGCGATCCTCCACCCGAGCGCTTCGCTCGAGCGCGCTGCGCGCCGCATCGTCGCCGGCAAGCTATTCAACGCCGGTCAGACCTGCATGGCCCCCGATCACGTCTGGGTACACCGCACGCAAGTGGCGCGCGTGGTGTCCGCCTTGGAGGCCGAGATCCGCGCCCAGTATCCGAGGATGCTGAGCAATCCCGACTACACCGCGATCATCAACCGCGAACACCTGCACCGGCTCCAACTCCTACTCGCCGATGCGGCGCGCCGAGGGGCCCAAGTCAACGTCGTCAACCCGTCGGCAGAGCAGTTCGGCTCCCGCTCCACCAAGCTCCCCCCAGCGCTCATCTCCCATGTGTCGGCCGACATGGCGGTCGCCCAAGAGGAGATTTTCGGTCCGCTACTACCGATCCGCGAGTACGACGATCTGGACGAGGTCCTGTTCGCGCTGCGCGAGCAGAGCCCGCTCGCCGCCTACTACTTCGACGATCATCGCAAGCGCTGCCGCGAGTTCTTGCGACGCTCACGAACCGGGGGCGCCTGCATCAACGACGTCATGCTGCATAGCATCCAAGACGATCTCCCCTTCGGTGGCGTGGGCTCGAGCGGCATGGGCCGCTACCACGGCAAAGAGGGCTTCGAGACGTTCTCGCACCGGCGCTCGGTTTTTTACCAAACTCGCCGCAATTGGTCCGAAGTTTTGATTCCACCGTACAGCGCGCTCGCCAAGCGCGTGATCGATTGGCTTGCGCGCTAACAGCGCCGGTGATCGGGAGCGAATACCGACTCGATGTTTGGCCGTGAGTCGGGCTTTCAGCACTTCTATTCGTCAGTGTCCGTAGCCGGCGGCGACGATGTTGGCCTGTACTGCGTTTTCGGAGGCGTCCGACGGGTAACCCGAGGTGAGGCAGCCCTCGAAGAACGTGCCTTCGCCAGTGTGGCTGTTGTCGCCCCCCACTCCGAGGATGATTGCGCCCTCCTTCTTCATCGGATCGTAGCCCGCCGGGCGATTGCCGTCGTACATGGTTTTGAGCGCGCCTGCTTGAGCGTCGCCGCCTTTGAGCCTGAAGCTACCGGCCTTTCCTCCGAGCATTGCGGTAACGAAGGTGACTGCGAGCGAGGTGTTGGTCGCAGGAGCAGCAAAGGAGCCGCCAGCGAAGACGCCGTCCTCGAGGTCCGCCATCACCCACGGTCCGCTGCCGCTGCCGCGCCCCCATTGCGTGCTGGTTCCGAAGTACAATGTCTCCATGGTGCCGGGGCCATTGTCTTTGTTGTTCGTCTCGGCGTTCCCATAATCGAAGCAGCACCATTGATTGTAGTGCTTGCCGCTGGCGACCATGTAGATGCCTTCGGGTTGATCGCCGGTCGCGATGCCTTTGGTTTTGTTGTTGCGATAACCAACCCCACCCACGGCCTCGTCGAAGCTGCCGGTGGTGTACACACCGTAGGCCGTGTGTCCGCTGATCGTAATTTTGGCTGCGGTGGCGTTCGCCTCTGTGCCGCCATTCGCGAGCCAACCGCCGGGAGGCGTCACCGTGAGATGGTTGGCTTGCGACGTCTGGTCATAGATCAACGAGATGGTGCATGTCGTCCCAGCGCAAAAGGTGTCCTGTGCAGCGGCGTTCGCGTAACCGCCGGGACTGAGCACGGCGATGTCCTTGGTCGTCTTGTCCGATGCCCGCCGGACTTGGTAGAGCTTCCCGTCGTACGAGCCGAACAGCGCACGCACCGTGCTGTGTGCCGCCACGCACGGTGTGTTGCCCGCCCCGTAGATGTCGCACGGAGCAGCCTGCGACGCTCCGCCCGAACCAACCGTCCCGCCGACGTTTTGTGTCATGCCTGCTGTGCCGTTGCCTCCGGCTCCGACTGCTCCGCCGCTCGCCGGCGCTCCGCCCGCATTCGGGGCGCCTCCGCCCGTATTCGGCGCGCCTCCGCCCGTACTCGGCGCGCCTCCGCCGTCAATCAACGCGCCTTGCCCGCCCGAGGCGGGTGAACCAGCTCCGCCGTTGCTCGGCGTGGGCGCCCCAGCTGCGTTCGCGCTCCCCGCTGCGTTCGAAGAGCCGGCCGTGAAACTACCGCCGGCTGCGCTCGCTCCGCCAGCGTTGGGCGACACTGTCGTGTCGCTGCTTCCACATGCAACTAGGCCGCCGGCTCCGGCGAGCCATACGACGCTCACGATGCGCAGGGCTCCGCTACGAACCACCCGATGATGATTTGACCCAACCATGTTGATCGAAAGCAATGTTCGGAGCTGGTCAATCCCGTCTGAAATTCGACCATTCGACCACTCATCACCTCTTCAGGCGCCTACTCCTCGGCTTCTTGCGACAACCTCACGTGCGCGCGCTCGTCGAGGATCACTGCTTGAATGTAAAGGGAGCTTACACGCCACTGAACCGCGCGTTGAATGCGAAAATTGCTCGCCGCATCGAGACCAGCTGCCAACGCGCAGCCGATGAAACTCCAAAAAGAAATTCATGCACGATCGTTCTCGCTGCGTCAGTAGCTAGCGAAGCCTTTATCTCGAAGCCAGTTGCCGTTTCGTTGCAGCGTGCGAGCCCCGCTAGCGCAGGCGTCGCGGCGAATACCCTGTCTGCAAGAGAATTCGCTCGGCGACGGTGCGCGTTGCCGCTTGCCTTTGGCGTTGGGCTCGAAACTCGTCTTCCCCGCGGGTGGCTCGAGCGAGCCTGTCTCACTCGGGCCTGCCGGCGACCCAGCGGTCAATGAACGGCCAGCCGAGGGAGGCAACTGCGACGGCGAAACACTCGGCGACAGCGGTAGCTCCTCGAAGGGTTGTCTGAGAGCGAACCGCTCTGTCGCCTTTTCTTTCACTGCGCACACTTTTCGGCAATCACCCACGGCTACTCCGTCGCGTGAATCCGATAGCTCGCCTGCTCGAGCTCGATCCGAAGCATCGAACGAGTGCACACGGCGACTCAGTATGCAAACATGCTCGAGCCGCCTAGGCGTCTGCCGGCTGGCCCAGGCCGCTGGTAGCCAGCCGGCGGCTCGAACCCCACTGCCCCTCAAGGTCGCCTGTCGAATCGTGTCTTGGTATCGGGAGTCTTCACCTGCTGTCATAGCCGCCCTGCTGTGCGCGGCTTGCGGTTCGGCAATTGACCCAATCGCCGTCGAACGCGACTGTCCGGCGCAACCTTATCGCGGGCCCGCGCTGTACGCGGATGAGCCGTCCGATCGTTTGTTGTCCGACTTCGAGGACGGCAGCGCAGAACTGGTCGAGGTCGCCAATCGGAACGGCTCCTGGATTCAGGGGCGCGACCTGACCTCGATGAGTGTCACCATTGGACCATCGAACGACTGCGCGGCGCGGGGCGGTTGGGCGGGACATCTCGCTGCCACCGTACCCACCAGTTGGGGCAACAACTGGACCGCGTACTTCCGCGCTCCGACCAAGAATTCGCCCCTCCCGTACGATGGACGCCAGTACGGCGGCGTCTCGTTCTGGGCGGCTTTCGGGGGCAAAAACGGTCCGAGCTTTGGCGTTCCGTTCGGAATCGTCACCATGGACACGGTTCAGCCCGCGTGCACCAATCACTGCGACGACCACTACATTTCGGCCCTCACGCTCACTCGCGATTGGCGGCGGTACGAACTGCGCTTCGACCAGCTAAAACAGATGGACGTTCCACAGCTCCCCATGCGCCGGGACCAACTGGTCGGGTTCATCGTCTGGACGCAGCAGCAGTGTGATGTCTGGATCGACGACGTGCGGCTGGAACCGTAGCGCTGACTCAGCAGAGCCGGCTACGATGGGCCGGCTCTGCTGAGTCAGCGCAGGGCGACCTCGCCAAACAGGGCCGTGGCCAATACGGGGGTGCCCCACGCGCCGGCATCGTTGCCCGCGAACCGGACGTGGACCCGCGAAGTCGTCGCACCGACGAGGCCGCTCACTCCGAGCCGGAACCAGCTCGAGAGCCGCCAATCGAGCGCTACGCTCGCGTAGCCGAGACCGGTGTACGCCGTCGAAGAGTTGCTGATCAGCTGGGATCCCACCTCCTGGTTCGGATGGCCCTTCGACAACACGGCTACGAACGCCGCGCCCAACCCGATTGTCAGGGCGAGGCGTCGCTGCTCGGAGCTGAAACGAGCGAGTGGACCAGCGCCCGCGATGATGGCTCCGACGTCGGCGGAGCCTTCGGTCCCGGTCATTGTGCCGCGAACAATTGGGGCGCTAGCGCTGATGGCGACTCCGAGGCCTCCGGGCCAGAGGTAGCGATACGCCACTCCTGCTTGCCAGGACGGAGTGGCGCCTCCCGCGCCGTGGAGCACCCCCAGGCTTGCGCTCAACGCGCTCTCGCCGGACGCGCGTGGGGCGACAGACGCTGGCGGCGCCACCTGGACCACCGCGGGCGCCGGTGGAGGGAGGACCGGCTTCGGCGACTCAGCCGGTTGGTGGGGGAACAAGCTCGTGCGCAGCAGCTCGGCCGTCTGCAGCGCAACGACTTCCTGATTGGGCCCGCGCGGATCCTCGTCGACGATCGTTTGTCGAAGCAGCGAGCGTCCAGACGTTGCGTCCGCC
>Ga0134124_10001395_pt1 | contig 19482 bp, 19 predicted proteins | sample KB304_FD_96880 | JGI IMG/M metagenome (GOLD analysis project Ga0134124, IMG submission 96880) | Terrestrial soil microbial communities without Nitrogen fertilizer from Kellogg Biological Station, Michigan, USA - KB3-0-4 | ecosystem: Environmental > Terrestrial > Soil > Unclassified ...
CATGGTCATGCAGTTGCCGGAACGCGACAAGCTGTCGATGAGCCGCGAGCAGATGACCTCGCGCCTCGCCATCATGATGGGCGGCCGCGTCGCCGAGGAAATGGTGTTCGGCCGCGAGAAGGTGACTTCGGGCGCCGCGAGCGACATCGAGCAGGCGACCAAGCTCGCCCGCCTGATGGTAACGCGCTGGGGCCTGTCCGACGAGCTCGGAACGGTGGCTTACGGCGAGAACCAGGACGAGGTGTTCCTCGGCTATCAGGTCTCGCGCCATCAGAACATCTCGGAAGAGACATCGCGCAAGATCGACGCCGAGGTGCGCAAGCTGGTCGAGGCCGGCAATACCGAGGCGACGCAGATCCTCACCACCAAGCGCGCCGATCTTGAAGCGCTGGCCAAGGGTCTGCTCGAGTTCGAGACGCTCACCGGCGACGAGATCAAGGATCTGATCAAGGGCATCCGTCCGGTGCGCGAGTCGGTGATCGAGCCGCAGACGCCGCGCTCCTCCGCGGTGCCGCCCGCCGGCAAGCCGCGCCCGCGCCCCGATGCGCCCTCGGGCGAAGTCGCCCCGCAGCCGCAGGGCTGATCGCGCTTCCATCAAATCCGGACGCCCGCCGCATGGCGGGCGTTCTGTTTTATGGCTTCCCGCGGCATGGGGCTTGCGATAGGCCTGCTCGCCCGTATGACCGAAAAGCCTTCCGCAAAACCGCACTGGACCTTCGCCGCCTTTCGCCAAGGCGTCGTCGCCACGCTGCCGCTGATGCCGGGGCTGTTCGCCTTCGGCATGGCGTTCGGCACCGTCGCCGCGCGCAAAGGCTTCAGCCTGTTCGACGCGATGGCGATGAGCGGCATCGTGTTCGCCGGCGTGGCGCAGCTCATCGTCGTCGAGGCCTGGCCGCAGGAGCTCACGGCCGCGACCATCTTCGCGGCCGCGGCCGTCACCTTCATTCTGTGCTCACGCTTTCTGCTGATCGGCGCCTCGATGCGTCCTTTCCTCAGCAAGCTGCCGCCGGCGCAGGTCTATCCATTCCTGCATCTCCTGGTCGAGCCGCCGTGGCTTCTGACCATTCGCTATCAGCGCGAGGGCGGCGACGATCCGGGCTTCATTTTCGGCAGCGCCGCCACCTGCTGGGTCGTCTGGGTCGTGTCGACCGCGCCCGGCTTTTGGCTCGGCGCCGCCGCCGATCCGCAGCGCTTCGGACTCGACATGGTGATGCCGGCCTTCTTCACGGCGATGATGGTGTCGCTCTGGCAGGGCCCGCGCCGCGCCGTCGGTTGGGTCGTCGCCGGCGTGGTGGCAATCGCGACCGATCAGTTGTTCGGCGGCTTCTGGTACGTCGTCACCGGCGCGCTCGCCGGCAGCATCGTGGGCGGGCTGTCCGATGAGTGAGCGTGACCCGTTCGGCTGGATCGCCATCATCGCGGCCATGACGGTCGCGGTCTATCTCACGCGCGCCGGCGGTTATTGGCTGATCGGCCGCTTCACCATCGGCGCGCGCCTGCGCCGCATGCTCGACGCGCTGCCGGGCGCGATCATCGCCGCAACGGTGGCGCCGCTGCTGCTGCACGGCGGTCTGAGCGCACTCGTCACCGTCTGCGTCGCGGGCGTCACCATGGTTGCGCTGCGCAACGATTTCGCCGCGGTGCTGTTGGGCATTGGCGCTGCGGCCCTGGTGCGCGCCGCCGGATTTTGATCCGCCGGGACAGGGGCCCAATTTGAGCCCGATCAATGCATCGCATTGTCGACTCGCCTAAGGTGCAAGCTCAACATGGAGCATTTCCGATGAGCACCCTCGGCCAGATTCGTTTCAGCGAAGCGTTGCTGCGTGCCACGGTTGCCGGCGCGGCCGGCGGGTTGGCGGAGATCGCGTGGGTTTCCCTTTATGCCGCACTGACCGGGGGTGACGCGGCGATCATCGCGCGCGGCGTCACCACGGCGGTGGGCATCAACGCGCTCATGCCGACGGCCTCGGTCGCCACCGGCATCGCGGTGCATATGGTGCTGGCGGTGCTGCTCGGCCTGCCGATCGTCGCGCTGTGGCAGACGGTGGGACGCCGCTTCGGGCTCGGCGCCGGCTATGCCGCCGTTGTGGCCTCGCTGTCCGGTGTGTGGGCCTTCAACTTCTTCGTGGCGCTGCCGGCGATCAGCCCGGCTTTCATCACGATGCTGCCCTACGCCGTGAGCCTCACCTCGAAGCTGCTGTTCGGCCTCTTCGCGGCGGAGACGTTGCGCCGCTTTGCGACGGCCGAAGCCGCGACTCCGGTGCTGGCGCGCCACTGACGCGAAACCGCATCGGTTGTTAAGATGGCCGGGCTGGTCCCGGCCATCCTTTTTTGGCGTTCGCGATGCCGCTGCAGAATCGCGTCACTCCCTTCGGAGACTTGTTCGCCACGCCCGCGCGTGGGCTTCTGATGGGCAATCGCGGCGGGCGGCTGCATGACGATGCCCGCGCGCTCGGCACACGGCGCTGGGCATCGAAGCAGTGGATATGCTGTGTGCTCGATTTCCACGGCCGCCATCGCAATGTCTGGGGCGAGGGCTACACCGAACTGTTCTTCCTTGATGAGGTGACCGCCATCGCCGCCGGACACCGGCCGTGCTTCGAATGCCGGCACAGGGACGCAATACATTTCGCGACGCTGTTCTCCGGCAAAAGTCGGCGCGCCACCGCGGGCGCGATGGACGACGCGCTGCATACCGAGCGCCTCGATGGCCAAGCCAAGCGTCTGCACCGGCGCGAGATCGCCACGCTGCCCGATGGCGCCATGATCGTGCGCGACCGCGCGGCCTTCGCCGTGCGTGGCAAGACGTTGCTGCACTGGACGCCGGCCGGCTACGATGCGTCTAGGCCGCGCCTACGCACGGGTCTTGTCGATGTGCTGACGCCGCCGGCGATGCTCAACGTGCTGGCGCGCGGCTACGCGCCGCAATGGCACGCGACGGCGGCTACTCCGCCGGCGTAACCGGTGTCGGCGTCGTCGGCGTCTTGCCGGGGCTCCAGGCGAAGGTGACGATGCCGAGCATGATCGCCAGCATGACGGCGATCATGGCGGCGCAGGCTGGCCAGGCGCCGACGGTCCAGGCGAAGCCGCCGAGCGCCGCGCCGAAGCTGCCGCCGATATAGAAGCTCGTCACATAAAGCCCGACCGCCGAGGAGCGCCCCGCCTTGGCGCCGAGCGCGACCGAGCTCGTCGACACCGCCTGCGACAGCATCCCGCAACCGGCGCAGAGCATCAGGCCGAGCACGATCAGCCAGATGGGATCGAGCAGCGTCATCCCGACACCGATGATCCAGAGGATCAGCACGCCCATCATGAAATGCCGCCGGCCGAAGCGGCCGACCGCCATACCGATCAACGGCGTCAGCACCGAACCGACGAGATAGACGAAGAAGATCAAGCCGAGCGCCGTCGGCGAGAAATTGTAAGGCGGCGCGGCCAGGCGGAAACTGATGTAGGTGAACGTGGCGATGAAATTAAACAGCACGCCGAAGCCGACCGCATAGGTAGCGAGCAACTGCGGATTGCGGAAGTGGCTCAGCATCTGTTTGCCGGACGCAATCAGCCCCTCCGAACGCACGAATTTCTTCTCGCGCGGCAGGATGAGCGCGACCGCGATGGCGCCGATGAGCGTGAACACGCCGAGCAGGCTGAAGCCGAGGCGCCAGCCGATGAGATCGGCGAGAATGCCGGTGAAGAATCGTCCGCTGAAGCCGCCGAGCGCCGCGCCCGAGGTGTAGGCGCCGACCGCGCCGGTCGCCTCGTGCCGCGGCCATTCCTCGCCGATATAGGCGATGGTGACAGCGAAGATCGGCGGCAGCACCAGGCCCTGCACGAAGCGCCAGCCGACCAAGGCGGTGAGGTTCGGCGCCCAGGCGACCAGCAGCGTCGGCACCACCAGCAGCGCCAGCGCGGTGACGATCACGGTTTTGCGGCCGAGCACGTCGGCGATGGTGCCGGCGAAGGGCGCCGTCAGCGCCACCGCAAGCGTGCTTGCGGTCATGATGGTGGCGATTTCGGCGGCGCTGGCGCCGAACTCCTGCGACAGCATCGGCAGGATCGCCTGCGGCGAATAGAGATTGAGGAACGCGCAATAGCCTGCGAGCCCGACCGCCAGCCGGCGGGTAGCAAAGCTGCTGGTCTTGGCGGGGGTCATAGGCGGGTTCCGGCGGCGCGAACGGACGAAGCTATCGGTTTTCAACGCCGAACCAAGAGGGAAGGGCGCATGGCTGTCATTTCAGCGCGGCTTTCGCCAAGGCGAGCGTCTGCGCCGGTGTTCCCGAGGCGTCCACTTGGCGCCAGTCCATGCGGCCGAGATTGTAGGCCTCCTGCTGCCGCGCGATCTCGGCGGTGGCGTCGGAGGCGTCGCCTTTGCGGTCGCCGACGCGCGCGAGGCGTGTATCAAGCGGCGCGGTGAGGAACACTCCGGCAAAGGCAGCGTTGCCGGCCGCCTGTGCGATGGCCGCGCGCTCGCGTGCATCGGCAAAGACCGCATCGACGACCGCCGAATGACCCGCCGCTAGCACGCGCGCCGCCTTGGCGGTGAGTGTCTCGTAGACGTGCGCGGTCGCCTCGCGCGTATAGGCAGCAGGCGGCAGACGCTCGGTCTCGGCGACGCCCGCGAGCGCTTTGCGTTCCGTATCGCTGCGCAGCCAGACCGCGCCAGGCTCCGGCAAAATGTGCGCGCACAGCTCGCGCGCCAGCAGCGACTTGCCGGTACCCGACAAGCCGCCGATGGCGATGAGTCGCGGTGCGGGCGGCGACAGCAGCCGCTCGGCAAATGCGAAATAGTCGCGCGCCGCGCGCTCATCGCGTGGCGCTCTTTCTTTGACTTTGGCGCGGATCGCCGCGCGCAGCGACAAAAACAGGGGCAAAGCGGCGAGCGCGTCGAGGTCGCTCTCGTGCCGCGTGTCGGCGAGATAGCGGTTGAACACGATGTTTGCCGCGGGCCTCAAGTCCCGTTCGATCAGATCCATGAGCAGGAAGGCGAGGTCGTAGAACACATCGACGGTCGAGATTTTCGGGTTGAACTCGATCGCGTCGAACAGCACCGGCTTGTCGTCGATCAGCACGATATTGCCGAGATGCAGATCGCCGTGGCAGCGCGCCACCCGCCCGGCGCGCTCGCGCGCCAGCAGCAGTGCGCGCACGCGCTCATAAGCGGCGCGCGTTGCTTTTGTCAGTGCGCGCACCTGCGCCGGTGCAAACAGCTCGGGCGCTCCGCCAAGCTCCGCCTCGTTCTGCGCAATGATCTCATCCAACGCCTCGACAAAGCCGCTCCCCGGCGCCGCCTCCGCATGTGCGCGCGCCACCGCGCGGCCGAGCGCGTCGGCGCAGCCTGCGTCGATTTCCTTCGCCAGATGATCGAGCGTTTTGGTCTCGTCGAAGCGGCGCATCTCCACGGCGTATTCCACCGGCTCCCCGTCGCCGCCGACGGCAAGCTTACCGTCCGCACCGCGCGTGATCGCTACCACACCGCGATAGAGCTGCGGCGCCAGCCGGCGGTTGACCTCGATCTCGGCCTCGCAGGCCGCACGCCGCTTCTCCAGCGTCGAATAGTCGAGCACCGGAAAGCGCACCGCGCGCTTCACCTTGAGCACGCGCTCGCCCGCCAGAAAAACCGCCGCGGCATGCGTATCGATGCGCTTGACCTCTGCGCCGCCATGGTTCGCAGGCGCGCCGAGAAAATCGAACGCCGGCTGCTGTGGGTCGTTATCCATGCACACTCGCGGCGGCCGCCCGCAGGGCCCTGATCCAAGTCAATGCGTGCCGCAATGCCGCTGCCATGATGTGAAACAATTTCGCGAATGAATTGTTAGGAGACCCGTTATGACCACCTTGCCGCACAGCCTCAAGCGCATCCGTCTCGACCTCGCCCGCTCGAAGGAGTTCCCGCAGGGTTCGTCTCGCCATGGTTACGAATTCGCTGCGCCGCTCAAGGGCGACGGCCATATCGACGAGACCTTGTGGCGGCAGCATCGCGATCATTGCCGCGTGCGCCGCTTCTGGGATGGCGAGGAGGACCAGGTCGGCGTTCTGGTGCACAAGCCGGGCGGGCCGGAGCACGCCCGCTGGGTGTTCGACTACGACCAGACCGCGGAGGACGACGACGAGGCCGGCTATCGCTTCGGCGCACATGTTTTCCGCCCGGGCGAATACGTCTCGATCCGCGACGAGGACGGCGAGATGCACACCTTCGTGGTTGCCTCGGTGGAACCGGCGGCCTGAGCGGCGCAAGCTAGGCCTTCTCGCCTCAGGCGGTCGCCTCATCCTCCAGCACGGGCAGCGTGCGCGGCAAACACAGCGTCAGCCTGGTGCCGTCCGCGAGAGCTTCGACGGTCAGCTTCCCTTTTAGCTGCTCCGTTCGTCGACGCATGTTTCTTAGGCCCTGGCCGCCGGCGGTTTCGGCAAAGGCGCGGCCATCGTTCTCGATCGTCATCTGCGCCATGCCGTCAGCGGATACTCCGCCGCGTATCGCGATTTTGCGCGCCGGGCCGTGTTTGAGCGCATTGTTGATCGCCTCCTGCAGAATGCGCAGGACGGCCAGCGCATTGCCGGGCGTGACGCCCGTCACGTCCGGCAGTTCGGCGATCGACCAGTCGAGCGTGATGCCGAGGCGATTCAATTGCGGCACCAGGCGGTCGCGGAAATTCGCCAACGCGAGCGGCAATTCGCTGTCGCCGAGATCGAGCGAATAGATCACCAGCCGCAGGTCGCTCAGCGCGTCGCGCGCCGCCTCTTCGATCGGCCTGTCGTGCGAGCGTTCCGACAGCGCGATGATGGACGCCAGATGGCCGCTGAGGCCGTCGTGCAGATCGTGGGTCAGGCGCTGGCGTTCGCGTTCGCGCGTGACACGGGTCGCTTCGAGCCGGTCGTGCCGGTGAAACTCCGCAAGCTGAGCCTGCTGCGCGGCCAGCTTCGCCGCTAGGTTTTCGTTGGAGCGGTCTAGCCCCTCGAGGCTCGCGCTCATACGCCGCATCAGCACCACGGTGATGAAAAAAAGAAACAACGGCCGCGTATAGGGAGTAACCAGATCGAACCCATGCGCGGGAACCGTCGCAAACACGTAGGTATCCCTGATGGAGCACCAGGCGTGCAGGAAATAGGGCGCCAGCATCAGGCGCGCATCGGTGCTGTCGTATCGCAACACCCCCCAAGCCAAGATGGCCACGGCGATGACCCGCGTGACGATCAACATAAACGCGGCAATGACGGCGACGGTCGTCCTCGAGTCCAGGCCGTAGAACGCCACGATCAGCAGCATGACGCATGTGATGGCTATCGCCAGCGTGCGCAGGAATTTTGGCGGCTGCCGATCGACGATCGCGATGGCAACGCCAATCCACATCAAGCCTGCCGCCGGCGTGAAGCAGGCGGTGACGAGGAGCGAATGACGGATCGCGCTTTGAAAGCCGAAGATGACATAGTCCGATGTGATCAGCGTCAGGAACATCAACGCCGCGAGCCAGGCGAACAGGCGGTCATGGCGACGGCAGAAATAGGCAAAAATAACCCCCAGCGCCAAAAGCAGGTTCGCCATGATCGCCATGGTCTTCAAATCGATGGCGAAAAACGTCCGCTTCTTGAAGGCGGACGCCAGAGCGGCTTCGTCGCCGACGTAGATTTGCGACAGATAGATCGGGAAAAAGATATTGGTCGATTCGATCTCCACGGCGATCGTATTGCGGCCGGCGACAGTTGCGGCTTGCGGAAGCCCCGCCATCAGAGCCGAGGGCACCAGCGGACTGGTCCAGAAACTGTTCGAGTCGAAACCGAGAAATTTATTGTCGTTGAGCGACAGCGATACGCGGCGGTTCACCGCTGGAATGAACAGGAAGAGATTTTTCTGCGGAGCGGCGAGATCGAAGTCGATGAGGTAGCGCACCGGATTTCCGGTTTGATGCATCTGCTTGAAAGCAGCGTGCGGAAGTGCGACCTCGGCGCTCTGCGCATCTTCATTGACAAAGGTTGCCCGGCTTAAGGGCAGCCCGCCGTCCGGCTTCGATACAGTCAACAGATCGGGCAGGATGGCGACCGCTAGGGTCAAAAGAATTGCCGTGATCCAGCCCAGATAACGCAGCCAAGCATCGGCGGCCCCGGAGATGGCCGCCTTGTTCCGCGATGGCGCGAATGTGTTCATGGCTCCGTTCTGCCTCGGAATCGATCCGAGGCCGGTGCCTCCAGCGTAATGGCAAGTGTCGGCTGCTTCCACTCCCTCGATATGGGCCTCGGGGTACAGGTCTATTGACCCGCCGGTCGCGTCTTAAGAGAGTGCGCGCTTCGCCGCACCCGCAAGGCGGCCATTCTCGGGGAGGATCGACGTGCTACTCGACGTAAGGACCTACAAGTGTAAGCCGGGCCGCATGCCGGCGCAGCTCGAACTCTACAAGAAATACGGCTATCCGGTGCAGTTGCGCCACATGGGCGAGCCCTTGTGTTACGCCGCGGCCGAAAGCGGCGCGCTCAACACCTTCCACCACATCTGGGTCTACGAGAGCGCCGCCGACCGCGAGCAGAAGCGCGCCGCCATGGCCAAGGACCCGGACTGGGCGGTCTACCTCGCCGAGAACGTCAAGGCCGGCAATCTTGTGTCGCAGGACAATGTCCTGATGACGCCGGTCTCCTGGTCGCCGCCGATCCCGATGCCGAAGATTCATAAGTAGGTGCTCGCGCGCGCCGCGGATGAGGCGCGCTCCCTCTCCCACCCAACTCGGATATATCCGAGTTGGGCATCCTAAATAGGTCGAAGTCGGATATATCCGACTTCGACCGGGGAGAGGGTTGGGATGAGGGGCGCATGAGTTTCGATAGGCTATAACCTCACCCGACGCGCCATAGCGCGTCGAAGACGCGCGTCAACGCGCTTATGGCGCGTCGACCTCTCCCCATGGGAGAGGTGAAGAAGGAAGAGGAAGATTCTGATGCGTTCCAACGACGGCACCCGCACGGGCGGCGAAATTTTGGTCGATCAGCTCGCCGTCCATGGCGTGCGCCACGTGTTCTGCGTGCCGGGCGAGAGCTATCTCGCCGCGCTCGACGCCTTCCACGGCGCCGACATCAAGCTCACCGTCTGCCGTCACGAGAGCGCCGCCGCCATGGCCGCCGAGGCGATCGGCAAGGTCACCGGCCGCCCGGGCATCTGCTTCGTCACGCGCGGGCCGGGCGCCACCAACGCCTCGGCCGGCATCCACATCGCCATGCAGGATTCCTCGCCGCTCATCGTCTTCGTCGGCCAGATCGGCCGCCACATGCGCGACCGCGAAGCCTTCCAGGAACTCGATTACCGCGCCGTGTTCGGCACCATGGCGAAATGGGCAACCGAGATCGACGATCCCGCGCGCATCCCGGAGATCGTCTCGCGCGCCTTCCTCACCGCCATGAACGGCCGCCCCGGCCCGGTGGTCATCGCACTGCCGGAGGACATGCTGGTCGAGCGCGCGATGGTGCCCGATGCGCTGCGCGCCGAGCCGATGGAAACATGGCCCGGCATTTCCGACCTGGATCGACTGGAGCAGATGCTGGAAGCCGCGAAGAGGCCGATCGTGCTGATCGGCGGCAGCCGCTGGTCGGAAGACGCCTGCGCCGCGCTCGCGCGCTTCGCCGAGCGCTTCAAGCTGCCGGTCGCCACCACCTTCCGCCGCGGCCATCTGATGGACACGCTGCATCCCTGCTACGCCGGCGATCTCGGCATCGGGCCGAACCCGAAGCTGCTCGCGCGCGTGAAGGGTGCCGACTTGGTGCTGATGATCGGCTCGCGCATGAGCGAGATGGCGTCGCAGAGCTACACGCTGTTCGACATCCCCGAGCCGCAGATGAAGCTCGTGCATGTGCACGCCGGCGACGAAGAGCTCGGCCGCGTCTATCATCCGCAGCTGGCGATCAACGCCTCGCCGGCCGCGTTCTGCGCGGAGCTGGAAAGCCTCGATGCGCCGAAGACGATTGCCTGGGCGGGCGAAGCCGACATTGCGCATGCCGATTTTCTCGCCTGGGGCGAGAAGGCGACGCAGGTCCCCGGCGCGGTCAACATGGGCGAGATCGTCGTTTGGCTGCGCAATAAATTGCCGGCCGACGCGATCGTCACCATCGGTGCCGGCAACTTCACCGGCTGGGTGCATCGCTTCTATCGCCAGCGTCGCTACGGCACTCTGGTCGGGCCGACCTCCGGCTCGATGGGTTACGGCTTTCCCGCCGCGCTCGGCATGAAGACACTTTATCCAGAGCGGGCGGTGGTGTGCGTCGCCGGCGACGGCGACTTTCTGATGACCGGCCAGGATTTCGCAACCTGCGTGCAGTACGAGCTGCCGGTCATCGTCATCATCGCCGACAACGGCATCTACGGCACCATCCGTATGCATCAGGAGCGCGAATATCCCGGCCGCGTTATCGCCACCGCGCTGCGCAATCCGGACTTCGTCGACTACGCCAAGGCCTTCGGCGGCTTCGGCGTGCGCGTGGAGAAGACCGCCGACTTCCCCGCCGCTTTCTCCGCCGCGCAGGCCTCCGGCAAGCCTTCGATCATCCACTGCAGGGTCGACCCGGAAGCGATCACGCCGGCACTGACGCTTTCAGGCATCCGTGAAAAGGCGCTCGCGGGCGGCGGCGGCAAGAGCGGGACGCATCGTCCCTGACAGCGTCATCGCCCGCGAATGCGGGCGATTCCAGCCCTCAAAGTGCTGGATGCCCCGCCTGCGCGGGGCATGACAGGCGTGAGCGCTTGCTTCTCTCGAGTGAATCACCATTCACTCATTCGCCATGCCCTATCGCCGCACGGAAAACGTGGTCCGCCGGCTCGCCGCGCGCGAGCGGGGGATCCTCGACGCGGCGTCGGCGCTGGCGGCCGAGGGCGGCATGGCGGCGGTGCAGATCACGCACGTCGCCGCGCGCGCCGGCATTGCCGCCGGCACGGTCTATCGTTACTTCCCGTCGAAGTCGGAGCTTGTCGCTGAGCTCGTCAAAGCGACCGCGACCCGCGAGATCGCCGCTATGAAGGCCGCGGCCGATGCCGCGCCTGGCCCGCTCTCGGCGCTGGCCGCCTGTATCGCGCGCTTTGCCGCGCGGGCGCTGGCGCATCGCAAGCTCGCCTGGGCGCTGATCGCCGAGCCGGTCGAGCCTGAGCTCGACGCCGGACGGCTCGATTTCCGCCGCGCGCTCGCCGCTGAAATCGAGACGCGTATCAAGACGGCGATCGCGCATCGTCTGTTGCCGGAGCAGGACGCGCGTCTCGCCGCGCCAGCCATCGTCGGCGCGCTGATGGAAGGCCTCATAGGTCCTCTCGCGCCCTCGGCAGAGGCCGCATCCGCGCGCGAGGCGGTGCAGAGCGCGACACTTCTGGCACTGCGCGCCCTCGGCGTCGTGGACGCCCGTGCCCGCGGCCTCGTGGCGCAACTCGTCTCGGCGTAGCGCGAGCCCAAGCTCCCCGCTCAATGCGGGTGCAGCTCCGGCACTTCCGCAAGCGGCAGCGTCACCAGGCGCACGCCGCGTTCGTCCGGGTCGTCGCAGGCGTGAAAGCCGAGCTCGGCGCACATCATCAGCATGGTGGCGTTCTCCGCCAGCACCTGGCCGCGCACGGTCTCCAGGCCCTTTTCCTTGCCATAGGCGATCATGTGCTTCATCAGCAGCCAGCCGAGCCCATGCCCTTTCAGCCGCGAACGCACCAGGATGGCGAACTCGCCGTTCTTGCCGCTGTTGTCGTCGTGCAGCCGCACCACGCCGAGCATCCTTCCGCTCGATTCCTCGATGGCGATGAAGGCCATCGCGTTCGCGGGATCGTAATGGATCAGCTTGTCGATCATCTCGGGCGAGAGCTCGCGCATCGGCGCAAAGAAGCGCAGCCGCATGTCGTCGGATGTGATGTCTTTGAGAAAATCCGGATAGAGCGCGCCGTCCTCCACCGTCAGCGGCCGGATCAGCACCCGGTCGCCGTCGAGCAGACGCACATGCGTCTCGTGCAGCGTGATCAAATCGGCCGCCGCTGCGCGCGGGCGCGGCGGCCCGGGTTCGCTCGGTTGCGGCATCGCGACTCGCTTGTTCAGTGCGACATCAGCACCGGAACGGTCATCGATTCAAGCAATCCGCGGGTGGCGCCGCCGAGGATGAATTCACGAAGTCGCGAGTGGCCGTAGCCGCCCATGACCAGGAAATCGGCCGAGGTGTCGGCGGCATAGGACAGCAGCGTTGAAGCGACGTCGATATCGGGCGAGGTGATGCGCTTGACGTCGACGTTGAGGCCGTGGCGGGCGAGATGCTGGCCGAGATCGGCGCCGGGCACTTCGTCGGTTTTGGCGCGGCCATTGGCCACCATCACGATCTCCACCTGCTTGCCCTTGCGCAGCAGCGGCAGCGAGTCGGCGATGGCGCGGGTGGCGGCGCGGCTGCCGTCCCAGCAGACCATGATGCGGTCGAGCTTGAGCCCGTTCTTCTGGATGAAGGGCACGAAGATCACCGGTCGTCCCGATTCGAACAGTACGCCTTCGTCGACCACCTCGTCGGCCGCCGACTTCTCGCGCTCGGGTTGGCCGACCACGGCGAGATCAAAGCGGCGGGCGAGGCGGCCGAGCCGCTCGGCGGCGCCGGAGATGCTGGCCGAGATGATGCGGGTCTCATAGGAGACGCCGGCGCGCTTGGCGCTGGCCTCGAAGCGCGAGGTCGCGGTCTGCGCGCGCTGGTCGGATTCGGCGCGCTGCGATTCGATGAATTCCGGCGGAATGCCGCCCATCACCGTGCCGGGGATGATCGGCTCGTAGGAAAAGGCGACGCCGACCACGTGCGCCTCGAAGGCTGCCGCGACCGAGATCGCATAATCGCCGGCGTGATCCTGGGCGCCGAGGCCGAGATTAACGACAAGGTCTTTGATCATGGCATGTCTCCAAATCGAGCCCGCACCGCTCGTCGATGTAACTAATGCCCCCCGGCGCTGTACGCGCCTTGATAAGCCTCAAAAATACCGCTGACGCCACGCGTTTCCGCATGGTTTGCCAAGCCCTGTGCGCCTAAGTCGCAGCCGGGACGCGCGCGGACAATGTCGTTATTTCTTTTTGCCGTCCGGCCCGAATTGCAGCAGGTAGGCCCAGAGGTCTGCCACTTTCTTGTCGTCCTTGATGCCGGGGAAGACCATCTTGGTGCCAGCGACCTTGGCGCGCGGATCCTTGATGTAGTCCTTGAACGACGCCTCGTCCCAGGTGATGCCGGAGGCCTTCATCGGGTCGGAATAATTGAAGTCGGTGAGGCTCGCCGCCTTGCGGCCGGCGAGACCGTTGAGCTGCGGACCGACCAGGTTCTTGGCGCCTTCGCCGATGCGGTGGCAGGCGAGACATTGCTTGAACACCTGCTCGCCACCCGCGGCATCCTGCGCCTGCGCCGGAACGGCTTGCGCCAGCGTGGCCGCAACCAAAGTCGCCGCCAAAATGGTCTTGGTCATGGGTCTCTCCCTTGTCGCGTTATCGTTGCTTCGCTGCGACCAATGCCGATCGCACGGCCCGGTTCCGTCAGGCTTTTGCCAGCCCCCGATGCGTTTGTCAGCCCTCCTTGGCGGATGAGAAATGGGCTATTGGTAGGGTCCACTCGAGAGCGGAGTCCGAGATGTCCGTGAAGATGCCGCAAGCGGATGCCGCCGTGCTGGCGCGCCGCGACGCGATCGTGAAGGCGCTGCGCTCGATCGTGCCGGGCGAGGGCGTCATCGCCACCGAACGCGAGATGAAGCCGTTCGAGAGCGACGGGCTCACCGCCTACCGGCAGATGCCGATGGTGGTGGTGCTGCCGGAGACCACCGAGCAGGTCTCCCAGGTGCTGCGCTATTGCCACGACGAGGGCATCAAGGTGGTGCCGCGCGGGGCGGGGACCTCGCTCTCCGGCGGCGCGTTGCCGCTCGCCGACGGCGTGCTGCTCGGCATGGCCAAGTTCAACCGCATCAAGGACATCGATTTCGACAACCGCGTGGCCGTGGTCGAGCCCGGCGTCACCAATCTGGCGGTGTCGAACGCGGTGGCGCACGCCGGCTTCTATTACGCGCCCGACCCGTCCTCGCAGATCGCCTGCACCATCGGCGGCAACATCGCGGAAAATTCCGGCGGCGTGCACTGCCTGAAATACGGCATGACCACCAACAACGTGCTCGGCTGCGAGCTGGTGCTGATCACCGGCGAGGTGGTGCGGCTCGGCGGCAAGCATCTCGACGCCGACGGCTACGATCTGCTCGGCATCATCACCGGCTCGGAAGGCCTGCTCGGCGTGGTCACCGAGGTCACCGTGCGCATTTTGCAGAAAGCCGAGACGCAGCGCGCCGTGCTGGTCGGCTTCCCGACTTCGGAAGACGCCGGCGAGTGCGTGTCGCGCATCATCGCCGCCGGCATCATCCCGGGCGGCATGGAGATGATGGACAAGCCCGCGATCCACGCCGTCGAGGAATTCGTGCACGCCGGTTATCCGCTCGACGTCGAGGCATTGCTTATCGTCGAGCTCGACGGCCCGCAGGCGGAAGTCGATCATTTGATCGAGCGCGTCGAAACGATCGCGAAAGATTGCCGCTCGACATCCTGCCGAGTGTCGCAATCGGAAGAAGAACGGCTGCTGTTCTGGGCCGGCCGCAAGGCGGCCTTCCCGGCGGCGGGCCGTATCTCGCCGGACTATTACTGCATGGACGGCACCATCCCGCGCTACAAGCTGCCGGAGGTGCTGGCGGCGATGAAAGAGATGTCGGTGAAGTACGGTTTGCGCTGCGCCAACGTCTTCCACGCCGGCGACGGCAACCTGCATCCGCTCATCTTGTACGACGCCAATGTGCCTGGCGAACTCGACCGCGCCGAGCAGTTCGGCTCCGATATCCTGAGGCTGTGCGTGAAGGTCGGCGGCGTGCTCACCGGCGAGCACGGCGTCGGCGTCGAGAAGCGCGACCTGATGGGAACGATGTTTTCCGAGATCGATCTCGCCGCGCAGCAGCGCGTCAAATGCGCCTTCGACGCCAAGGGCTTGCTCAATCCGGGCAAGGTGTTTCCGGTGCTGCACGCCTGCGCCGAGCTGGGCCGCATGCACATCTCCGGCGGCAAGCTGCCGTTCCCGGATATTCCAAGGTTCTAGGGCATGCGTTTCGGTCTGTTCTGCTCCCCCAAAGCCGACAGCGGCGCGTTCGGCCCCGAGACGGGTCAGGGCTTCCGCGACTATCTCGACTTCAACGTCGAGGCGGAGGCGCTCGGCTTTCATTCAAGCTTCTCGGTCGAGCATCACTTCACCGGCTGGAATCAGGTCTCCGCCACGTTGATGCTGCTGATGGCGCTCGCCATGCGCACGACCACGCTGCGGCTCGGCGCCGCCGTGATCGTGCTGCCCTGGCACAATCCGGTGCTGCTCGCCGAGCAGGCGGCGACGCTCGATCTCGTCTCCGGCGGCCGCTTCGATTTCGGCATCGGCAAGGGCTATCGCCACACCGAGTTCAAGGGCTTCAACATTCCGCCGGAGGAAGCCGAGGCGCGCTTCGAGGAAGCGCTCGAACTGATGCGCAAAGCCTGGACCACGCGCACGCGCTTCTCCCACCATGGTCGTTTCTGGAATTTCGACGACATCGTGGTCGAGCCGCCGCCGGCGCAACGCCCGCATCCGCCGCTCTGGGTCGCCGCCGGCAATCCGCATTCGATCAAGCGCGCCGCCGCGCGCGGCTTCAACCTCATCCTCGACCAGTACGCGTCGCCGCAGACGCAAGGCGAGCGCATCGCGATGTTTGCAGCCGAGCGCGCGGCCAACGGCCTTGCCTTCGACCCGATGCAGGTGACGGTGGCGCGCCAGCTCTACATTGCCAAAGACCGCGCCGACCGCGACGAGGCGCTCGCGCGCCAGGCCGCCTATACCCAGCGCACGGTCGCTGCCTCGCGCGCGCCCGACGCCAAGGGCGGCTCGCATGTGCTCGCCTATGCCGACAAGGCCGGCGCCACCGAGGAGCACGCGATGTTCGGCACGCCGGACGAGATCGCAGCCCAGCTCGAGGCGCTGCAGAAGGCCGGTGTCGGCTACGTGCTGTTCACGGTCTCGGGCGGTACCGACCAGCTCCGCTGCTTTGCCCGCGAGATCATGCCGGCCTTCGCCCGCGACCTTCCGGCCCGCGCGGCGGAGTGATACCCATTTAGGCATGACCGACGTTCTCAAACCCGGCGACGCCAAGGAGGTCGAGGCAGCCGTGCGCTGGGCGCTCGGCGAGGAGAAGGCGCTCGAGGTCACGGGTTCCGGCAGCAAACGCGCCATCGGCCGGCCGAGCCAGACCGACCTCACGCTCGACCTGTCGGGGCTGACCGGCGTTACGCTCTACGAGCCCGCCGAATTGGTCATGTCTGCCCGCGCGGGCACTCCGATCGCCGAGATCGAAAAGCTGCTGGCCGACAACAACCAGGCGCTCGCCTTCGAGCCGATGGACTACGGCCCGCTGTTCGGTGCGGCCGCCGGTGGCGGCACCATTGGCGGCGTGCTGGCCGCGAACTTGTCCGGTCCGCGCCGCATCAAGGCCGGCGCCGCGCGCGACCACTTCCTCGGCGTCTCCGCCGTCACCGGCCGCGCCGAGACCATCAAGGCCGGCGGCCGTGTGGTGAAGAACGTCACCGGCTACGACATGTGCAAGCTGCTCGCCGGCTCCTGGGGCACGCTCGCCGCCATGACCGACGTGACGATCAAGGTTTTGCCCAAGCCGGAGACAGAGGTCACTGTCCTCGTCGCAGGCCTCACCGATGCGCAGGCCTGCGCGGCGATGTCGGCCGCCATGGGCTCGGCCTGCGACGTCTCCGGCGCCGCGCATCTGCCCGATCACGTTGCGTCGTATTTCGACGGCCTGCCCAAGGTCGAAGCCTCCACCGTGCTGCGGCTCGAAGGCGTGGCGCCCTCGGTCGCGCATCGCAAGCAGACGCTTGCCGCGCTGATGCAGCCGTTCGGTCCGGTCGCGCTCCTTGAAGAAAAAGAGTCCGTCGCGCTCTGGCGCAGCATCCGCGAGGTGCGGCCCTTCGCCGCCGACAGCGCGCGCGAGCGCCCGCTGTGGCGCATCTCGGTGCCGCCGGCGCGCGGCCATGAGCTGGTCGATCGCATCACGCCGGCCGCGCAGATGTTTTACGATTGGGCCGGCGGACTGGTCTGGCTGGCGATGCCTTTCGCGCACGAGCCGGACGCAGCCTCCGTGCGCGCCGCAGTCCGCGAGATCGGCGGCCACGCCACGCTGGTGCGTGCGCCCGCTTCGGTGCGCGCGGCCATGGATGTGTTCGAGCCGCAGACGTCGTCGCTTGCCGCGCTGCAGAAGCGCATCAAGGAAGGCTTCGATCCCAGGGGTCTGCTCAATCCCGGCCGTATGTGGGCGGGGGTGTAGTGATGCGAAGCTCCGCCTCTCGACTTTTCCCGGGCGCAGCGCAGCACGTCTTCGTGGTGCGCTGCAGACCCGGGACCGTCACGATTTCTGAGTTTGGAATGGTCCCGGATCTGCGCAGCAACACTACGTGTTGCAGCGCGTCCGGGACACGAGGCCGTTGATGCAAACCAACTTCTCCCTCGCGCAGCTTCTCGACCCGCGCATGCAGAGCGCGGAGAAGATCCTGCGCGCCTGCGTGCATTGCGGCTTCTGCACCGCGACTTGCCCGACCTATGTGCTGCTCGGCGACGAGCTCGATAGCCCGCGCGGCCGCATCTACCTGATCAAGGAGATGCTGGAGAACGAGCGGCCCGCCTCGCGCGAGGTGGTTAAGCACATCGACCGCTGCCTCTCGTGCCTCTCCTGCATGACCACCTGTCCGTCCGGCGTGCATTACATGCATCTGGTCGATCAGGCGCGCGAGCACATCGAGAGCACCTACAAGCGCCCGCTCGCCGACCGCGCCGTGCGCGCGCTGCTGGCGCGCGTGCTGACCGATCAAAAGCTGTTCCGCGTCGCCGCGGTGATGGGCTGGCTGGCGCGGCCCTTTGCTCCCGTGCTGCGCGGGCTCGGCCTCAAGCGGCTGGCGGCGATGATCGCGCTCACGCCCACCCACCATCTGGCGCCGCCGGCCGACCGCGCCGGTACGGTCTATCCGGCGCAGGGCGAAAAGCGCGGCCGCGTCGCCATGCTGTCCGGCTGCATCAATCCGGTGCTCGCCCCCGCCACCGAGGAGGCCGCCATCCGCCTGCTCAACCGCAACGGCATCGAGGTGGTGGTGGCGGCCGGCGAAAGCTGCTGCGGCTCGCTCACCCACCACATGGGGCGGGAGGACGAGGCGCTCGCCATGGCGCGCAACAACATCGACGCCTGGACGCGCGAGATCGAAGGCGAGGGGCTCGACGCCATCCTGGTCACCGTGTCCGGCTGCGGCACCACCATCAAGGACTACGGCTTCATGTTTCGCACCGAGCAGGCCTATGCCGGCAAGGCGGCCAAGGTTGCTGCGCTCGCGAAGGACATCAGCGAGTACTTGGCGGGCTTGAAGCTGCCGAAAGCGGTGCCGCCGGCCGGCCTGACGGTCGCCTATCACGCCGCCTGCTCGCTGCAGCACGGCCAGAAGATCCTGCGTCAGCCGAAAGAATTGCTTTCCAACTGCGGCTTTGTCGTCAAAGATGTGCCCGAGGGGCATTTGTGTTGCGGCTCGGCGGGCACCTACAACATTCTCCAGCCCGAGCTGGCCGAGCGGTTGCGAGACCGCAAGGTGGCAAACATCCAAAAGCTCCAGCCGGACGTGATCGCAGCCGGCAATATCGGCTGCATCACGCAGATAGCGTCCGGCACCGCCATTCCGGTCGTCCACACGGTCGAGTTGATCGATTGGGCGACCGGCGGTCCGGTGCCGGCGTCGCTTGCGGCGCTGGTTGAAGACCGGGCCGCCGGCACGCGTGCTACGGAGTAACATCCGTAATCGTTTCGGTTCAACGCATTGTTTGGGAGGCTGACTATGGCGAAGAAGCGGAAGGCGAAAGCAAAGGCGAAGAAGGCGGCTAAGAAACCGGCCGCCAAGAAGAAGACGGTCAAGAAGGCGGCCAAGAAGTCGACGAAGAAAGCGGCGGCGAAGAAGCCGGCCGCGGCGCCCGCGCCGTCGGGCCCGACCTCGATCTTGGGCAGCCTGTTCGGCGGCAAGACCGACACTCACTAGCGCGCGACGCGCATCGGACCTTCGCGCATACGGCCTCTTCCCGACGAGCGGGGAGGGGCCGTTTGTTTTTTCTCCGTCCTTTCTGAGCGCGTAGCCTTGAGCAACAGCGACATCCGGGATGGATCGGCGCGGATGCCCCGGATGTTGCTCCGCTCCACCCGGGCTACGGTAAAAGCCTCATCGCGCGGATTCTTATCAAAATAGGCTATTGACTCTATCTAAAGCATATGATCCTATTTATAGGTCCGGTCCATTGAGGGGCGTTGTCATGAGACGTCTTGAGGCGGGACCGGATGCGGCGCCCGCGCGCGGGATTCGTAACCCCGCTCCCGGGAGGCCCCGGCGAACCGTCCGACCCTACTACGGGGGTCTGCCTTCAATGGCTGGACGTGGCAGGCAACGATGGCGGGCG
>Ga0134124_10001396_pt1 | contig 19456 bp, 24 predicted proteins | sample KB304_FD_96880 | JGI IMG/M metagenome (GOLD analysis project Ga0134124, IMG submission 96880) | Terrestrial soil microbial communities without Nitrogen fertilizer from Kellogg Biological Station, Michigan, USA - KB3-0-4 | ecosystem: Environmental > Terrestrial > Soil > Unclassified ...
ATGCCAATACAAAGTGACCATGGTGATGTACATGAAATTCGAATTGTGCACGCAGATGGCACGAGCTTAACTGTAGCTGAATACAAAATGATTTTCAAAGCTATTACCGGACGCAAAATATTGGGACCCGAGATTCCGATAAGCTGGTTTGCTGTGGAGGATCGATGACAGAAAAATGGCATGGCTGCGAAATAGTCAAATCCGCAGTGACGCCACCAATACCTCCAGCACCACCAATACCTGAACGTGGAGGACAAGATGAACATCGACACGTTGTTGTGGCTCCTAGCCGCAATAAGTTTTGGTCTTGGTGCCTTCAACGCTTTTGCTAATAGAATAAACTGGCTTTGTCTTGGCCTGATGTTCGCCGCGTTAACCTTCGTGCTATGAGTACCAAAAGTACTCAGTTCGTGGTCTGCCATTCTTGTGAGGCCACAATTAAGGTTATAGTTCGTGACGATGAGCAGATTCTTATGAATGAGATTGCCGTTACTTGTAGCTGCTTAACTGCCATTTGGTTTAAGGTACGTCGGGTAGACGGCGGATTGATGGTAAGCAGGATAGATGACAGACAGTCCGCTTAGGAAGATATCTAAGGAAAAGTACTTCGAACTGATTGGCTATCAACCACATAGCCGTCAGCAACTTTTTCACGACTCTAAAGCTAGATTTAAGATTCCAGTCTGTGGCCGACGATTCGGCAAAACATTTATGGGTGCTCGGGAAGCACAGCCATTAGCTCTTATTCCAAATAAGATGATCTGGATTGTTGGTCCGACCTATGACTTGGGTGAAAAGGAATTCCGAGTCATATGGTCGGACATGATAATTAAATTAGGTTTGGGCAAAGAGCGTGCTATTAAGAAAGCATTCAATAAACGCGCTGGAGATATGTACATTGAATTTCCTTGGCAAACACGTATTGAAGTGCGTAGTGCCGATCGGCCGGAAACGCTCGTCGGTGACAAACTCGATTACGTCATTATGGCAGAAGCAGCAAAGCATACCAAGGAAACTTGGGACCGATACATTCGGCCTGCACTTGCGGATAACCGTGGTTCTGCGACATTTAGTACCACTCCGGAAGGGCAGAACTGGATTCACGATTTATGGCAACTGGGCCGAAACCCTCTATTTGAGGAATATGAGTCCTGGCGGTTCCCGTCATGGGAGAATATGCACATTTACCCAGGTGGGCGACAAGACCCGGAAATTCTGCTCTTAGAACGCACTATGCCAACGGAGTGGTTCGAGCAAGAAATTGCTGCGGACTTCACTTCGTTTATGGGGAAGATTTATAACGAGTGGGATGAGCAAACACATGTGCACCCACAGACTTTTAACCCAGCTTGGAAGAATTATATAGCATTCGACTGGGGTTTTGTCAACCCCATGGCTGCTGTGGAGTTTCAAATTGATTCAATGGATCGAGTCCATGTTTGGCGATTACATTATAAGACTCATACTCGGCTGGAAGTCTTCTTAGCCGAGATGAAGGCCCGCCCCCAGCCCGATGGTTACCATATTGATTTATGTTTCGGTGATGCGGCGGACCCTGAGGCAGTACAAACAGTTTGCGAAAAATTTGCTCCTTGTATTGCTGATCCAATGTCTAAATCTAACTGGCGGGAAGGCATAGATTTAGTCAAAAGTTTTTTGCGGACCCAGACGGTGGACACCTCCGATGAATATGGTACGCCGGTAGACGAGCCCTGGCTGTATGTAGACAACGGGTGTGCGGACATAATTCGAGAATTCAACAACTATAGAGCAGCCGCACCATCTAGTGGTAAACCTCGCAACGCTAGAGAAGATGCGCAAAAGTACGATGACCATGCCTTAGACGCGTTGCGTTATGGACTTATGCATATTTTCAAGCTTGGCGCTACATCTTCGTTGACGGATATCTATGGTAGTAATATCAGCAATGCTGGTACTTCATCTTATGAGCCATCGGCGGCTGGTTTCTTTACTAGCAATAAGAGCTTCGCATGAGTTTTAGTCACTGGATGGAATCTTTTTGTGTGCTGGCCATTGCGATGGCCGGCATGACTGTTTTAGCTATGGCGATTGTCAAGCACATGAAGGGAGGGGAAAGACGTGACTGACAGCGACGAAATGATTGCTGCTTTGGAAGAGCGTATTCAGCAAAAAGTTGAAACGCTAACCTTAAATGAAGCCATGAATAACTATGATCTAATTTCTACACACTATGATCCAATTCATGGATCATTCGTGGTCATGGCTGAGCGTGACCCAAAGCTTTCTACTGGGCTTGCTTTTCGTGAGCTAGGTTACAGTTCACCATCTCCGTTCACGTCCTGGACTCGCGCGGAACGCGTACCAGAATTACGAGACCAGCTTGGTATTCGTACTTATTACGATATGAAGCGGGCCGACGGCACCGTGCGGGGGGCGCTACGCCTATTAAAGACTCCAGTGATGGCAGCTCGCTGGTTTGTGGAACCAGCTAGTGACTCTGCTTTAGATAAGAATATTGCTAGCTTTGTGGAGGACAACCTCTTTAGAAAGCTTAGCACACCATGGTATCGAGTGCTTGAAGATGCACTTCTCATGTGTGAGTATGGTTACTCACCATTAGAGAAGGTATTCGGCCAAGATGCTGATGGTAAAATTATTCTGACTAAACTGGCGCCACGGCACCCGTTGGACATTCAGGAATGGGATTATGATGACCAGGGTGGTCCTAATGCCATTATCATGAACCCAACGGAGTCGAACGGTTGGGAATCTATTCAGATTCCCATTGAAAAGCTTGTCGTATTTGTGCTGGAGCAAGAAGCTGGCGATATGCGAGGGATAAGCATTTTGCGATCAGCCTACAAACACTATTACTACAAGGACACACTCTACAAAATTGATGCTATTCAGAAGGAACGCCATGGTATTGGCGTTCCGGTGATTAAACTTCCGCCCGGCTTCAGCGAAGCTGATAAGCAGATTGCTGAAGATCTAGGTAGAAACCTCAGAACCAATGAACGTGCCCATGTAACGCTGCCACCGAACTGGTCGCTTGAGTTCGCAAAACTTGAAGGGCAGCCTGTGGACTGTCTTCCTTCGATTATGCATCACAATGATCAGATTATGGCGAACATTCTAGCTACATTCTACAAGGATCCATCCGCTAAAGAAGATAGCATGAACATGTTCTACAAGGGGACTCGCTATATTGCTAATACAATTGCAGATACCTTTAACCGTTACGTCATTCAGCAGCTTGTTGACTTCAACTTTGCACGAGGAAAGTACCCAATCTTGCGTGCTCGACGCATTGGTGAAAACGAAGACCTGCGTACTTGGTCGTTTGCCTTCCGGAACTTGGTTGGCGCTAACGCCATTATACCGGACGATAATCTCGAAAAGTTCCTCCGCGTAGAGCTAGATTTGCCACCTGCCGATGAGAAATCACAACGGCTACCTAAAGCCTTGCAGCCAGCACCCGCGCCACAGCAGAATCCTGGTACTCCACAGCAGGAACCTGGTGCACCAATTGACCCTAGAACTAATGTAAAACCACCAAGAGTTGGATTACCACGACAAAACGATAAGCCACCTGTGGCGCCACCAAAAGGTAATGCTGGTACTGATCGTTCGGGTGGATAGGAGGAGAAAATGAGACCAGAACCAGTCATGTCAGTACGACAAAAACGACTTGCTGAGCATAGACCAGAAATTAAGACACAACGTCAGCGTACTACCATCGAGCTATCCGATCGGATGACTCGTGGGTTCAAAAAGAACGCAACGAGGATTGCATCGAAGCAGGGCATCCCTTACGATAGAGCTGCCGCGATTCTAGCCGCGTCTGCGCGCCGTGCATCGCCGGCCGCAAAGCGCAAGAACCCTCGACTGAATAAGGTAAAGGGGAAGGCTGATACTAAATGACACATTTTAGTTATTTAGTTGACCTTTCTGCACTTACCGCATTTGATGAGAATAATGGAGTAAAGTCCAGTTGGGTACACGCGTTACCGCTAGGTAACTACAAGCACCCAGTCTATGGTACTATTTCCATTGACTCAGAAAAGGCTACGCGGTACGCAGAGAGCGTTAACAACAAGACTCGCGGTATTGACCCCAGCATTAACTACAACCACAACAATCAGGACATTGCTGCTGGTTGGGGTAAGAAGGCTGAAGCGCGAGCCGATGGTGTGTGGCTATTCGTTGAGTGGACGAATGATGCCGCTACCCAGATTCAGGAGAAGAAGTACAAGTATTTCTCTGCTGAATACGAAGACGAGTGGACCGATCCACAGGGCAACAAGCACACTAACGTTATATTCGGTGGCGCGCTCACAAATCGGCCGTTCATGAAGAACCTCGCTCCGATTAACCTATCGGAAGAGACGTACAACATTGCGTTTGATCTAGTAGCTGCGGCTACTGGTAAGTCTGCTGATGATTTGAAGGGAGGGAATAGCGTGGGTCTTTCAGAAGAAGATCTGAAGAAGATCATTGAGGGAGTTTCTGCGAAGGTAGTCGAAACTAAGGCTACTACAACGGAGCCAACTCTAGCGCAAAAGCTTTCGGATATGCCAGAGCTGAAGACGCTGGCTGAGGAAAACCCTCTCGTCAAAGCACTCATCGGGGCTGTGGAGACGCAGAATGCAACACTTGCTGAGAACGCAGCTCAGCTAAAGACAGCTGAGATTGCCAAGAAGCTAACAGAGTTTGACACGTCTAAGCTTGTCATGACTCCTGTGGCTCGTCAGCGTGTTCTCAAGTTTGCTGAGGCTCTTCCTAACGAACTGCACGATGCATTCTGGGCAATTCTCACTGACATGAAGAGATCATCTTCATTCCTAGTTGAGCTGGGCGAATTCACTGGTGCTACTGTTAACTACGGTTCACCCAAGAGCGCGCAGACGCAACTCGAAGAAGCCGCAAAGAAGCTTATTTCTGAGAGTGGTGGCAAGAAGTCCTTCTCAGAAGCTTACGATGAGGCTGTTTCGCAGAACCCAGCACTGTACGAGCGTTACCGTGTGGAAATGCGGGAGGAGGTGCGATAAATGGCTAACTTCATTGGGCTAGATAAGGGCTTCCTTCTCCTATCGACGTATAACTCGTCAGCAGCGGCTGGCGCCCTAGCCTGGAGATTTGTTAAGTCTGGTGGTTCACAGGGAACTGTAGACCTAAACACCTCTTCTACAGGTATTGTTCTGGGTGTTCTTCAGGAGAATGTGGATCAGACTAAGATTGCGACCGCGAAGGCTGTTGCCAACGTTCGTATGGCAGGTATTTCAAAGGTAGTCGCAGGTGCTGGTGTTACCGTTTATACTGAGGTTATGTCAGACTCAACAGGTCGGGCAATTACCGCAGCTACTACTGGTAACCGCGTGCAGGGCCTAGCCCTTCAGACTGCGTCAAACGCAGGTGACATCATTGACGTTCTACTCGGTGTTAACGGTAGACTTCTACCATAATTTCTGAAGGGAGGGTAAACTAGATGGCAGCGTATAATCCAACTGGTTCCGGCAACGTTCATGTCGATCAAGTACTTACACAGATCAGTGTTGGTTTTCCAAATACTGGTATGGTCGGGTCTCGACTGTTGCCAAGCGTTCCAGTAAAGAAGCAGTCGGATAAATACTACGTATTTGGTCGCGAAGGTTGGCTACCGGAAGATGACAACCGGGCACCAGGCTCAGTGGCTAACGAAGTTACTGGTCTAGCTGTTTCAACTGACACCTATTATGCACGTGAGCACTCTCTTCAGATCGCGGTGACTGATGAAGAGCGTGAGAACGTGGATTCTCCGCTTGCTCCCGATCGTGATGCAACCGACATGGTTACATCTAAGATCATGCTTGGGCGGGAAGTAGCTATTAAGAACCTAGTTACTACTACTGGTAACTACGCTTCTGGCCTATCTACTACCCTTGCTGGTGGCGCACAGTGGAACTCTGCAAACTACGCGACATCTGACCCGATCGCAGACCTGCGTGCTGGTAAGATTGCCGTTAATGCTCGTATCTTCATGGACCCGAATACGCTAGTCGTGCCTTACCAGGTTATGGCTGCACTGGAAGATCACCCGGACTTCCTAGAGCGTATTAAGTACTCGGAGCGAGCTATCTTCAGCCCTGAACTTCTAGGTGCTGTGCTTGGTTTCGACACAGTTATTGCTCCTGGTGTTGGTCTCAACACTGCTGCCCTAGGTCAGCCCGCAACTCTAGGCTACCTGTGGGGCAAGGATGTGGTTATGGCTTGGGTGCCGCCACGTTCAGGTTTAAAGATTCCTGCCTTTGGGTACGAGTTTACCTGGGGTACTCAGTATGTTGACCGCTGGCGTGAGGAGCCACGGAAGTCGGATCTAATCCGCGCTTCTCGGCGTTATGACCTTAAGCTAGTTGCACAGGGCGACGCTGGAACTGCTGATGCTGGTAAGGCAATTGCTGGTTACCTGATCAAAGCGGCCATAGCCTAATTGAGAGGGAAAGACAAATGCCTAAGAAGATCTTCGCAGTTACAAATGTCAAGGTTGGAAACGGTGAAGGACAGTCCTTTGCAGCTGGAAGTGAAGTAGATCCTAAGCAGTTCACGAAGGAACAGCTAGTAGCGCTTCATGACCAGGGTGCAATTGAGGTTCGTACCGTAGACGAACAACCTGAAGCTGAACAGCAGACTGAAGAATCAGAAGAAACAGCAGAGACTCAAGAGACCCAAGAGACCCAAGAGAAGACTCAGGAAACTGAAGAGAATCCTCCACCAGCAGAGTAAAGAAACTGAGGAGTAATGGCGCGTATTACTCCAACGGACGCACAAGGGTGGGCAGAGTCAACAAAGTTGTCTCTGTCCACTCTTGACGTGTCTTTATTGGACCAGATTGAAGCCGAGACACTGGCTAGAATTGCTAGTGCCTATGATACTACGACTTGGCTTGATCCAACTACAACTCCTAAAATTGTCAAAGTGATCATAGCCAAGCTATATGTTGCCTGGTTCTATGATAGGCAATATAGTGAGAACCAAGATCAAGGCAACGACTATGCAGCAATGCTGCGCACTAATGCTGAGATGTTAATAACTGGCCTCATTAATGGCACTATTGACATCCCCGGTGTGACCCCTGTGGGGTCTGCCGGCGGACCGGCATTCTATCCAAACGATGCCTCATCGGCACAAGAGCCTACCAGTGATGATCCTTCACTAGGTCCTGCTAAATTTAGTATGGGTAAAGTGTTTTAAATGCCTGATTTTCCCCGTCCTGGTATGTCGTCGATTACTTCGGCGGTTACCGGCTCAAAATCTGGCGGGTTTGGCCTAGCAATTCCAGGTCTATATATTGATCCACGATTCAATGCTGTACGTGGAGCGTATCTAGATGCACAGCGGATTGATAGACTTGGTATGGCATTTACTAGTTTCAAGATTCCACTCACTACTGCATTGAACCAAGTCATTGTGCCATCTATTATTCAAAACTTTCAGGAACAAGGTCGACCAAAGTGGCAGAAGCTTTCTAAAAAGACCATCTACAACCGGCAGATGGAAGGCTTCCCACGTGGTCCAATTTTGCAAAAGACAGGACGACTCAAGCGCATCGCCACCAGGAAAAACATTTGGTACATTCAAGATAATGTACTTAGAATGCGAACAACATACTTCGATCAAGCTGTTCCTTATGGTGAATTCCACCAGTTTGGCGCTAAAGAAGCTAGATCAAAGAAGCGACTTACTGGACTACGCAATACTTTGACTTTAGGTCCAGGTTCTAAATCTGAACAATTAGCTTCTGGACTACAACAAGTATTCGCGGCTGGTGGATATGTGCTTCCGGCTCGTCCTTACATTCAATTAACTGAATCTGAAGAAATAGAAATTTACAACATCTTCGTAGCCTATATGGTTGCCATGGTTGACAAATATTGGGGATCTGGAAGTGATGGGCTATGACCGGACCAGGACCACACACTGATGCTGATGAGGTACTGGCTCAGGCATTAGCTGACATCATTGAATTAAATAAAGCAGACCTACAACTTGATGACGTGCTTTATGGAAATCACAACATGATTCCACATGCTAGTGCAGCGATTGTAATGCCGATGGGAAAGGTTCGTACTCTAGCTGGTGGATCAGCACCAGGTGGCCGTACGCAGAATGACCTGAGAGTTACGATCTCACTGCTGTGGAGCAAGGTTGGTGATGAAACTACAGAACGTAAAGCCTGTGATGCTAGAGCTACAGCATTAGAAGCCATTCTACATCAAGATACTACTGTTGGCGGATTGATTATTCACGGCTTTGTCAATCAGGTTGAACGTGGCGAATCGCCACTAGCTGGTGGCATAGGTAATAATGGAATGTTCCGCAGTGTTATCATGATGTATAGCGGCGTAACTAAGACCTATTTGTCTCCGTAGGCGCACCATAGGGGTACTAATGATGCATTTTGAGTTAGAATCCGATCGCGAAGTAACGGTTGATGCTATCGGATTATTGCCCGCCGGTGAACCTGTGGTGGTCTCGGAAGAAGCACAAACCCTTTTTGAGGCACTGCATGGTACCACCTTAGCAGAAGCTAATTTCCCAGCATTTGTTAAAGTCACTGCTGTAGTTGATACGGATGGAGGTGTCTAATGGCTATTGGTATTGGTGCATCCGGTATAGTTGGAATTGCCTTTGAGCAATTGTCACCTCCGGTTCTGTCTGGTGCTCCACAAGCTGGTGGTGCGCTGACTGCTGGTACTTATAAGTACTACATAACAGCGCTCAACGCTAATGGTGAAACTACAGTTTCTAACGAAGTTACTGTTACTACGGCTGCCGGCAACCTAACAGCACACTTGTCGTGGCCAGCGGTAACTGGTGCCACAGGATACAAGGTTTACCGTACTGCTTCTGGTGGCGGCACTGGTACTGAGTTGTTAATAGCAACTTTGGGCTTAGTTGTCGTTTACGATGACACAGCAGTGGGCGCACCATCTGGTGCTTTCCCGACTGCGAATACCGCCACAACACCCGGTGTCTACGCTGCTCCTATTAAGTATTTCCCATTCAATAGTGAATCTATTACCTCTACCAACCAAACAGTATTCCGTCGGCCAATCCGACAGTCCGCCGATATCATTGGTGCCGTTGCTGGCAACTACATGATTGGTGGAGAACTTAACATAGAAGCTATTGAGGACGTGGTTCCTTACTTCCTCATGGGCAGCCGTATTTCTGTAGTGAAATCAGGATCTACACCTAACTTTACATACACATTCACACCAACACCAGCAGCCGTTGCCGCTAAAACTTACTCGTTAACAGTAGTTCGTAATGGCATAGTATTCGGCTATGTTGGAGTTTGTACTTCAAGCTTCGGTTTCGGCGTTGATAATGGTCTTATGACGTTCAAGACTTCGGTCATGGGACGTGATGAGGCCGTACAGAGCCTGCCTACACCAACATATCCAACTACAGTGCCCTTCGGCGCCGGTCAATATTCAATTGAAATTCCAACAGGTTCAGCAGTGCTAGACACTGACACCTTTGAATTCTCAGTTGAAGATGCAGCAGAGGCACAGTTCCGTCTTAAGAGCACAGGTCGTGGTGCACAGTTCATCAAGTATGGTGAGCGTGCATCTACTATGACATTTGAGCGTGACTTCCAGGACCGTACTGACTTCGATGCATTCAAAGCAACAACTTCACAATCTGTTACCATTACCGCCAGCAAGGGCGTCAACAACTCCATTTCAATTCTTGCCCCTGTGGCTATCAAGGATACGTACGAGGTTGGACTATCCAGCGAAGGTGACTTGGTTCGCGCTTCTATCGCTTACCAGAACATCATCGATGGCACAGGTAAGTCTTGGCAGATTGTGATTAAGACTCAGGAAGACATTACCCTGTAAATGGGGAATCAATGGATTTAGCTTATTGGTTGATAGTTTACTATATTATTCCAATTGCTGAATTAATCTTTATTCCACTATACGCAGGTCGTATGGTGTATAAATGGTTAGTAAAGAGGAGATCCACAGCCATGCCAGTAGGTACCATTACCAACACAACATCTGACAAATTAGCGCTCAACACTGCGCCGCCAGATGGATACGTTATTGTGCGTAGAATGACTTATGGTGAGGAAATGCACCGGTCATCACTAGCAGCCAGATTCCTTATGGGTGGCACATCAAGCAAAGACTTCACAGGTGAGCTAGACATTCAGTCGGAGAAAGTGACCCTGTGGGACTTTGCTAATTTAGTAGTTGAGCACAACATTACTGATGCCTCTGGCAGAGTGCTTAACTTCAAAAATGAGCAGGATGTACGGTCATTGGATGTACGCGTCGGCAAGGAAATCGGTCAGTATATTGATGACTTCAACGCTACAGAGAATACTGACGAAGTAAAAAACTAATTAGCGAGCTACGTAAGGCAGTTCTTATTCCGAATGCCAACAAAGTAGCTCCAGATGCCTTAGGTATTCTAAACATTATTCGAACTTGTCAAAACTATAACACGTTACCAAGAGCTGGTGGTTTATTAGATCAAGATGCGCTAATGGTGCATTTAATGTTCTATGTGACGCAATGGGATACACAACGGCGTGAACTCGATGAGGCTAAGGCTCGACGTGAAGCTGAACGCCAGCGACAGCATGGGTGAGAGGAGTCGAAGTGCCCTTTAGTGCAACTAGAGACCTTTGGCTTGTGCTGAAAGCTCGCGATGAAGCTACTAGCGCAATGCGTGCATTCTCACGTGACATTCGGCAAGTTGGTGACAGCGTTGCTGAAGCAAATCTACGAGCAGCCAGATCAGCAATTCAGAATGAAGTAGCAGCACGACGACTTTCCGCAGCATATCAGATTGGTATTCTGCGTAAAGGCGAACAGACTGACGCTACTAAAGCTGAAATTTCAGCACTACAAAATGAAACTAGAGCATTTGCACTAGGCGCACAACAGCGTATTGGAGTTATTGATCAAGAGATTGCTTCCATGCGTGTTCAACGTTCACAAATGGAAGAGAATCGAGTATCTAGTCAAAAGCTAAGTTCTGCTTTTGCTGGATTGTCAGCAGCTACCGCCGCTATGGGTACAGTTATGGTGGCTAGCGCGGCATTCGGTGTTGCCGGACTTTATAGTCTAGTCAAGGCACAATCTGAATATGAGAAAGCTTCAGCGCTAACTCGTACTCAGGTTGACAAGTTTGCAACCTCTCTTGAAGATATAGAGAAGATTGGTCTAAGAGTAGCTGATTCTATCGGTGTGCCATTCGAACAGATTCAGCCAGCTTTGTATAACATTTTCTCATCAATGGAAATTGGTGCTAAACAAGCTGAGCAAGTCTTAGGCATTTTTGCTAAGGCAGCTGTAGCTGGACAAACAAGTATTGAAAATGCATCAGTTGCAACCATTGGTATTTTGAACGCATTCCAATTGCCTCTAACTTCCATCAATCACCTAATGGACGTGCAGTTCCAACTGGTGAAGGAAGGTATTGGTAGCTACGACGAGTGGTCACAGCGTATTGGTTTGGTCACTCCATCAGCAGTGCGGTTTGGGCAGACGGTTGATATGATGACCGCTGCACTGGCAGCATCCACTCGTATGGGTATTTCCGCTGCTAGATCAGCAACGGCAGTATCTAGGGCTATGGATGCAATGTCTAACCCAGCGGCAGTCAAAGCCCTTAAGGGCCTCGGTATTGCATCATATGACGCAAGCGGCCACTTCCGTCCTATGATCGATATTCTGATGGACTTCCGTACTCAGCTAGAAAAGATGCCAAATCAGGATAGAGTCAAAGCAATTCTAGACGTGTTCAAGGGTGCTGGTGGAACTATTGAAGCCCGCCGGTTCCTACAGAACATGCTTCTAACACCAGGAAACTTGGAATTATTCCAAAACATTCTTGGTAGCATGAAGCAATCGGCTGGCTCATTCGAGCAAGCCTATGCAATTATGGCAGATACTACTGCGATTAAAACAGAACTACTTGCAAACAAATGGCAAGAAGTTAAAATTGCCGCAGGTAAAGCACTTGTTCCCGCTTTCACAGCTGTTGTAAGTTGGTTCATTAAACTGTTTGATTGGTTCAACAAACTACCACCATCAACCCAACAACTTATTGTTAAGATTATTGCCATCACAGTAGCTGTCACTGGTCTCATCGGTGTACTGCTACTTATCACCAGCGTTATTCTTGGCTTCGCGGCCGCTATTACTGTTGCATCCACGCCAGTATTGCTATTCGTTGGAATTGCAGCATTGGTTGTAGGTGCGATTATAGCTATCGGTGTCGCCTTTACCATTCTTATGATTAAGAACAAAGGCTTCCGCGACTGGATCATCAATGCTGGTAAGAACATTAAAAACTTTGCTTTGATGATTGCACACGGATTCATGGCAGCAGTTAACGCTGTTATCGACTTTGGCAAAATGATTATTCAAGCAGTCGTTACGGCCTGGAACGCTGTAGTAAATGCAACCGTAACGGCTTGGAACGCTGTTGTCTCATTTGTACAAACTGTCGTTGGTGCTATTGTTGGATTTGTTCAAGGTCTAATCAATGGCATGATCAGCGTATTCCAGGCTGGTATTAACTTCATTGTAGGAATTTGGAATTACTTCTGGAACACTAGCATTGGTGGATTGATCATCAGTGCTGGTAAATTCCTACTAGCAGTTGCAGAACTCACATTATACGGTTTGCTATTCATCTTTGAATATATCATAAAAGGCATTCAAATCGCCTGGGATTTCCTGTGGGATCATGTTATCAAGTACGTGGTTGATGCTTGGAACATTGTCGTAGCTTATCTATCAGGTGTTTGGGAAACAGTTAAGGGAGCAGCGCTAGCTGCATGGAACCTTGTCTATGGCTACATTAGTGATAAGGTAAATTCAGCAAAAACTGCTGTCATGACTGCATTCAATATAGTTAAAAGCTTCCTAGATACTATTTGGACTAATATTAAGACAGCGGTCGCTGCTGCTTGGGAGACAGTTAAATCTACTGTTGGTGAAAAGGTAGACGCAGTTGTCAACAAAGCTAAGGAAGTTAAAGATAAGATAGTTAACTTCTTTGCTAACGCTGGCACCTGGTTGTTTGAAGCCGGAAAGCATATCATTCAAGGTCTGATCGACGGTATTGGTTCCATGTTCGATGCACTAGGTAACAAGATCAGTGATGCAGCTAACTGGATTAAGAGTCACCTACCGTTCTCCCCAGCAAAACGTGGTCCACTATCTGGACGAGGAAATCCATACTACTCTGGTCAATCTATTGTTAAGTTGATCGCGGCTGGTATTTACAGTCAGCAAGATGCGTTGACTATGGCACTAAATGCCTTTACTGGCAATATCACAAATATGACTGGCGGATTAGCTATTGGCAACGCTGCTGGTGGCACTGGTACAACCGGTACACATAACCAGTACAATCAGAGTATTGTCATTAATACAAATGAAATTGATCCACGGCGTCATGCCATGGAGCTTGGAGCGCTTTTGGCTGGAGTGTCATAATGACTATTGGTCTTAATGATTATGAATTCCAGTTGGATACTACTGGCGTGCGATTGAACACTGACAGTACCGGAATACCATTTGTGGATATCAACAAAGTTTCTGGATTGGACAACAGTCCATACCGAGAAACTTTTCGTGATCATGAAGGTACTGATGGTGGATTCCTAGATGCAGAATTTGAAACAGGTAGAGCAATAGTTTTAGATGGTATTGTTTATGGAGATACTTTAAATATTGAAAGTTATCTGGATACACTAAAACAAAATTATGCACCAGTACGAAACCCTATTCCATTTTACTTTAAATCTAGTGGTGTCTCTGAACGCTTCGTTAATGTAAAACCAAGAGGCGTGAGATTCGATTGGGAACAAGCTCGAAGAATTGGCATCACAAATATTCAGTTTCAGATGTATGCTGAAGATCCAAGAATATATGACAACGATCTATTAAGTATTGCCGTCCCATATGGTGGTCCAGCCACCACAGGGTTTGGCTTCAACTTCGGATTCAACTTAAGCTTTGGCGCGACAGTACCAGCTTCTGGTGGTATTGTGGTAGTTAGTGGCAATCGACCAACTCCAGCTATTATTACCGTTACTGGTCCTGCGACATTGCCATCAATAGTTAACTCCACAGATGGATTAACACTAACTTTCAATTTAACCCTATCAGCTTCTGATGTACTAGTTATTGATCTAGCGACTAGAAATGTAACTGTTAATGGCGCGAATGCTCGATTTAGTTTGATAGAACCTAACTGGTGGCTATTCAATCCAGGTAGCACCTTTGTGATTTTTGGTGGGCAGTCTGGCAGTGGCACCATGGTTATTAGTTACAGAAATGCTTGGAGGTAATTATGGCTGTGATTAACCCGCCAGGCTGGCTACAGAACGTTGGCGCTACGCACACAGCGGCACAGCTACGCAGTTACATTGGTGCATTAATAGGGCAGAACTCTTCTGGCACTTCCATGATTGCGGCTAGTGGTGTACACCCAGACATGGGTAACAAACTATCTGTGACGCAAAATGGTTCACCAAACATGTCTGTCATTGTTAAGTCTGGTATTGCACTAGTAGGTGGCACTGAAAATGCTTCCCAAGGTTCATACTTTGTGATGAATGATGCTGACTTGAACCTCAGCATTGGTGCTAATGGTTCTGGTCAGCCACGTATTGACAGTGTGTTCTTTAAGGTTCAAGATACTCAGTACTCTGGTGTTACTGATGCATGTTCATTAGTAGTGGTAGCTGGCACACCAGCCGGTTCACCATCGCCACCATCCGCACCAGCAAATGCAATTCGTCTAGCGAACGTGGCTGTGGCGAATGGTGCTTCATCTATTACCAATGCCAATATTACAGATGTTAGACCATGGCTTACCGTTCCATCATACACAATGCCACAAGTTGACGTATTTACTTCTGGTGGTACATGGACTAAGCCGGCTGGCGCTCGGTGGGTATGGGCCAGAGTGCAAGCTGCCGGTGGCGGTTCAGGCGGTTGTGCGCTAACCTCCGCTGGTCAATCAGCGGCTAGTGGTGGTGGTGGGGGTGGCGGATATTGCGAAAAGTGGATAGACGCATCTACCCTCAACGCTACTGAGGCTGTGACAGTTGGCTCTGGTGGCGCTGGTGGTGCATCTGGTAATAATAATGGAAGCACAGGCGGTAACAGTACTTTTAAAACCCTAACCGCAAATGGCGGAGCCGGTGGTACTGGTAGCGCAAGCTCTGCTTCTAATAATTTAAATGCTGGCGGTAATGGTGGTGGTTCTAGTGGTGGTGACTTCGCGCTTGATGGTGGAGATGCACCAAATGGAATTATAGGTAGCAGCGGTATGGTGTTCTGTCAATCACCAGGCGGATCATCATACTTTGGTTCTTCACAGCGTCCATCTTCATCTTCATCTGCTAGTGGTCAAACCGGAAACACATACGGTGGCGGCGCGGCTGGCGGAAGTAATCAGCCAAGCCAATCAGCAGTAGCTGGTGGAACTGGTGGCGGCGGACTAGTAGTCATAACAACAATATTCTAGGAACATTTCATGGTTGCAGATTACCGCTACTATTTTGGTACAATCATGAGTCCCGGCGTGATCGCTGAGATTCCGCTGTTTGGTACCTATATGGACATGGAACTAAATGTCGGTGGTAGTTTCAATGGATCATATCAATTAGACCAAACTGGTATTGACAATGAAGTGTTAATGGGAGCCACTGTCCCAGGTTATTCATATGTCATGGTTGAACGAAATGGCGTAGTAATATGGGGCGGATACCTTTGGAGTAGAACATACCAAAGTCAAGCAAAGAGCATGCAGCTTTTTGCTCAATCATTTGAAATGTTTCCAAATAATCAACTCATAGATTTCAACTTAATTGACGAAGATGGCAGCCCACTTATTCCGCCAGGCGACCAACTGCAGGTTTTTGTTGGTCTGTGGGAAGCTATGCAGTTAGGCGATGGCAGAAACATCGGCGTAACTATGCCAACTAATTTAGATAGTGGGATTCTGATTGGTGCTCCTGGCACAGCAGCTACCGACTTCAAATTTTTTGGTGAAATTATGGCTGAAATTGCTAATGCTAGTTTCGGCTTCGACTGGTATATTCAAAACTCCAGAGTTGGTGGAGCATATATTAGAGAGCTGATTCTGGGCTACCCGACTGTGGGAACAGATCTCACAAATACAACTATTGTGTTAGAATATCCCGGGAACATAGTTAACTATTATCAAGTAGAATCAATGGCCAATGCTGGTACCAATATTATTGTAACTGGTTCCGGCGATGGATCTTCGATGATTTTTGGTCGAGCCACTGATCCAAATAAGATTGCGCTTGGTTGGCCTAATTGGGATCGAGTAGCATCTCATAAGGATGTAGCATCACTCGACTATGCGCAAGCATTAGCGGAACAAGAATTAGTTGCTAGACGTGCACCTAAAACTACAATTAAAACCACCATGAAAGGCGATATACTGCCAGAGTTCGGGGCAGTACGATTAGGTGACACTGCCAATGTAGTTATTAAGGATCCACGCAATCCACACGGATTATCTTTTCCAGGTAGAGTTGTGAAATGGAGTCTTAACCCTCCAACTAAAGATAATGTTGAAACATACAATCTAATCTTCCGTGGCGATGATAACGAGTGATGGTGAATTATGGCTGGTAAATACGGTGTTGACGATGATGACCTATTAAAGATTATTAAAGATTTACAACACAGAGTTTCTAAATTAGAACGAACACCACAGACTGCGAACGCTGGAGTTGATACTCAAGGTGTTACTGTTAATGGTGGCTCTATCTTTGTGCGCAGAGATGAATTTTCTGAGCAAGGACTAATTAGCCATGGATCAAACATTATCTTCAATGGCGATCCTGGAATGATGACTCAAATAACTAGGGCAAAGACCGTTCAAGGTGCATATTTTGACAGTGAAGGTACAAGAGTAGATGGTAATAACGCTTTTCGAGTAGCCACTGTAGATGGAACGGCCGCAGGTTTTGACGGTCTACCTACAATTGAGATCTTTGATAAAGCTGGCGATCATCTTATTACTGATGCAGAACAATCACCGCGTGGATTTGGACGGCCTGAACTTACTAATCACGTTTTTTCGCCAACACTATTTACTTCAACAAGTTCTAGCTTTACTGATATTGGCGTTACTGAATGGTACATGTATCATCCACATCTTAGATTTATGTGCTTAGTACAGAATGATGCTTCAACAGTGAGCGAAATAAATGTTTCGGAAAATGGTGGACTTTCCAACGTTGTTACGGTACAATCGCCTGGTGGCACCAATGCATACGTTGATGTCATTGTCCGCCGTTTAAGATGTGCTTTTGGTGGTAATCCAAATGGTAACACAGCTATACTTACACTACAAATCCGCAGAGTTAGCGGAGCAGGGACGGTTCACGTGGGATTGATCAGTTGTGTGGGAATTGACTTGTCATTCTCGGAGCCGCTTTTCTAATTAAACAGCTATAGGAAAGTGTGGGCGGCGTGGAAAAATGGCTCAAGAGCGCCGTCATGGCAACGGTTACTGTAGTTTGGGCAATGTATATGGTTGTGGGAATAGCCAAATACTTGCTCGACGGCCAACCGATGCCTGACCCAGCGGTGTGGGGCATACCTGGTATGATTTGGCTTGCATTGAATCCACCTATTCCCAGCAGGATGGCACCACCAGTGGAAAAGAGGCAGCCAGAACCTTCGGAGACTGACTGATATGATTGCATTATTGACGTTAACGTACTGGCAATCAGCATTGTTTTCTATTCCGGTTTTAGCCACTGCTGGTGCCGGCATTGGCGCGACAGTTGTTTTGTTATCTAGGAGGCGCCGGTGAAAATGAACTGGGCGCGAATCAAAGGATGGTTAACTAGTTCAACAGTAGATGGAATCATAAGGGCAATAGTTTTGATTTCAATTGTTGGCATGCTTTGGCTTACTAAACAAGAAGCCAACACTAATAATTGTTTGAAACATTTCATTGATGCGCAATCAGTGCAGAACAGTGCATTACGTGCGCTTGCAGATGAAGATAGAAAAGTTATTGATGATCTCGTTGTAGCAATAGCTACATCTAAGAGTGTGCAGCAAACGCGGGAAGCATTAGATCAATATCAAATTATGCGTAAACATAATGATGAACTAAGAGCAGGCAGTGTGAATACTGTGACTACTGAGGATGTATGCTGATGACCACTAGATATGATATAGAGGTGCAGCAGGGCGCTAAATTCACTCTGAATGTCCAAGCTAGAAATAAGTCAGACAATTCTGTACTCAACTTGGTTGGCTATTCAGGGAAAATGCAAATACGTGACGCTCCAGGCGGCTCTTTGCTCATGGAGGCATCTACAAGCAATGGATTTCTCACCATAAACGGTCCGGCTGGCACTGTGATGATCAACGTGCCAGCTACTACCACTGGACCTATGACCTGGAACACTGGTGTATACGACCTAGAAGTATCCACCACCCTTGCTGATCCTATTAGATTACTAGAAGGTTACGCGGCGCTAAGTTTGGAAGTGACGGTATGACTAATGCATTGTTAGAGAAAGGCCGTGAAGGCTTTCTCGATGGATCTATTGACTGGGATACTAACACCTTCAGCGCCGCATTGCTGGACTTAGGAACTGCGGATACAGGTGTTAAGCAGATCGCGTCCTCAACGAATGCAACACCAATCGTTGTGACTGCAACATCGCATGGCTTCTCAAATGGTGATTTTGTATTTATTGATAATCACACTACCAATACTGCTGCTAACGGGTTCTGGAAAATTGCTAACGTTGCCACTAATACGTTCGAACTTACTAATCCGATTACTGGAGCTAATGCTGTCGGTAACGGCGTTGGTGGTGCTACTGGTTACGCTGTAAACTATGGTCCTGGTACTGCTGGTGACAACTGGGATGACTTCGATGGATGCTTAGTCGGAGCAAAAGTTAACCTGACAGCTCCAACTGTTACAGCTGGTGTTGCCGATGCCGCAGATACGACCTTTACTGCTGTAACTGGCGCTTCTGTGGAAGCCGTGGCGATTTTCAAGGACACTGGTACACCATCATCTTCGCGCATGGTCTGCTTAATTACTGGCAAATTTATTGTGACTTGTGCTGTTCAGGCTAACTCAACAGCTACATCAATTGTTGTTGATGCACTACCATATGGTATTCCAAACGGAACAGTCTTAGTATTCAGTAACGGTGCATCTGCTACTATGACTGCACTAGCAAATGCTGGCGATCGTTCAATCTCGGTTTCAGCATTGGCTGCAAACGTAACAGCTAATTCAAGAGCGCTAGCTCCAATTACTGGTTCTGGTCTTCCGGTTACACCTAATGGTGGTAACATTGTTGTCACTTATGACAATGGACCAAACAAGATCTTCAAGCTGTAGGAGGGCAGATGGACCTTTATCTTGCGGAACC
>Ga0134124_10001397_pt1 | contig 19448 bp, 15 predicted proteins | sample KB304_FD_96880 | JGI IMG/M metagenome (GOLD analysis project Ga0134124, IMG submission 96880) | Terrestrial soil microbial communities without Nitrogen fertilizer from Kellogg Biological Station, Michigan, USA - KB3-0-4 | ecosystem: Environmental > Terrestrial > Soil > Unclassified ...
TCTTGAGGCCGAACGGCAGCGCCTTGCTGCCGAGGAGCAGGCGCACCAGCACTCTTTACGTTGCGCCGAGGATGGCAAGAAGTTCGCGGCGGCGTATCTTGCGGAAGAACAATCAGCGGCGTTACCTAGGAACCAGACCGCTTGGGACGACCCTGTATTCCACTACAGCAAGGAGCTCGGCACCTGCTTAGTTCGCACGCGGTTCATCGAACTCGGCAACGTCACCTACCAACACGCCAAGGTCACAGACCTGAGTAGCAACAAGGCTGTGATCGAGAGTTTCGTAAAACTGACACCAGATCCGAACAAGTCAGACGGGACTCTCAAGGAAGAACTGTCGGACTTGATTCTAGGTAGCCCCAATCTCACACGAGCAGCATTCCAGCCGCAAGCGGACGCCTTAATGAATAAATAGGGCGGCCTAAAGCGAGCCGCCCACATTCTGGCGTCCGTGAACACGCTCTTTATCGAATGGCGTGCTGGATGTCCGACCTCCGGTGAATCAAGCTTGTGACGCCTGGGCCAAAAGCGACGCAACGATGTTTTGTACCTCCCCGCTGGAAAGGAGGTCCGCAACGACCGTCGCTAGATTGTCGACGTTGTCGCACTTTACCTGCGGCATGGTCTTCCACGGTGCGATCACAAAGACGGGATATAAAGTCGCTTCGTGTCGAATCTCTAGTAGATTTACCGCGTAATAATTCATCGTCGGTACAACCGCCTGAAGCATATGCGTCAGGTATCGACTGTTTCGGTCGGACTCAACCCTCCCCTGAACAACACCACCGGTCGCCTCGCCGAGTAATGTCGCTTGTTCACGAAGAACCATGACCGGCGGGACAATCTCAGATGCGAGGTGCTTGATCTTCTCCCACGGGTTCTTGGATGCCATCTTGCAATCCTCTCTCTACGTTAAGGTCGAAGACGAGCGGCAAATGGTCGGAGTACTGATTCTTGTCCGGAACCCCTTCGCCAGTCAGAAGGGACGTGTTCCCAATTTGAGTCAGGATCCGTACGCTGGCGTCATCCAAATACGGCAACAGATCAGGACGCACCAGAACTTGATCGAACATGTGCCAAAAATACGACGTGTACCCTGAGGGACCAAGATAGTACGTCCCTGGCGGACTAGGATTACGGTCGCCGAAGTGATTCCACATCGGGTTGTACAAAAAGTGCCGATCCTCACCTTCAACCTGTCGGCGAAGCTTAAGTGCGATACTGCGTGTCATCACCGCATGCAATCCGTCGGCGGCCACGACACCGCTTTCGAACGGGTCCATATTCAGGTCACCCACGACTACTGTGCGACGATGTCCGGCACGACTCTCCATGCGGTCGATCAACCTGCCGAGACGCGCTGCCGCGAACGGTTGATCGGCTGGATGTTGATACAGTTTACTTCTGAGGTGGACCGCAATCAGGGTGAAGTCTGGGCCGACCGGCGGCCGCACGGCACGGACGGTTATGCCATGGTCGTCATAAAGTGGCATAACGGCATCAGCCGGGAGTCTGCTCAAAATCCTCAGCTCTCGTCTCAGGTTCAGCGGTAATCCTAGCGGCACTGAGTAGAGGCGCTGTTCGCCAGCGTTTAGAGCGAGTGTAAGTTCCGGTACCGGGTCCTCTGATTCTGCCAAGCACAACAAGTCGGCGCCTTCTTGGCGTGCCGCTGCCGCAATCAGTGGTATCAATGGGGACCCGCCCACATTCCAAAACAAGATTCGCAAGGGTGAGGAATGTTCTCAGAGCAATCGAATCGTGTCAAAGCCCTCGATCGAGACCGAGCCTTTTGGCCGGGCGACCGTCCGGCACACCAGACGAACTGGCCGTGCGGCAAGAGCCGGTACTGGCCATGGACAGTGCAGACGTACACGTTTGTCCCGCCTTCGGTCAGAAGATACGCGAGCGCTTCGCCGCATCGCGGACAGTGAAACGGAATTTGGGGATCGCGCATGACACCACGAACCGAGCGCATGTCAGTTGCCAATCTACGGCAGGCCCTGATACGGCAAGTCGGGTCGGACTTCCACGACGAGATAGCGATTCCAGAATGTCCGGTGAACCTGCTCCCGCGCCACCAGCTTGAACACGTGGGGGCAGGCGCGCCGGGCACGATGAACGTGTCCGGCTGTTTGAACATGATTAGTGTTTTTTCAATATCTGGTCGTCGAAGTAGTACAGCGGCGCGCTCACCGCGGGCACCATCCACGTAGCCTCGGGCCGCTCGCGGTTGAATACAACGTGGGCAGCAGCGTGGGTCCGCCTAGGGGGGCGGAAATCCTCAATGGACACCGGGGTCGGCCTGCGCGAGCGACGGAGTGCACATGGGTCTTGCCGTCCCGTCGATGGAACACGGCGCGCTGCTTCTGTGGTTTCACCCATCGCGGCCGGGCAGTAAATCGCCGTTCGAGTATGTCCTTCTCAGGCTTCCGCTTGGGCATGAGCAATTTCCTCGTTGATGAATTTCACGTAGTACGCCGTTCCATCCCACCACCGACTGAGTTGATCGGCATTTAGGGGGGGCACCCCTGGCCCCACGACCTTCTCCCTTCTCCTCGCGACCACAACCCTCATCCGCGTCCTCGCGCTCGCTGCCTACGCAGGCGATGTCGTTGAATCCGCACGCCGACACACACACCGATGCTCGCGATGCCGTCGTCGTGTCGGAAGGAAATGGGTCGCGGGAAAGGGAGGGCGTGCTGCCTGCGTAGCGAAGTGATACCACTGCGATGAGCAGGTTTCGAATACCCGTCACTCCCGCAAGACGTTCTGGGCGAAGCCAACGATCTGGGTCGGCGCACGGCACAGCTCGCGTAACTGGGCCCTAGCAGGGCGTGGTGAAACCTCGACGTACACCGACGGCCACGCTCGGTCTCGCCCCTAACAACACGACGACGAGGTGCGAAGTTCGTTATTCTGGACGGTCGAGGCGCACAGAGGACGGAAGAAACAGTGACACGTAGCCATGCCGCAGGCCACGAGACAACGGTGGAGCATTTTTGCGCCCATGGCTGGATGCGGGTGCGCAGTGTCTTCAGCCGTGACGAGGCCGCCGCCATGCGGTCGGCCGCATGGCGCGCGCTGGCGAATGTCGGGATCAGCGAAAGCGATCGATCGACATGGATCAAGGAGCGACCCGAGCATTTGCAGGAGTTGAAAGCCGACCCCGCGTTCCGGGCGGTCGGCAGCGCGCGATTGCTCGCGGCGATCGATGCAGTGCTCGAGGGCCAAGCGTACGAGCGACCCAAGAACTGGGGGGCGCTCTTCCTGTCCTTTCCCTCGATGCATGCGTGGAACGTACCCGATCGCGGCTGGCATGCCGACGCGAATTACCTGAGCGCACTTGCGCCACCTGCCGGAGTGAGGACGCACGCGTTGTTGGGCGATGTCGCGCCGCGCGCCGGCGGGACCCTGATCATCTCGGGTTCGCATCGCCTGGTTCACAAGCACTTCGCAGACCATCCGCCACCCCCAGGAGCGCGCGGCGCCGATTATCGCAAGCTGCTTCTGAATCACCCTTACATTCGTGACCTGCACGCGAAAGGTGATGCCGTCGAACGAGCCGCCCGTTTCATGGAGCGCGCTGAAGAGCACGGCGGCATCCCGCTGCAGGTCGTCGAGAACACGGGCACGGCGGGTGACGTGATTCTGCTTCACCCGCTCGTTCTCCACGTCGCCACGTCGAACAATGGCAACACGCCGCGTTTTCTCCTAAGCGGCGGCGTCGATGTTCCCTCGATGTGGGAACTGCGACACCTGTAGTCGCTGTTCAACCGTACGATTCTCTACCGCCACGATTTCGACGGACTTGTCGAAAGTCTGTGCGACGCGGCGCTGCGCGGCATCGTGCGGCGGGACACCGGCCACGTGCGTCGCGCATTGCCAACTCTCCTTGACTTCGCCCCGTCTAACGGGAAGTGGCTGAAGGCACAGTGGGACTGGCCGGCGTTGAAGTTCGCGTAGGAGTCGTCCATGTGGTCGAGACGGCGGGGAAGGAGCTCGTCTTTGCCGCGCGGCGGCTCTGGCGAAGTCCGGCCTTCACGCCCGCGGCCGTGTTGACGCTGGCGCTCGCTATCGGCGCGAACGCCTCGATTTTCACCATCGTGCACCGTGTCGTGCTGAACCCACTGCCGTACCCCGATTCGAACCAGGTGGTCGATCTCGACCATGCCGGACTGGGCGTCAACGTCACCTCCGGCATTCCGATGAGCCCGGGCCTCTATTCCACGTATCTGGACAGGGCCCGTACGCTCGACAGCGTGGCGCTCTACTGGGCCACGGACCAAACGCTCAGCGATGGCGGCGAGCCCGAGCGGCTGCGTGTGGCATTCGTCACGGCTTCGCTCGCGCGAGTGCTCCGTGTCTGGCCCCTTCGTGGCCGCTGGTTCAGCGAACAGGACGGTCCTATTGTCTCGGCGAGGGCGCGGGGGATCACTCCGGCGGAGCGGATCGCGGTGATCTCGTACTCGCTCTGGATGCGCCGCTACGGCGGCGACACGGCGGTGCTGTCGCGCGCCGTCGAGATGGAAGGCGTGCCGACGCGGATCGTCGGCGTCATGCCGCCATCCTTCGCGTTCCCCGAGGCACGCGTCGACGTGTGGCTGGCCATGCAGCAGGCGCGCGAGATGGTCTGGGACTCGTTCAACTTCGCCGGTGTCGCGCGCCTGCGGCCTGGTGCGACGGTCGACCAGGCCCGGGCCGAGTTGACCGGCCTCATTCTCGATCTGCCTCGCGCGTATCCGAACGACGCCGGCGTCACGGGTTTCATGAACACGATGAAGATCAGGTCCACCGCGCGCACGCTCCATGAGGCCATGGTCGGCCGCGTCGCGCGCGCGCTGTGGATCCTGCTTGCGTCGGTCGCGCTCGTGCTGCTCCTCGCCTGCGCGAACGTTGCCAACCTGTTACTCGTTCGATCCGACGCGCGGAGGCGCGAAATGGCGCTCCGCCGAGCGCTCGGCGCCGGCCGTCTCGCCGTCGCGCGGGTCTTCCTGGCCGAGAGCGCGTTGCTGTCGGCGGCTGGCGCGGTCCTCGGTCTTGGCATCGCATGGGTCCTGGTTCGTCTGGTCGTCGCGTTTGGTCCGACCAGTCTGCCGCGCCTCGCCGAGGTGCACCTCGATTGGGTCGTGGTCGCGTACACGCTCGGCGTTAGTGCGGTGGCCGCCGCGGCGTTCGGGGTCATTCCACACTGGCGGAGCACGCCGCTGTCGGGTTCGCTGCATGAGGGTGGCCGCAGTCTGACGGCAAGCCGCGCGCGCCACCGCGCGAGGCACCTCATGATGGGCGGCCAAGTCGCCGTCGCCCTCGTGCTCCTGGTGTCGTCCGGCCTCATGATGCGCAGCTTCCAGAAGCTCCGCGCGATCGATCCTGGCTACAGCGCCACGTCTGCGCTCTCGTTCCGCCTGGGGCTGCCGGTAAGCCGGTACGCGACGCCGAACGCCATGGTTGCCGCCCATCGCGCGCTCCTTCAGCGCCTGTCGGGACTGCCGGGCGTGACCGCGGCAGCCGCCTCGACATGTCCGCCGTTATCGGAGGAGGGCCTGTGCTTCGGGAGCGGTATGCGCGTGGATGGCCGCGCGTTGCGGGTGGGAGAACTCCCGCCGCTCGTCGCGTTTCGCTCGGTCACGGGCAACTATCTCGACATGCTGGGCGTCCGCGTCATCCGCGGCCGATCGCTTTCTCCGGCCGACGACGAACGCGGTGAGCCGGTCGCGGTCATCAACCGGCTCGCGGCGCGGTACTACTTCCCGAACCAAGATCCCATCGGTCAGCGCATCACGATCGCTGCGTCGATCAACAGCAAATGGCTGACGATCGTGGGTGTCGTCGCCGACACGCCGACCAATTCCCTGACCACGTCATACGCGGGGCAGGTGTTTTTGCCGATGTCCGTCGCCGGTGCGCCTGGTCTGCCCGCGGCCCCCAGCGCCGCGGTCGTGTCGTACGTCATCCGCACTTCCGTGCCGCCGGGCTCGGTGACGCAGGCGGTGCGGAGCGCCGTCAACGCCGTCGACAAGAACCTCGCCATCGCACAGGTGCGCACGCTGCAGGACGTCCTGGACCGCGCGGCCGCGCAGGCCGCGTTCACGATGGTCCTGCTGGCGATCGCCGCCGGCGTCGCGCTGTTGCTCGGCGTCATCGGCATCTACGGCGTGATGTCGTACGTCGTCAGCCAGCGGACAGGAGAGATCGGCGTCCGTCTGGCTCTCGGCGCCGAGCCTCGATCGGTCGCGCGCATGATCGTGCGCCAGGGGGGCGGCGTCACGCTCGCAGGCACGGTGGTAGGTCTGACGGTGGCGCTCGCCGGCGCGCGTACCGTGGAATCGCTGCTCTACGGCGTCGCTCCTCGCGATCCCGTCGTATTCACCGTCACCACGTTGATTCTGATTGGCGTCGCGCTCCTGGCGTGCTGGCTGCCCGCGCGCCGCGCCGCGCGGCTTAGCCCGCTGGAAGCGTTGAGAGTGGAGTAAGTCGTTTCCTTCTGATCACGCGGCGCGAACGGCTCGCTACAGGTGTTCCGACAGCTGCCTCGCCACCGTCAGTCCCGTCAGGACAGGATTAACCGAGCCGACCGTCGGGAACGCCGATTGGTCGCATACATACGCGTTAGCGACATGGTGAAACCGGCCGATGCTGTCGGTCACCGATGCGCCGGCGGCGCCCATCCACAATGTCCCCGCTTCGTGGTACGTCGTGCCGAGTCCGTTGTGCCAGGCGGGAAACGGCCGTGACAATGGGAACGGCGCCGTCTGCCATCCGCCGTCGTACAGGTATTCGATGTTGCCGGGCATGCCGGCGATCGTCTGCGCCAGCTGCAGGATGGTCTGATCCATCGTGTTCCAAGTCTGCAAGTCGACCGGCGCGAGCTTGATCTGCACGAAGGCGCGTGGAACGCCGAATTCGTCGGCTTCGAACGGGCTCAAGTCGATCCAGCTACCAGTGGTGTTCGGGACACTGGTCGTGCGGTCGCCCATCATTTCCCCGATGCCCCTGAACGTGAACGTGATCCAGTTGGGATCCTTGTTCGCCAGCATCGACTGGAGAAGCTCCATGTCCGGGATCATCCGGAACAGGAGCTCGTCGGAGCCACGCGTGTCGGTGGATGCGGTGACTTGGACGTGGAATCGCGCGCCGGGCGCACGGCCGCGGACGAGGAACGCCGCGGTTTGCACGTCGCTGGGCACGGGTGGCAGCGCCGAACGCCTCACACGGACCGTGAAGTCGCTGCGTACGTGCGCCATCAGGTTGCGCCCCATCAGCGGTGTCGGGAACGACAAGAGAGCCAGGCGCGTGCTCTCGATCGCGCTGGCGGCGAGAACAACGGCGCTGCCGGCGGCGATTGATAGAAAGCGGCGTTGCCCCGCGACAGCGACCTCGATCGCCTGGACGGCGCCGCCCGCGGTGTGGAGCTTGACGACATGCGCCAGCGGCACGAGGAACAGCCGGCGCGCCGCATCGTTCACACCCGACGTACCCACATCGTCGCGGATTGCTTCAATCAGAACAGGCAGGCTGCTGAACTTGTCGAAACTGAAGAGACCTGACTGCGGCGCGCTTCCCTGTACGGCGAGGGGCGCAGTCTGTACACCGTGGTCACCCAACCCAGCCTCGATATTGCTGGTCGCCGAGGCCGCGGCGACGCACACTGGTTGGAGCACCGTGCCTAGGGCGTCGAACATGAAATCGGTGGCCGGCTCGACGCCGGTCTCGCTTTCGACGTCAATGTAGTGGTCCTTCAGGTACTGCGAGGTGGACGCGGGCCAGCCGACCAGATCGCCGTCCGTCAGCCGCGGACACCAGCCGCCCCAGTAAATCGACTTGCCGCCGGTGCAATAGGCCAATCCGGGAAAATCGACGTTGCCGCGCCACGGCAGGCCCCACACGAGTTCGCGCGCGACGCCCGGATCGGTGCTGGGCGGGATCGGAGCTGGTACGTTCAACCCGATGTTCGCCAGGTTCTGGACGTGCTCCGAGACGAGGAAACGCCCGGCATCCAGGACCAGGACGCGGGCGCCAGGTTTGTGGCGAAACAGCCTTGCGGCAAGATAGCAGCCGTACATTCCCGCGCCAATCACGACTGCCGTGAAAGGCGCACCGCCGTTCTGCGTTGCCTCCTCCCACGTGCTGCAGACGAACCGCCCGAGCACGTCGATCGCCAGCGTGGTGTTCTGGATGTTCACCTGCGACTGACCCGGATTCAGCACCGGTAACGGCATGATGACCTCGCGCTGGGCTGGGCCGGGTGAAGCCGGCACCACGTGGGATGACGGTCAGCTTAACACCGCATGTCTACGGCGCCGTGCCTGTCGGGCTGGGAGAGACTACGGGTTTCAAATCACGCGCTCGCCCTGGACGGCGGACGCTTGATCGCGCCGGCACAAAACCCCGCGAGCTCCCACAATGTGAGCTCCCGCGAGAACGTCCCGGCAGTATTCCATCGTCGGCGAGCGGCGGATAGCGCGAGCGCCGCGAGCGATCGTGCTGCGTTGCCGATCATGTACCGGGGCACGCCCAGGAGATACTTCACCGGTTGAGGCCGTAACGCATCCAGCTCAGCCTGCGCGACCGACCGTCTGAAACACCACTGGCGGTAATACCGCTTCGTGAGGCGGTGCGGCGGGATGTAGTGATAGATGATGAGCTCAGGGACGTAGTAGCCCTTCGCGCCACTGAGTTGGAGCCGCTCGAAGAAGTCTACGTCTTCACAGCCGCTTCCCACCTGAACACCGACGCGCCCGAGCGCCAGGTTGTACCACCCTGCAGCTTTTCCGGCCGCCGTGCGCACGACGGCATTGCCCCCCATCATGACGCCCTCGTAGTCCTTTCCGTACTGGAGGACTCGATTGCCGGCGTCCATCCAGCCGATGACGCCTGGATAATCAGCCGGCAACCATGCCGGGACGGGCGCGCCCCAATTGGGCATATAGGGACCCGAGATGAAATCGACGGAAGGATCCAAAAACGTCCGCGCGACGACCGTGAACCACTGCGGATGGATTTCTTCGTCATCGTCGAGCATGCCGACGATCTCCGCGGTGACCGCGGAAATACCGGTATTGAGGGCAGCCGACTTACTTTGCCTCGCTTCGAATTGGTAGTCGAGCGTTCCCGGCCATCCTTGGCGGGCTCGCTCAACGACGCGTCGCGTGTGGTCCGCTGAGTTGTTGTCCACGACGATCGTACGAATGCGCATGCCGGGAGGCTGTTCAGCCACGCGGATGCTTTCGAGCAGACGTTCCAACAGATCCGCGCGGTTATATGTTGGAACAACGACATCGATCGTCATATGTCCACACAGCTGAGCAATTTCAATGCCTTGAAAGAACAGCCGCGCTCTGCGTGTTTATTCTATTTATATACGGTGTTTACAGATTCACTACTGACAGCCTTCCTGTTTTGTGGCAATCAAGTTCCAAAAAAATATCTTCGCGTACTGACATCTTCGGTATTGCCGTTGCTGCGTGCGTGGCTCCGAAAGGAGCACAGATCGTATGAAGACACAAGCAGCAGCATGTTCGAGGTGGGTTCGTGCGTACGCGATCGGGCTGGTGAGCGCGCTCGCCATCAACGGAGTCGCAGCCGCGCAGACGTGGACGGATCAGGATGTGGGAAGTGTGGGAGTCGCCGGCGATCACAGCGTCGCCAACGGCGTGTGGACCGTCCATGGTTCGGGTGACAACATCTGGGGAACGGCCGACTCGTTTCACTTTGTCTATCAACAGTTGTCGGGAGACGGACAGATCATCGCGAAGGTCGACAGCGTGCAGAACACCAGCGCGTTCGCGAAGGGCGGCCTCATGATACGCGACGGACTCACGGCGGCCGCCGCTCATGTGGTGCTCGATCTGAAGCCCGGCGGCGGCACCGAGTTCATGCAGCGTTCAACATCGGGCGGGACCACGGCCTTCATCGCCGGCACGAGCGTGGCCACGCCGTACTGGCTCATGCTGACTCGCAGTGGGAACACGATCACCGGTTATCAATCGAGCGATGGCAATACGTGGACACAAGTTGGGTCGACGACTGCCACGATGAGCGCGTCCGTCAGCGTTGGCGTCGTCGTCTGCAGCCAGAACAACACGCAGCTCAACACGTCGACGTTCGAGAGCGTCTCGGCCACTTTCGGAACGCCGACGAGCTACAACGCCATCACCGACACAAACCCGAGGACCAAGCCTGCGCCTCCCGCGCTCGGAGCGGCGGGCACGAAGATCACTGATCAGACATTCGGTTCCACGATTCTGCGCGTGACCGACGCGAACACCCGCCCCGGGAGCGTGAACAAGTCGTATCGCGTCTCGTCGAACTCCCACCTCAATGTCTGGAACAGCAACTCCACGTACTTCTACGTTGTGAGCGGTGACGGCACCGTCATTCCGTACTCGTTCAACGCCGCGGCGATGACGGCGTCGCGAATCAATCCGGTCGGCTCCGGAGACGGCGGCTATGTCTTGCGCTTCAACAGCGAGCCGCAGTTCAGCTCGACCGATCCGAACGTCATCTATGGTGTGCAGACCACGGCGACGCACGTGATTCGTTATTTCAATCTCGCCACCGGCGACTACAACAACAATACGTATCCGACGCTGCTCGACCTCAACACTGTCGATCCCTCGATTCCCTCCAATTCCGTCGTCGGCGGCATTGGCTCTGGGGGATCGCCTGAAAACCTCATGGCGTTCTTCGGCGGCACGTCACAGGATTTCCACTACGATGTCGTCTGGTTCTCCGCAGCGAATCCCAGCAGTCGCCACCTCCTCAATACGCAGAACTGGACCATTGATGGCGCGCCGATCGCCGGCACATCCGCGAGCTTCCTCCTGCATTCAGCGACTATCGACAGGAGCGGGCGCTTCGTCTTCATGTACCCGAGAAACGCTCAGCCGAACCAGGTGTACGTGTGGGACACGTCCAACAATGCGGTGACAGCCATCACGGCGGCGATGCATCCCTCCGGTCACGACGCCACGGGCTGGGGCTACTGGATCAACGAGGACTGCTGCACCGGCGGCTCCTGGGACGCGGCCCAGTGGCAATTCAGGTCGCTGTCGGCGCTTGCGACGACGAGCAACCTGATCAACCCGGTACTCACGCCGGAAGTCATCTATATGGCGGACCACGAGTCCTGGAATAACGCGTCGGCCACGAATCCTCTCGTTCCGGTGTTCTTCAGCACCTATCGCTACTGCCGCAACTGTTCGCCGGAAAATGCGGGGCAGCGCGCGTGGGACGACGAGATCATCGGCGTCGATACCACGCATGCCGGCTCGGCCACCACAGTCTGGCGCTTTGCGCATCACCAGAGCGACGTCTCGGCCGACAACGCCGCGCCGCCGGCCGTCGGCTTCTGGTACGAGCCGATCGCGACGGTGTCGCCGAACGGGTTGTGGATCGTCTTCACGTCGAACTGGGGCAAGACGCTCGGTACCGATTCGACGCAAGGCGATCCGGCGACGACGCATCGCGAGGATGTGTTCGTCGTGAAGCTGACGCCGGCCGGAGGGCCGGTCGGCGGACCGCAGAACGTCGTGTGGACGAATGTCGTCAACGCGACGGCGACGGGAAACTCCCTGCAGAAGACCGCTGGATGCTCCGGGTGCCAGGACGCGGGCGGCGTGAGCCAGCAGACCATTGCCAGCGGCACGGGTTACGTGCAGTTTGGCGTGGCGGCGCCCTCGGGTGGGCCATCCGTGTACGTCGGCCTCGGCAGCGGACTCTCGACGCCGCCGCAGGCCAGCCAGCTCGCGTACGCGTTCGACATCTGGCCCGGCGGCACGTACGACCTTCGCGAGTTTGGCGTCTGGAAGAAAGACGGCACGTGGACCTCGACCGACACGTTCAAGGTGTCGATCGAAGCCGGCGGTGTCGTGAAGTATTACCAGAACAACCAGTTGGTGTATCAGAGCACGGCCGCGCCCGGCGCGTATCCCTATGTGCTCGGAACGACCCTCTTCGCCGTAGGCTCCGCGGTCAACAATGCCGTGATCAATACGCCGTAGAATGTGCGCCAGAAGCCGGGCCTCGCAGGAGAGGCCCGGCTTCGTGCAAGCGTCGTCGCTTCAGGAGTGATCCGCCCGCGCGCTGCCCTTGGATACGCGGTTGAGTGAAGGCGAATCGCAGTTGGGCATGCCGATCGCGATCTGACGACGCGAAGCTGTGGCGCCGATGCGTTCACAAATACTACATAGGCGGGGCTGACACGGCCGCCATGACCTGACGCAACTGCGTGCTCAGAGACTGAGTTGTGCCGTATGAGTAGCTCCTGGTCCACTCTCACAACCTGGTACCCGTACTGCTCAACAGTCGTGCGAATCGTCTCGTAAACGTTCGGAACCGGATGGTCACCGAATGGCATCGCGATGAAACAGCGCGGCCTCAACACTCGCCCCAGTACCCTCAGAGACGCCGAGATGGAATCGTTGGTTTGCGTGCGGCCATCGCAAGGTCTAGGACTTCTTTTGTTGACTCAGCCCCGTGAACGGCCACAACGGCATCGCTTGAGTGCCGACAGGGCACCGTCGAGAACGACCTTGTCAATCGCTACCGGAAGTTCCGGGCGTTTTCTGACCAACCCTCCCGTTACAAGAACGAATTGCGTTTCAGTTGCCTAGAGTGGGAGTCATTTGCAGAGGGTCGGAATTCCCGCAAGTCGCCTGAACGTCACGCCTGTCGATCAGATAGCGTGCCGGTCCAGCAAATCGATACGTCCTAGCCGCACGGCTCCAAGTCGTTGGCGCAGTTCCCGCTCGATTGCGTTCTTTCGCCGAGCGAGTACATGGGCAGAGACAGACGTGCTTTCCGCGGACTTCGTGTCAGTCACAGGAAGGTCAGTGGCAATTAGACAGAGGTCCTCCACCCATGAGTGTTCACCGGCCTTCAAAGATCGATGCTCAGCCACTCCATGGGCCTTCTGGCTGATTGCGCGTCTGATCAAGACCGGCCCACTGCAACGAAGCAACCGCTGTCGTTCGTATGCAAACCAGAAGTCGCTTTCATGGACACAGGGCCAGGCCAACACACAGTCTTCCATCCACACCCCCTCGAGTCCAAAAAGCATCGATGTCACCGCATCCGGAGCCGTCAGCACCGATCGGTTCGCGGGTGAACCGACGGTGCAATGCTTGAACTTGAAGTTTTCGAGCACTGCCTCAATCCCGCCGTCTCCGACCACGAACATGGCGTCGTCGGCTTCGCCGGTGAAAAGGGTCACGCCTCCCGCAAGCCGAACCTTGCAGCTCCCGAACGTGGTGTTCTGTATATGAGTACCAGTGCCCTTTAAGGTGGCCTGTCCTTCAGTTATCGCGAGGTGTCCAATGTCCGCGTCTTCGAGATACAAATCAGTCGACCCGTTGCTGATCGTGAACTGGCCGATTGAACACCGTCGTAGCTTCACGTCTTCCACTTTTGACTTGTGGAGTGTCAACGTCTGCCACGTCGTGTCGACGAATTCGACGGTGCGTACGCGGCTATTCGAGAGCGTGTTGTTGCCGAATTGACGATGGGTAATCTCGCAACTAGCTATGCTCACGGGTCCCAACTCAGGACCTGCGAGTAGCATAGCGCTGACCATGTTGCGCTTCAGGCACCGGCCTGTTTCTGTCTTCGGATCGGCGGTCTCTGAGAGCTGTCCAAGCCGTGAAAGAGTAAGCCTGTCGGTCGCGCCGAATCCGCCAAGAAAATACAAAACCTCTCCAGGCAGATCCTTCTGGAGGAGTTCGTCGATCGGCTTCGCCTCGAGTCGTCGTTGAAGATAGCGGGCAACAAAAAACTCCATGAACGACTTGTGCACGAACCGGAAGCGCGCCTGATCACGAGAGAGAAAGCTGCATAATTGAAGGTCGGTCGCAATGACTTCGGCGCTGACGCCCTGCAATTTGCTGGCGGCCGAGGGCAGTAGCACCGTCAAGTCGCGCGCTGTGGTTAGCACGTCGTCAATCTGCAGCTCGAGCTGACCACTTGTGAACATGCGGTACGCAATCATTTCCGTAACGTTGGCGCGCTCGGCCGGCGTCAGCAGATCGCGCAATTTGTCCTCGCTCTCCAGGCGAAACTGTACTTGAGTGTACGCTTCATATAGCGACGACGCGCCGAGCTCGATGTCCCTTGCCTTAATGTCCACGTAACCTGAAAGGATCGTCTCGACAATCATGTTCAATAGGATCGGGCGTCGCATTAGATCCCTCACGTCGTAGACGTGCAGAAGAAACTCCTTCACCGCGACCCAGTCTGCGCCAATGTGTTCTCTGAACTGCGCGTCGCAACGTTGCAAGAATGCGTCGATCTGGCTCTCATCGAAGCTGAGAATATGCATGGTCGATGTCAGATCGGGCGACAAGCGACGACGCCGATCGTTCTTGACGAAACGCTTGTACAGGTCTGACGTCAGTTGTTGGCTCCGCGCTTTTGTCCTGGGAGCCAACACGCCTTCCGCGGCGTTGCCGCTTGCGGAATACCCGCCTCCCTTAAGCAGATCGAACAACTCGTTGTATTCAGCGTTCGAGAGGAAGAATGACGGCCGGCAGGTCATGATACTCGCGCAGCCGGACGTAAAGAGGTGCGACAGCTCGAGGAACGCGTGCGTGCGCTGGAGCTTGTCCGCCCGAGCAAATACTTCATCGAACCCATCGAGCAAAAACACGAAACGACCGGCCTGTACGTGGCGCCAGAAGACCGACAGTGGGATGTTGCGGCGGAACTCACGGACGAGAGAGTGGCTGATGAAGTCATCGAGCTCATCGAATCGGTGCATTTCCTTTAAAAGGAAGAGTACAGCCAACGGTGTCTCACGGGCCGCGAGGTAGCGCTGAGCCAGACGAAACTTCAAACGGCGCATCAGAGTGCTCTTGCCGGAACCGAAGTCTGCGAGAATTGAGAGGAAGCCTCCTTTTCCCTGGACCAGCCACTCGAGCAACCGTTCTTCCATGTCGGCGACCTCCTCATTGCCCAGATGCTCAATGGGAAGGCGACCCCGACCACGAAGCGGCACGAAGAGCGTGTACATCGGATCGTCCGAGTACTCCTGCACGTAGGCGCCACAGGCGTCAGCAACATTGAAGAGCGTGTTCTCCAGGTCTCTGAGGTGCAGAAGCTGGATATCACGCGCGTGGTGCGCCGCCGCCCGCGCCGCCGCGGAGAAGTCGGCATTAGTGACGAGAACGCCGTTCGAGAAGCCTCCGGCCTGCTTTACGGTTCCAAACATCGTGATGAAGTCGTACACCTCCTGGTTCGAGACTTTGCCGATCGCTCGAAATTTGCATTCAATCAAAAGACGAACGTAGCCGACGCCGGCGATGGACTGCTCCGCGACGACATCCACCTGCTGGCCGGCGATCGAATGGTTTTTCGTAACGTAGAAGCCGAGTGACTCATACAATCGAGCGACGTCTTGCTCGAACGCTTTCCACGGTTCGATGTCCTCTTCGCCCATGTGAACTCTTGGTCTTTCGTCGGTGTGGAACCTTCACGCGTACGCAGGAGGATCAGGCGGCATTGGGCCCCCTGGGTCTCCCCCAATGAGGCGTTTCAGGGCCCACAAGAACCTCGCTACGAGCCCCGCCGGCCGTCGCATCAGACCTCGCCGCCAGCGTCGAGAGGCTCCTAGGCGCACATAGAACCGTTGGAGCTCCCGCTCGGAAAAATGTGCGGCGAGACCGCGCTCTTCATCAATCAGGCGCACGAACTCGTCAAGGTCCAGCCGTGACAACCCTTTCGTTGGCCTCTCGAGGCTCTGTTCCTCCTTGACGTTGGCTTCGGCCGGTGGGCGTGCGCCAATAGCAGGAGGACGTATTGTGACTGACGGCGAGGGTGGAGTCGACGATGGTCGCGGGGCTCGCGCTAAGCGTCGCTCCTCACTGCGATGAAGCAGGTCTTCGAGCAACTGCCGTTCTTTGGGCGTCAACTTCAGCCCCATATGTCGCAAGAGTATAGTGCCGTTCAGCACCTTGCTCTCGTCTTAGGACTCCAGATCAAGGTGGGAAATGATCCTCAGGCGCCGATGGACGGTAGCTGGCCACAGCGGTCAATCAATTGACCGGCGCGTCAAATCTTCATTAGGCGAGTCCGTTCCTCTCTCGTTGCCTCGATAATTACGGCGCTTCCTGTGGGGTCTCGCCGGGCTACGCGTTCTCTGAAAGGCTGATGCCATGAAGCTCCGTCGTCTCCTCGTCGTAATCTCGATCGCCACGTCGCCCTTCGTAGCGCTGACGCATGCACAGGATCCGGAGCTGTTCCGCATCGTGGTGAACGTGCAACGACTGAGTACGGAGCAGTCAGGTCGACTCAATCAAGTTGGCGCGTCGGCCAACGGGTACGCGGCGCGGCCAGAGTTCATGATGTGGAGGCGGCGCTCGTTCGCCGGAGCGTTCACGCTTGCAGCGTAATCACGTCGTCACTTTGCCATGTGACGAAGTGTGTGTCAAGATATCACCGCGATGAAGCACGCCGAGACAGTCATCGACGGCCCGGCTATCGCGAGAACACACGCCGTCATCCGGCCGCACATCCGAATGACGCCCATCGCACAGGTCGAAGGCGCGGACTTCTCATTGGGCTCGTGTTCGGTGGCGTTGAAACTCGAGCAGCTACAGCACGCCGGCTCTTTCAAGACTCGAGGCGCCTTCGCGAATCTGCTCCTGCAGTCCTCGCCGGCCGCCGGCGTCGTCGCGGCGTCCGGAGGAAATCATGGTGCCGCCGTGGCTTATGCGGCGAAGCAACTGCAAATCCCGGCACACATCTTTGTTCCGACGGTGTGTTCGTCTGCCAAGGTCGATCGAATTCGTTCATACGGCGCGACGCTTACGATCGTCGGCGATCGGTATGACGACGCGCTGGCGGCAAGCGAAGCGTGGGCGGAGGAGACCGGCGCACGCACGATTCATGCGTTCGACCAGGTTGAGACGCTGCTCGGTCAGGGCACGCTCGGCCTCGAGTGCTCGGCGCAGATGCCGACGCTCGACACCCTTCTCGTCGCTGTGGGTGGCGGCGGCCTTGTCGGAGGAATTGCGGCGTGGTGTCAGGGACGCGTACGTGTGGTCGGCGTCGAGCCCGTCAGCGCGCCGACACTGACCGCAGCTCTTGGTGCCGGCGCTCCCGTCGAAGCGCCGGCAGGGGGGATTGCCGCGGACTCACTCGCGCCGCGGCGAATCGGCGCGATGGCGCTCGCCATTGCCCAACGCCACGTCGACCGTGTGTTACTGGTGAGCGACGAGGAGATCCGTCGTGCTCAGGAATCCCTCTGGGAGAGCGCACGAATTGTCGCCGAGCCGGGAGGTGCCGCGGCCTTCGCGGCGCTCCTTTCGGGACAATACGTGCCGACATCAGGCGAGCACGTTGGCGTTGTGATCAGTGGAGGCAACAGCACGGCGGTCAACTTGCGCGCGGAGCCTGGGTACGTCGAACGCGGCGCCGTGGACCCCGCGCTCGGGCGGTATCTGGACACAACACTTCGTCGAAGGGCAAACTGACGACGTGATAACGCCGCAGATTGTGAAGGCGCTCGCCAACGAACGTCGTCTCGACATCATGAACTGGCTGAAAGCGCCGACCAAGCACTTCCCTCCACAGGTCGATGGGGATCTCGTCAAAGATGGCGTCTGCGGCCTATTCATCGCTGACAAGCTCGGGGTCGGCCAGCCCACGGCGAGCGAGCACCTGCGGATTCTCACGCAGGCCGGCCTGATCCGAGGCAAGCGGATCAAGAAGTGGACGTTCTATAAGCGGAACGAAGCCGTCATCGATCGTGTGAAACGCGCATTCAAAACGGCGTGGTAATCCTTGATGTCGATCTTCACGAACCCGCGTCGCGTTCGCTCGAGCGCGTAGGCTCTCACGCCGAGCGTCCGTAGCGCGAGCGACGGATCTTCGACTCTAGCCAAAGCGAGACCGCCGATGATTCTGTCGCACCTCAATCACCGCCCTCGCATCGACCCGCGTGCATACGTCGCGCCCACCGCCACGGTGTGTGGCCACGTGGTGATTGGACCGCACGCCAGGATCATGCACGGCGCCTCCATCGTTGCCGAAGGCGGGCGCATCGACATCGGCGAGTATTGCATCGTGCTGGAGAATGCCGTTGTTCGCAGCAGCGAGCGGCATTCCACGCGGGTCGGCAATCATTGCCTGATCGGACCGCATGCCCATCTCGTCGGCTGCACCGTCGAGGATCAGGTCTTCATCGCGACCGGAGCGGCCGTGTTCCATGGCGCACATGTCGGCGAAGGTTCCGAAATCAGAATCAATGCCGTGGTCCACGTCCGATCACGACTCCCACGCGGTGAAACGGTGCCGATTGGCTGGGTGGCAGTGGGTGACCCGATAAACATTCTTCCACCTGACCGGCACGAGGAGATCTGGGCGATCCAAAAGCCGCTGAACTTTCCACTGGTCGCGTACGGCTATGACCGGTCTGAAGCGGACATGGTGAAGATCACGACGCGCCTTTCGGATGTTCTCGCTTCGCACAACGGTGATGTGGAGTCACCCAACCGTCAGGACCTCGACAGCCGCTGACCCCCGTGTGAGCCTCGGAATCAATGGCATTGTCGCAGGACGGTTGCCGTCTCAATGACGTCCCGACCAGCACGATGGCGGGCCCCGGCGATCGGAGCGTCGATACCGTCGTCAGCGGTGCGACGTGTCCGTTCATCGTCGACAAGGCTCTAGCGTTGATACAAGTCGGCGCACCGTTGAACCACTTCTCGAAGGTGTGCCTCCAGCGCCTGCGGTGTGAGGATATGTCGCGCGAAACAGAGACCGTTCCGTGCGATCGTTTCCGCGCTGGCACGATGGGCCGTCAACCACGCGTGCTGCTCGATGAGGTCGGACATGTCGTCCTTGATCGGCACATAGTGGACCCATGGCTGCAGCCCCGCGTAGAAGAACTGGCGCCACCGGTGCTGCATCAGCAGGACCGAGCCTGACGCCAGGATCGTCGGTAGCCGACTCCACGCTGCGCCGACGCCGTCCGTCGATATCAGGTACTTGTAGGCGACAAACGCCTCGACAGGAATCAGCGGCGCAACGGCGCCGAATTCCTGTTCCAGGCGCCGACGTAACGCGTCGCCAGATTCGCTCGGTTCGACGCGATGATTCGTCAGGCGAGCGTCGACGATGTCGGGGTATTGACGCGACACCGCCATCAGGCAGTATCTGGGGAAGCTCCGGTAGTTCTCGATGTTCGCGTACTTCGGCCCATGGAACCCCCCGCGCCATTTGATAACGTCGAGACGCTGCTGAAACGGATGCCCGCCTATGGCGTGCTCGATCGCCTTCAAGTCGTCGGCATACCGACTGTGGAGGATGAAGAAGTCCGGAATCATGATTGCGTGCATCGTGATTGGATCGTCTTCGGACTGATCGCAGCGTAAGAACGGCACGTTCTTGAGATGCTCGATACATTCCCGCTGCCGTTGGACGGCAACGTGGAGGGTGTCGCTGATCAGTACGAAGAA
>Ga0134124_10001398_pt1 | contig 19448 bp, 13 predicted proteins | sample KB304_FD_96880 | JGI IMG/M metagenome (GOLD analysis project Ga0134124, IMG submission 96880) | Terrestrial soil microbial communities without Nitrogen fertilizer from Kellogg Biological Station, Michigan, USA - KB3-0-4 | ecosystem: Environmental > Terrestrial > Soil > Unclassified ...
CAGGCCAGTTGGAAGACTTCGGAAGACCAGCGGACCCCGACATCGCCATCGATCACCGGCGTTCCCGGCCACAGCCAGTTCCAGCGAAATACCGGGAGCCCCGACTCCTTCAGTTGACGATACTTGGCGTCCGGATTCTTGACGCGCAGAGGGAAAACGTAGGGGACCGCCCCATCGGGCAAGACCGGAAACAACGGGGAAAATCCATCATATCCGGACAATTCCTCAACCAGTCGCCTGTAGTTCGAGCGGCGTCGCTCGACAATTCCCGAGGATCGAGAGAGACGGGTGACCCATCGGCAAACGGCTTCGGAAGCTTGGCGGGCAAGCGCGACATCGAATTTCATTGCCTCCGGAACGACGCTTTCCGAATAACAAGGGGCAGCCTCGTCGGTCGTGGGACGATGCCGGAGGCTTCGCTTTATCGAAAAGATCATCCCCAATATGCTTGTCAATCCGCGCAAGCGCCCATAGGAAACGGCTGTTTCGAGAATATCGAGCAATGCCTTGGCTTCCTGCACCGGGCTAGGCTTATTCAGTGACGGCAAGGCTAATCTTTTACCACGCGCAATTGCCAATACACCGCCGCTTGGAACCGGAAAAAATTTTGTCAAACTGGCAATGGCAACATCGCCAAAGTGACCGATTGCCCGATTTCTCGACGAACCAAAGAATCCATGGGCACAATCCTCGATAAGGGCAATGTTATTTCGGTCGCAGTAATCCCTGACCTTCTGAAGATCTTGCGGCAAACCAAAATAATGCGGGACAAGGATCGCCTTTACGCCGTTGATGGCCTCGGCTTCCAGAAAATCAAAACACGGCATCCCGGTCGATTCGATGGGAAAAAAAACCGGAACCGCGTTGAGACTGATAATTGGCGCAACCATCGTTGGGCAATGGTAGGTGGGAACCAAAATGCGATCACCTTCTCCAACCCCCAAAGCTTCCAGTCCCAGCAGGATTGCCGCTCTGCCGCTCGAAGTGAAGACACAATCGGACCCATCGAGAATGGACGGGCCGCCGCTTTTCCTGTTGAACCGGAAATAGTTCCAGCTCAGCAATGGCAAGCGAGGAACAGCAGCCGGTTTGATCATCAATAAGTCTCGCTAACAATATTAATTAAAAACCAATTCGCCACAGGAGCTGGAATATGAAACTACTCGATTTCGAAATAGGTCTCGAACATCCCTTGTTTCTAATTGCCGGCCCTTGCGTTGCTGAATCGGAGCAGTTGTGTATCGATGTCGCCGGCACGATGAAAGAAATTTGTGCCGAACTCAAAGTTAATTATATTTTCAAGGCGTCCTACGATAAAGCCAATCGCAGCTCCTCAAAATCATTTCGCGGGCATGGCATTACTCGCGGCTTGAAAATACTTGAATCAGTAAAAAAACAATTAAATCTCCCGGTACTGACCGATGTCCATACCGAGGTCGAAATACCGGAAGTCGCGGCGGTTGTAGACGTCCTGCAAACGCCCGCTTTTCTTTGCCGCCAAACCGACTTCATTCACGCCGTGGCGGCAACGGGAAAGCCTGTCAATATCAAGAAAGGCCAATTCCTGGCCCCCAATGACATGCTCAACGTTGTCGCGAAAGCCAAGGAGGTCAGTGGCGAACGTGACAGCATCATGGTCTGCGAACGCGGCTGCAGTTTTGGTTACAACAATCTCGTTGCCGATATGCGCAGCTTGGCGATCATGCGCAACACCAATTGCCCGGTGGTGTTCGATGCCACGCATTCCGTTCAATTGCCGGGCGGGCAAGGCACCACGTCTGGCGGACAACGCGAACATGTGCCGGTGCTCGCACGGGCGGCAGTGGCTGTGGGAATCTCGGGATTGTTCATGGAAACCCACCCCGATCCAGACCGCGCACTCTCCGACGGCCCCAACAATTGGCGCCTCGACCGAATGAAAGGCCTTCTGCAGACGCTGGTGGCTATTGACCGGCTGGTAAAAAGCGCAGCGTTTGACGAATGCCGCCTGTGACGAACCGTTACTGGCTTGCCGGGTACGCTTCGTCATAGACCTCCCTTAGCCACGCAACCGTCGCCCCCTCGACCTGTTGTCGCCATTCTGCCGTCGAAAACGTGTGGTCAGCGTTTTCAACGTCTATTCTCGATGTCCTTGGATTAGTGAATGCCTTGGCCCAAACCGGATTACTCTCGAGAGTCCCGATAAACTCTTTGGCGGTGTAGTCATTTCCGCTCAGAATCAGCAGTATTCGTCCCGGAAAGCTTCCAAGCCCGCGTTCCATTTTTTTCTGGAACGGCAGCGCATCCTCTCGCACCGTGCCGTTGTCTTCTCGACGGGCACTCTTCAGGCTAGTAAGAAATCCGCCAATTGCTCGACCAAGCCCAAGCTTTCCGGATAGTAGTTTCCACCAGAAATCAGCCTGCAGCAGGCGTTGACCGTAGTAATGCTTGATGTGCGCCCGGGCCAGGGTAGCCTCTGAGCGAACCCACGGATTCAGCAGAACCAGACCACTCACCCGCACATCCTGTGCCGCATCCCAATAAAGTAGATTGGCCGATGCGGCATCACACAGCCCCCAGAGCACGACCCGTTTGACTTGCGGACAATTCAACTGGAAAGCAGTGATCGCTGCCGCGATGTCCTCATTGACCGTTTCGAAATCGCGCAACTCGCCAGTGCCGTCCCCCATCCCCCGATAATCGAAGCGCATGGCCGGGTAGCCGGCCGCTGCCAAGGCACGGGAAAGCAGCAAGAACTGGCGATGACTACCGACGCGATATTGAGGTCCGCCGACCACGATCACTACCCCTACTGTTGCGGGCTGCTCGGGCACGGTCAAAATACCGAGTAGCGTTTCCCCTGCGCATGCAAAAGTAACGGCCTGCTCGGTAAAACTCATCGTCCCGACTCCAGCACCGCCAGGGTGGCGGCAATCAGTTCAGGCGCCTCTTCAATTTCAGCGGTTTGCCAGAAACCTGGGCCGTTAACCACCTTGGCCTCGACCGTGAATCCGGCGGCTTGCCATTGCTCGATGCGCTTTTGCGACACCGGGGCAAGCGTTGCATCCTCACGCGTGGACAGTTCGAACCAGGCGACCCGCCCGGCTTGCTGCTTCGGCGGCTGGAGATCGGCCATTTCTAGACCAGCGGCAAGCCCCGGTGCCACGGAATAACCGGCAATCTCGACTGCCTGCCCCACGGCAAGCTGCTGCCTGAGCTGCTCGGTGACGCCTTTGCCCTGCCCGGAAGCCAGTTCCCCCGCCACCTTGAGCCGCATGAACTGTTGCCAGTGCTGCTTACCGGAAACGACCGGCTGCCAAAAGACAAAATCGGCCGCCTCCGGCAAATCGACCGCCGCACAAGCCGCTAGCAGACACCCCACCCGTAATCCCCAGAGAGTCAGTGGTGCCGCGCTTTGCGTGCGTAGCCAGCGATAGCCATCCTGCACATCATTTTGCCAAACCTGCCAGGTAGCATCGCCAAAGTCTCCGGCACTGTCGCCGCAGCCGAGCAAATCAATCTGCAATACGTCAAAACCGGCAGCGACCATCGCCTGGGCCTGTAAAGCCGCCATCCGGCGTGACTTGTTCATTTCCTCGGCAAAGGGATGCAGATAAATGATGGCGCCGCGGGCTTTTCCGTTGCGGGCGGCGTGATATAGGCAGAAACGCTGCCCTTGGCGCCCAGGAAGAAAGAATGCCTGCAATGCAGCCTCTTGGCCTTAGGCAGCCAGCTTGCCTTCGACGAATTCGATCAAGGAACCAAGCGTGGCAAACGTACTCCCCTCGATTTCATCATCGTCGACCGAAAAGCCAAAGCGCTCTTCCAAACCAGTGATCAGCGCCACGACGGCCATCGAGTCGAGTTCGGGAATCGCTCCCAGCAAGGGGGTGCTCGCAGTGAACTCTGCAGAACGGCCATTCAAACTCAGGATTTCATCCAGAAGGGACAATACTTCTTTTTCGGTATTCAAGCCTTGCTCCAGGAACATCAGATTTCAGACGCGGCATTATAGGCACAGAAAGCCTTTTGGGACTGTGAGATACTCCTCGCTGTCATAGCTTGTTTTATGCCAGACTCCCTGCCCATGAGAGACTCCACGCTACTTCACGAACTGATTTCACTTGCCGCCGAGCGCGACTCGACAGCCCCCGCGCTGACCTACGGCAAGAGCACTTTAAGCTACGGCACCCTGCATGATTCGGTGACCCGCTTCGCAAACGGCCTGCTCGCTCTCGGCCTGCAGCGTGGCGAGCGGGTTGCCATCTACCTCGAAAAGCGCTTTGAAACGGTCATCGCCAGCTTTGGCGCACCGGCTGCCGGTGGCGTCTTTGTGCCACTGAACCCGCTGCTGAAAGCGGAACAGGTCGGCTACATCCTTCGCGACTGCAACGTTCGGGTATTGGTGACCTCCCCCGAGCGCCTGGCGATATTGCAGGAAACCCTGCCGGCCTGCCACGACCTGCGCCACGTGGTCGTTCTCGATGCGGACGACGCGCTGCCCGCACTGGGTGCGCTGTCCACTTGCCGCTGGAGCGAACTGCTTGATCAGCCGCCAGCCACCGGTCATCGGGTGATCGACACCGATGTGGTCGGGATTCTATACACCTCCGGCAGCACCGGAAAACCCAAGGGCGTCGTGCTTTCGCACCGCAATATGGTAGCAGGAGCCAAGAGCGTGGCCAGCTACCTGGAGAACCATGCCGGCGACACCCTTTTAGCCGCCCTGCCGCTTTCCTTCGACGCCGGTTTCAGCCAGCTGACCACCGCCTTTCATGTCGGGGCGAGGGTCGTGCTGCTCAATTACCTGCTGCCGCGCGATGTGATCAAAGCCATCGAACGGGAGAAAGTCACCGGGCTGACTGCCGTGCCACCGCTTTATATCCAGCTGACGCAACTCGCCTGGCCGGATTCGATCACCGAACACCTGCGCTACTTCGCCAACACCGGTGGTCGCATGCCACGCGAGACACTGGATGCCCTGCGCCGGCATCTGCCCAAGACCAAGCCATTCCTGATGTACGGGCTAACCGAGGCGTTCCGCTCGACATTCCTGCCACCGGACGAAGTCGACCGCAGACCGGACTCGATCGGCAAGGCCATTCCCAATGCCGAAATTCTCGTATTGCGCGAGGATGGCTCGCCCTGCGCGCCGCACGAGCCGGGCGAACTGGTGCACCGTGGCGCGCTGGTCGGCATGGGCTACTGGAATGATCCGGAAAAGACGGCCGAGCGCTACAAAGCCTTACCAGTGCATGCACCGGGCCGTGAAGCCGGGTTGGTGCTGCCGGAAATTGCCGTTTTTTCGGGCGACACGGTGCGCATGGATGAGGAAGGCTTCCTCTATTTCATCGGCCGCCGCGACGAAATGATGAAGACCTCCGGCTACCGGGTGAGCCCGACAGAAGTCGAAGAAATCCTCTACGCCACACGGCTGGTTGGCGAATGCGTCGCCTTCGGCGTCGATGATGACCGGCTCGGGCAGGCCATCCAGGTCATCGCTACCCCACCGGCCGACGGCAATCTCGACGTCGCTGTCCTGCTCGTCGAATGCCGGGCGCGAATGCCGGCCTACATGGTTCCCGCCGGCATCGAGGTCCGCAACGGCCCGCTGCCGCGCAACCCGAACGGAAAGATCGATCGCAAGACGCTGTCGACCGAGTGGGTGGAGAAACATGCCGGCTAGTCCGGTTTGTCAGAACAGGAAGCCCGAGCAATGACCACCGTGCCACGCCCCCTCCCCGTCCATGCACCGATGCAGCAGTTTGCCGTCGCCGATGGCCAACTGCTGGTCGGTGGCATCCCTCTTCGCCGTCTTGCCGCTCGCGTCGGCCAGACACCGTTCTACGCCTACGACCGCAAACTGCTCGCCAATCGGGTAGCCGACCTGCGTGCCGCACTGCCCCCTTCGATCAAGCTGCATTACGCCATGAAGGCCAATCCCATGCCGGCGGTGGTCGCTTTCATGGCCGGCCTGGTCGACGGAATCGACGTCGCATCCGCAGGCGAATTGAAAGTCGCCCTCGACGCCGGAACCAACCCGCACGAGATCAGCTTCGCCGGCCCCGGCAAGCGCCAAACCGAACTACGGCAGGCAGTGGCAGCCGGTGCCCTGATCAATCTGGAGTCCTTCCGCGAAGTCGGGGAACTCGCCGCCATATCTGCCGAACTGAAACTGCCGGCGCGCGTTGCAGTCCGGGTCAATCCCGACTTCGAGCTGAAGGGCTCCGGCATGAAGATGGGCGGCGGCCCCAAGCAGTTCGGCGTCGATGCCGAGCAGGTGCCGGAACTTCTGACCGCAATCGGCGCAGCCGGCTTGACGTTCGAAGGATTTCACCTGTTTGCCGGTTCGCAAAACCTGAAGGCCGAGTCGATCTGCGAAGCGCAGCAGAAATCCTACGAACTCGCGCTGCGCCTGTCGGCTCATGCACCTTCGCCCGTCCGTTTTCTCAACTTGGGCGGCGGCTTCGGTATCCCCTATTTTCCGGGCGAGCAGCACCTTGATCTGGCGTCAATCGGCGACAACCTGCGCCAGCTGGCCGCCCGCGCCGCGGTCGATATGCCCGCCGCCGAACTGGTCATCGAACTGGGCCGCTATCTGGTCGGCGAAGCCGGGATTTACGTCACCCAGATCATTGACCGCAAGGTTTCACGAGGCCAGACTTTTCTGGTCGTAGATGGCGGCTTGAATCACCACCTTTCGGCGTCGGGAAACTTCGGTCAGGTTATCCGCAAGAATTATCCGGTAGCCATCGGAAACCGCATGAATGCTGACAATACTGAGATTGCCGCCGTCGTCGGCCCGTTGTGTACGCCGCTCGACCTGCTGGCGGATCGCATGGAACTTCCGGTAGCCGGCCCCGGCGATCTAGTCGTAATTTTCCAGTCGGGCGCTTACGGTGCCAGCGCCAGCCCGCAGGGCTTTTTGGGACACCCCGAAGTCGCCGAGGTGCTGGTCTAAACTGGCAAGACTACGCCAGAAACATGGTTGCGTGCTCCAGATCTTCGTGCGTACGCCCCTGGTTCAGTGCATTGACGAATTTTTTCCAGATCAGGTCGGGCTCGCCAACCCGAAAACCATAAAAGCCGTTAAAGCCATTCGCCTTATCGCGCACGGCAAGCGCCTTGATGACCGACATTTCGGCTTTGCCGAGGTAGACCGTCGCCAGACTCCAGATATTGAGTGGTAACTCGACCTTGGCATATGCCTGGAAGCCGTATTCGGAAACTTCGATGACCTGGACTTCGAACTCGGCAGAAGAGGTACCCACGGGATCGACCCGCAATCGCCCCGGACATTTGACGGAAAAGCGCTGATGTTGCCGTAACTGGACCCCACCTTGTTGCGAAGGCTGGTCTGGTAATACCGAACGATAGGCTGGCAGGTCATAAATCGAATGGAGCAACGTCTGTTTGCGCAGATCAAGACTGGCAAAAGCTTGAGTGCGCTGATTAAAGAAATAATCGAGCAGCTCCGGCGTCAGGACAGGATCGTTGGTCGTGAAGTACCGCCGGTTGGGCAGCTTGATGTTCGCCAGGCGGATTTTGGTGAAGTAGGCGAGCAGATTCTTGCGCATCGGTTTGTTCGCGTAGGCGTGTGCCATGACGCCCGGGGCCTGATAGAGGTCGAGCGTCGCCCCGACCGCCGGTGCGCCATTCGCAAAATCGTAGTTCTCGACCACGTTGGCCGTTAGTCGCCCAAAGAACAGGAGTGACTCATACATTTCGATGCGATTTGGATTGACCGCAATCAGCAAATGGCGCGTGTCGAAATACTCGGTCGCATACTCGTACATGAATTTCATCAGCGGAAACAGGATGGCACCGCCGGTCTTGCGGAACCGGGGATGAACCGCCAGAGCGGAGACCTCCGCCAGATTCCCCCCCTTCTGCCGCACCGCACTCAGATCGAAAATCTTCTGCAACGGAAATCCGAAAGCACTCTCGCGAATCAATGAGATGGTTCCGACCACCTCACCGTCCCACATGGCGCAGAGCGTCGTCGTCGTTGGCAGCGCATGGTAAATCGTGACGCGCATTCCTGATGGATCGGGCTGCATGAAGCCGCTATCAACGTAGGCATCATGTAGAAGGGAGAAACAGGCCTCCAATTCCTCGCGACTGTCGGCGATCTTCAACACCAGCCGATCACTCGGTGTAGGATCACAGTCAACAAACGAACGATAGACCGCGAAACGCGCCTCGCGCGGCAAGGCAGCGATTACCCGACGCGTAGCCTGATGCACGAACTTTCTCAACACCCTGATCGAACTGTTTTCCATAGGAATAGCTCCATCCGCTCGAAACCGATGTTGTTTGGATATCTATAGTTATACACTACCCGTCGCCCAAATAAACCCTTGCAGTTCCAATCGATTTGGGCCAAAACATACTATAACTTTTGTAATAAAGCTTTTTTTAGCATCACGGTATACACTCCTTGCCCCGCAAAGTGGTCTAGGGACAGGGTAATGCGCCAATGTTACCGGCCATGACCTCGCAGCTCGATTTATCACTAAAAACGATTTTATATTTTTTTGCATTTATTGCTTGATTCAAAAGCCGATAATCCAAATAAAATAATTCCGCATAAAATCATCAATACCAAACAATATCGTGAAATCGTAGGCTCCGTGAAATACTGCACAGGCATCATGGCTCACCACTCCTACAATCTGTCGCAAATACTCGTCGTTGACCACAGGCTAACGGTCATTGACGAGATGCTACAAAGGGACGTTTGCAAATGATTGCTGCGCAGCCCGACTTTTCGATATTTGGCGTGGCACAGGTTAAGGACGGGGGCTGATCATGATCAGGCTATTCAATCATTGGTTACGCTGGCGCTCGCTCGCTCAGATGCTCTTTGACTTTTCCTTCGTTATCGTCGGAATCGTCATCGCCATGATGTGGATTCACAACGGCCTCCCGATCAACCATCGTCAAGTACTGATCTTTGGTTTGCTGCTTGGAGCGGCGATGCTGGTCATCAACTCCTGGCTGGGGTTTTATCAGCGTTTCAATAGTCGCAGCATCATGGAAAGCCGGGCGCGGGCCGTTCTCTCCCTCTACCTTGCAGTTCCGGTGGCTTACGGTATTTTTGCTCTCCTTCCTCTGACCGGGGTCAATCAGGAATTTCTCCAACTGTCCGCCATGTCAGCCGTGTTCGGCATGCTGATCACTCGCGTCAGCGCCACCCACGCCACCACGACCAGCATCCTGACCCGGCGAATCCTGGTTTTTGGAACGGGGGCTCGAGCACTGGGCGTCAAGCGTGCGCTCAACAAATCAGATCCTTCTGCCGAAATCCTGGGCTTTTTCCCCAGCCCGAACGAAGAAGAAATTGCCGTTCCCGGCAACATGGTGCTTTCCCGAAATCGTTCCCTTACCGATACCGCCATCACGATGAAGGCCGACGAAATCGTGGTTGCCCTGACCGAACGCCGCGGGGGATCGATGCCGCTACGCGAATTGCTTGACTGCAAATTGCAGGGCATTCGTGTTCTCGATCTGGCCAGCCATTTCGAACAAACTCTCGGCCAGATTCGTCTCGAGTCGCTCTACGCCGGCTGGCTCATTTTCGGTGACGGCTTCCGTCAAGGAACGCTACGTACCCTCGTCAAGCGTATTTTCGACATCGTTTGTGCCTCGATCCTGATTCTGCTCGCCTTGCCGGTAATGGCCGTGGCCGCTTTCGCCATTGTGGTCGAAAACGGCTTCCCCATTCTCTATCGTCAGGAACGTGTCGGCCTCAACGGTCGCCTGTTCAATGTCATCAAGTTCCGCAGCATGCGCCGCGATGCGGAAAAGGATGGCAAGCCAATCTGGGCAGCAGCCCAGGATGATCGAGTTACCAAGGTCGGCAAAATCATTCGCAAGCTCAGAATTGATGAACTGCCCCAACTTTTCAGCGTTCTCAAAGGGGACATGAGTCTGGTCGGACCCCGTCCCGAGCGCCCTTTCTTTGTCGACCAGCTGACCAAGGAAATTCCTTTCTACGCGGTCCGGCACAGTGTCAAACCGGGCGTCACTGGTTGGGCTCAGGTTCGCTACCACTACGGGGCGACGGTCGAGGATTCAGCCGAGAAACTCCAGTACGACCTGTACTATGTCAAGAACCACTCGCTTTTTCTCGACATTCTTGTCCTGTTTGACACCGTGGGCGTCGTGCTGACCGGCAAAGGTGCCCACTGAAACATCTGCACCACCGCCCCCCGCGGGCGCTCACATGGTTAGTGCATGGATACTGAATCCGTCACCCTGATCGCCTGGAGTCTTGGCATCGCTGCCGGCGCTTATGCCCTGCTGGCGCTTTACCTGATTGGGCTGGGAAAGGAATGGCGAGCCGGTCGTCGCGCCAGGATGATGCTGTTCGCCGTGTCGTTTTCCGCACTGTGGGCTGGCTTGTCATTTTGGGCGATCACCAGCTCGCTCCCTTTGTTGCTGCTTTCGGCTTCGCTGACCGACATCCTTCGATATGGAATCTGGTTCGCCTTTGTCGCTTACCTCTTGATTCCCGAACCCGCTCAGACTAATGGGCGCGCCTTGCTACCACCCTGGCTGATTCCGGCTTGCTGGGGAGTTGCATTGTGGGGTATCGCCCTGCAGCTTTCGTTGGCCTTTCGCGTACTACCCGCCGAGCAATGGTTTCGTGCTGCCCTGTTCCAGTCCCTTGCCATGCCGGTCATTGGCCTGATGCTGATCGAGCAGCTGTTCCGTGCGGTTTCGGATGATTCAGTCTGGAATATCAAGCCGCTTTGTCTTGGCCTGGCCGGCCAATTCGTTTTCGACATCTACCTGTTTTCCGATGCGCTGATGTTCAACCGAATCGATGTCGATGCCGCAAGCATACGCGGCATCGTTCATGCCATTACCACGCCATTGCTGCTCCTTAGCACCCTGCGCAGTCGCGACTGGACATCGAAGATCCATCTCTCCCAGAAAGCGGCCTTCCATTCGGCGACGCTATTGATTGCAGGACTCTACCTGTTGTTCATGGCGAGTGTCGGGTACTACGTCCGCTATTTTGGCGGCGACTGGGGACGTGCTTTGCAATTGGCGACCCTCTGCGCCGCCTTGCTGGGCCTCGGGATCGTTGTCGTATCCGGGTCGATGCGGGCCAAACTGCGAGTTCTGGTCGGCAAGCACTTTTTCAGCTATCGCTACGATTACCGGGAGGAGTGGCTGCGTTTTACGCAGACCCTGTCCGCGCAGGACTCGCCGCAGGCCCTAGGCCAACAAGTGATACGCGGCCTCGCCAACATGGTCGAAAGCCCGGGTGGCGGGCTATGGTTGCGGGACGTCGCCCAGGACTGCTACCGTCAGACGGCGCGCTGGAACATCCCGGCCAATGATGCCGTAGAAACAGTGGATTCGCCCCTCTCCAGCTTTCTGCTGAGTAGCGGCTGGGTGATCAATCTAGAAGAGTATCGCTGCTTCCCCGGTCGCTATGGCGATCTAGAGATCCCCCCCTGGCTTTCCGACATTCCGAACGCCTGGTTGGTCATTCCCCTGATGGTTGGTAGCCAGATGAACGGATTCGTTATCCTGGCCAGTTCACGAACCCAAATTGACGTCAATTGGGAGGTCAATGACTTGTTGCGAACGGCGGGCTGCCAGGCGGCAGGTTTTCTGGCCAACATGCAGGCGACGGAAGCGCTACTCGAAGCACGCAAATTCGACGCTTTCAACAAAATGTCTGCCTTCGTGGTTCATGACCTGAAAAACATCGTCACCCAACTTGCCCTGATGCTGAAGAACGCCGAACGCCACCGCGACAATCCGGAATTCCAGCAGGACATGTTGATGACGGTTGATCATGCCGTCGAGCGCATGCGCCAATTGATGATGCAACTGCGGGAGGGCGCAACCCCCCCCGGAACCGCTTGTGGTGTTAATCTCCCTGAGATCATTGAACGGATTCAAAAAGAAAAAATGGATCAGGGACGGTCTATTGAACTCGACCTCAGGGATCGCCTGGCAACGCGTGGCCACGAAGAGCGACTGAAACGCGTCATCGGTCACCTGGTGCAGAACTCACTGGATGCCACCGACCCTGGCGGCAGGGTCTGGGTTGCCCTTGAGAAGCGAGGCGATCGTGCCGCTCTGGAAGTCGGCGACACAGGTCATGGCATGAGCCCCGAGTTCATTCGCGAGAGACTTTTCAAGCCTTTTCAGAGCACCAAACAGGCCGGCATGGGCATTGGCGCCTACGAAAGCGCCCAGTACATTCGCGAATTGGGCGGTGAAATGACTGTAGACAGTGAACCTGGCCATGGAACCCGTATTACTGTGATTCTGCCGCTCTTTGAAGTACGTACTGAATCCGATTTGCACACAAAGGAACTCGCTTGAGCTCAGAAAAGCTGCGCCCCTTGCTGATTGTCGAAGACGATCCGGCGCTCCAGAAACAGTTGCGCTGGTCCTTTGACCAGTTCGAGACCCTGACCGCCGGCGATCGGGAAAGCGCCCTCGCCCTGATCCACCGCCACAATCCGCCGGTGGTGACCATGGACCTTGGTTTGCCGCCCGATGCCGACTCGGTTTCCGAGGGGTTCCGCTTGCTTGAGCAGATCATCTCCGCTGCGCCGGATACCAAGGTCATCGTCCTGACCGGCCAGAACGACAGAACCAATGCGCTGCGTGCCATTGGATTGGGGGCCTATGACTTTTTCGCCAAGCCGTTCGAACCCGAGTTACTTTCGCTAACCATCGAGCGGGCATTTCGCCTTTACGATCTACAACAGGAAAATCGTCGCCTGCAGTCGGCACAGCATCCGGCAGCCCTGGCCGGATTGCTGACACGAAGCTCGGAAATGCTGCGGGTTTGCCGTACCGTCGAAAAAGTGGCGAGCAGCAATGCCACGGTTCTGCTGCTCGGCGAAAGTGGTACCGGCAAGGAAGTTCTGGCGCGCGGTGTGCACGAGACTTCGCAGCGCAAGAACGAGCGTTTCGTAGCCATCAATTGTGCAGCGATTCCGGATAACCTGCTGGAGAGCGAATTGTTTGGCTACGAAAAGGGGGCTTTCACCGGAGCCGCAAAGACGACGCCGGGCAAGATCGAAAGTGCTAACGGCGGCACCTTGATGCTCGACGAAATCGGCGACCTCCCCCACCCCTTGCAGGCAAAACTGCTGCGCTTCCTGCAGGAACGCGTGGTCGAGCGACTTGGCGGCCGGCAGGAAATCCCGGTCGATGTCCGTATCGTCTGCGCCACGCATCAGGATCTCAAGACACTGATCAAAGAAGGCCGGTTCCGGGAAGACCTTTTTTATCGCCTGGCCGAGATCGTCATCAATATCCCGCCGCTACGCGACCGAAACGGCGATGCGGCCTTACTCGCCCATGCCTTTGTCCGGCGCTTTGCGAGCGAGCAGAACCGCAGCAACATGACGCTCACCGAAGATGCCATTCGCGCCATCGAATCGCACCCTTGGCCCGGCAATGTCCGGGAACTGGAGAACTGCATCAAGCGCGCCGTCATCATGGCCGACGGACTGCAGATCACGCGTGAAGATATCGGACTCGAAAATATGGAAGATACGGACTCGGAATTTATCGACCTGCGCCGTATCCGCGACGATGCCGAACGTAATGCGGTGGTCACCGCACTCGGCCGCGCCAACGGCAACGTCGTTCGTGCCGCCGAAATTCTCGGCGTCAGCCGCCCAACCCTCTACGACCTGATGCATCGCCTGGGCTTGAAATAGCCATCAACCATTGAAAGAGCTCGTCATGAAAAAGCGTACTTCAATCATTCCCAACACGATCTCGACCGTTCTGTTGGCCGCATTTTTGGGTGGCTGCGGTGGTGACAGTCCCGAGACCCTGATTGCCTCGGGCAAGGACTTCCTGGCCAAAAATGACAGCAAGGCGGCCGTCATCCAGTTGAAGAATGCCTTGCAAAAGGATCCCAATCTGGGTGAAGCACGTTTTCTGCTAGGCAAGGCACTGCTAGAAAGCGGCGATGCAGCGGGTGCCGAGGTCGAACTGCGCAAGGCGCTTGAACTAAAATTTGCCAGGGACCAGGCTGTTCCCCTTCTTGCCAAAGCACTTCTGACAACCGGCCAAGCCAAAAAAGTCATCGACGAGTTTGGCAAAGCCGAACTTTCGGCTGGCGAGCCCTTGGCCGACTTGAAAACCGTCGTCAGCACTGCCTATGCCGCTCTGGGCAATCGTGATGCAGCTCAGGCCGCTCTGACTGCGGCACTGGCCGCTAAACCCGACTATGCTCCGGCCCAACTGGCCGATGCCCGTAACCGGGCTATCAACGGCAACGTCGATGAAGCGCAAGGGATCATCGACAACGTTCTGGCCAAGGACCTGAAAAACCACGATGCACTATTGCTGAATGGCACTCTGCTGGCCACCAGAGGCGACTCCGATGGTGCCGTCAAGCTGTATCGCAAGGCTATCGAGGCCAAGCCGGACTTCCTGCTGGCCCACGCAGCAATAATTTCCACCTATTTCCAACAGCAAAAGCACGACGAGGCCGCAAAACAGATTGAAGCCTTGAAGAAGATTGCTCCAAAGCACCCGCAAACGCTTTATCTGGAAGCACAGGCAAACTATCAGCGCAAGGACTTCAAAGCCGCACGCGAACTCACTCAGCAATTGCTGAAAGCTGCGCCAAACAATCCCAATACGCTGCAACTGGCCGGAGCAGTCGAATATCAGTTGCACTCCTACATTCAGGCCGAAACATATCTGAGCAAGGCGCTCCAGCAATTCCCCGATATGCCGCTCGCCCGCAAACTGCTGGTTTCCAGTTATTTGCGCGCTGGTCAGCCAGCCAAGGCGCTAAGCACCATGCAGCCGATACTCAGTCGCATCGAGAAAGATCCAGCCCTGCTCTCGCTGGCTGGGGAAACGTTCCTGCAAAACGGTGACGCCAACCGCGCAGCCGAATATTTCGCCAAGGCCAGCAAACTCGATCCGAATGATGCAGCCAAGAAAACATCCTTGGCCCTGGCCCATATGGCACAAGGCAACGCTGCCGGCGCCACGGCGGAACTGGAACAGATCGCGCTCGGCGATAAGGGCACGATAGCCGATCTCGCGCTGATTTCGACGTATTTGCGCACGAATCAGCCTGACAAGGCGCTGAAAGCCATCGACAGCCTGGAAAAAAAGCAGCCGGACAATCCAACCACCTATAACCTGAGGGCACGCACCCTGCTCGCCAAGAAAAACATTCCTGGCGCTCGTACCAGTTTTGAAAAGGCACTGGCCGTCAATCCCGCCTTTTTCCCGGCCGCTGCCAGCTTGGCAAGCCTCGATCTGGCCGACAAGAAGCCGGATGAAGCCCGCAAACGTTTCGATTCGGTATTGGCCGCCGATCCGAAAAATATTCAAGCCATGCTGGCCTTGGCGGAATTGCGCGCGGCCAATGGCGGGACCCCCGACGAGGTAGCCGGCCTGATCAACAAGGCAGTCGCTGCCAACCCAAGCGAAGTGGCACCGCGTCTGGCCTTGATTCAGTACCACCTCAACACCAAGGACTTCAAGAAGGCATTAACATCGGCCAACGACGCCATTGCCGCAATTCCCGACAAACCGGAAATGCTCGACGCCTTGGGCCGCACCCAGCAAATGTCCGGCGATCTCAATCAGGCGCTGATCACCTACGGCAAGCTCGCCGCCCTGCAACCTGCATCGCCGCTGGCTCAGTTGCGCCTGGCCGAAATTCATGTCGCCAACAATAACAAGCCCGAAGCCAACAAGAGTCTGAAGAAGGCCCTTGAGATCAAGCCTGATCTCCTCGAGGCGCAGCGTGCCTTGATTCTACTTGCCATGGAGGGGAAGAAAACCGGCGAAGCACTTGATCTTGCTCGCCAGGTACAAAAACAGCGGCCGAAGGAAGCCATCGGCTACGTGCTGGAAGGAGACATTCACGGCTCCCAAAAGAACTGGCCTGAATCGATTGCCACTTATCGCAATGGCCTAAAGCAACTTCCCGCCCCGGAACTCGCGGTCAAGCTGCATACCGCCCTGGTTGCCGCCGGCAACACCGCCGAAGCTGAAAAGATGGCGACCTCCTGGATCAAGGACCATCCAAAAGATATCTCCCTCCGTATGCACCTGGGTGATATGGCAACTGGCCGCAAGGACTATGCGCAGGCGATCCCGTACTACCGTAGCGCGCTGGAAATTCAGCCCAACAACGCGCTGATACTGAACAACCTGGCCTGGGCTTCCGGCCAGCTGAAAGCGCCGAAAGCCGTGGAATATGCGGAAAAGGCCAACCAGATTGCCCCCAACCAGCCGCCTTTTATGGACACTCTGGCCATATTGCTGGCCGAGAAAGGCGAAACTGCCAAGGCCATCGATCTGCTGCGCAAGGCGATGACCATTGCCCCCCAGGCTGCGGCGATACAATTGAACCTCGCCAAAGTGCTGATCGCTGCCGGCAAGAAGGACGAAGCGCGCAAGGAACTCGAAACGATCGCCAAACTCGGCGACAAATTCGCTGGCCATGCCGAGGCCAATAAGCTCCTGCAAGGACTATAAATTTTCCATCAACATTTACTCTATCTTTTCTGAAGCAGGAAAACATGACAACAATCGCTGTAGTTGGGCTGGGCTATGTGGGTTTGCCGCTAGCTGTCGAATTCGGAAAAAAGTTTCGCACTATTGGTTTCGATCTCTCGGCCGAGAAGATTGCCGCTTACAAGCGCCACGTTGACCCAACGGGCGAAGTCAGCAGCGCGGATCTCATGGCCGCCACCCGGCTTGAAGTTGGCACCGATCCTGCCGCACTGAAAGAAGCTGATTTCGTCATCGTTGCCGTGCCGACACCGGTCGACGATGCCCACCAGCCGGATTTCAGCCCCTTGGTCGGCTCGTCGAAAGCCGTCGGCCGAAACCTCAAGCAAGGTGCCATCGTCGTCTATGAATCGACGGTTTACCCGGGAGCTACGGAAGAAGTCTGCATCCCGATCCTCGAGCGAGAATCCGGCAAGACCTGGAAAAAAGATTTCTTCGTCGGCTACTCGCCGGAACGGATCAATCCGGGCGACAAGGAACGCACGGTAACCAAGATCGTCAAGGTCGTTTCCGGCGATACGCCGGAAACCCTGGCCACGGTCAAGGAAATCTACGGCAGCATCATCACTGCCGGCGTTTATCCAGCCTCTAACATCAAGGTGGCAGAAGCCGCCAAGGTCATCGAGAACACCCAACGCGACCTTAATATTGCACTGATGAACGAGCTTGCCATCATCTTCGACAAGATCGGCATTGATACGCTGGAAGTCTTGCAGGCAGCCGGTACCAAGTGGAATTTCCTGCCTTTCCGTCCGGGCCTGGTGGGTGGTCATTGCATCGGCGTCGACCCGTATTACCTGACGCACAAGGCACAGAAACTCGGTTATCACCCGGAAGTCATTCTCGCCGGTCGGCGCATCAATGACGGCATGGGCAAGTTCGTGGCCGAACAAACCATCAAGCAACTGATCCGTAATGGCCACCCGGTCAAGGATCGTCCGATCATCGTTCTCGGCCTCACCTTCAAGGAAGATTGCCCCGATCTGCGCAATTCACGAGTCATCGACGTCATTCGTGAACTGGAATCCTATGGTGCCACGGTCGTCGTGCATGATCCCGTGGCCGACACCGGGGAAGCACGTCACGAATACGGGGTTGACCTCGTCGCTTGGGACGACCTGCCCAAGGCAGGAGCCATTGTGGCCGCCGTCAACCATCGCGAATTCAAATCCCGGCCAACTTCCGATTTCTTGTCTAAACTTGAGAAGTGCGGTGTCATCACCGACGTAAAAAGCATGTTGGATCCGGCGGCCTTTGCAGCTGCCGGGGTAGATCTCTGGCGTCTTTAGGAGGGAAAAACATGAAGTGCTCCGGGTCAAAGCAATGGCGTTACTGCAAGCCTTGGGCACTTTGTGTTGTGACCGTCCTCTGCACATTCGACAGGCCTGCGCTGGCTGATCCGACGAATAGCGAACGGGCCGCCAGCCTGCGCAGCGAAGCGCGAAATCACGAGTATGGCAATGGCGTGCCGCGCGACCCGCTCAAGGCGGTTCAACTGTATTGCGAGGCGTCACGCTTGGGCGACGTTGAGGCGCAGTACAACCTTGGCTGGATGTACGCGAATGGTCGCGGGATCGCCCGCGATGATGAAACTGCCGCCTATTTTTTTGCAATGGCAGCCAAACAGGGCGATGCACTTTCCCAACGCATGCTGCGTCAGGTCGGTGATCCGCCCGCCAAACCACCGGAATGCCTCTTCGACAGCGACGGTAACGACATCGTCGACAAGGTCATGCCGGAACACAAGAAGGTCATGGATCTGGTCCTCAAACTGGCCCCCGAGTACGGCATTCAACCCCGGCTGGCGATGGCTATCATTCGCGCTGAATCCAACTTCAACCCGGGCGCGGTATCACCAAAGAACGCTCAGGGCCTGATGCAGTTGATCCCTGAAACAGCCGATCGCTTCAACGTCAAGAAACCCTTCGATCCGGAACAGAATATTCGTGGCGGCTTGGCCTATCTGCGCTGGCTTCTCGCCTATTTCAAAGGCGATGTGACGCTCGTCGCCGCTGCCTACAATGCAGGCGAAGGGGCGGTCAACCGCTTCGGTGGCATTCCGCCTTTCCCCGAAACTCAGGGCTACGTCAAACGAATTCGGGAAATTTTCAAGCGTGAGGATCACCCGTTCGACCCCGGCATCACCAGCCCCTCCCCAGAAATGCCCAGAATCACCTCGCGCAGGCTGATGTGAGCGTCGTCATCGCACCTGCAGTGCGCTGGCTCGCGCCTCTTGTCTTTTTCCTTGCTACCCCATCTCTCGCCGAGATGGCCGATACCATCGAACGCATCAAGCCCTCGATAGTCGTTGTCGGCACCTACAAAAAGACCAGCAGTCCCCAGTTTGTGCTGCGTGGAACCGGCTTCGTCGTCGGCAATGGAAATTTGGTGGCAACCAATGCCCACGTCGTACCTGACAGCGCCGAACCCGATGCCCCGGCCTTGGTCATCCAGGCGCGGAGTAGCAATGGCGAACCTCAGGTCCGACGCGCTTTTCTGGCCAGCCGCGACAAGGAACATGACCTTGCGGTATTACGTATTGAGGGACCTTCCCTGCCGACGTTGAAACTTCGCAATTCGGACTCCGTCCGCGAGGGGCAGGCCGTCGGTTTTACCGGCTTCCCGATTGGCGGCGTGCTGGGTTTTTCACCGGTTACGCATCGCGGCATGGTTTCTTCCGTCACTCCGATTGCCCTACCCGGCGGAAATGCACAGAACCTGAACGAGAAACTGATTCACCGCCTCAAGAGCGGGACATTCAACATTTTCCAACTGGATGCCACGGCCTACCCGGGCAACAGCGGCAGCCCGGTCTTCGACGTCACATCAGGCGACGTGATTGGCATCATCAACATGGTATTTATCAAGGGCAGCAAAGAGGCCGCGTTGAGCCAGCCATCCGGTATCACCTATGCGATACCGGC
>Ga0134124_10001399_pt1 | contig 19447 bp, 22 predicted proteins | sample KB304_FD_96880 | JGI IMG/M metagenome (GOLD analysis project Ga0134124, IMG submission 96880) | Terrestrial soil microbial communities without Nitrogen fertilizer from Kellogg Biological Station, Michigan, USA - KB3-0-4 | ecosystem: Environmental > Terrestrial > Soil > Unclassified ...
CTGCCGCCGACGAACTCACACTGCACCTTGCGGTTTCGCAGATCGGTCCGAAGTTGCACCAAAAGCGCCATGCAAGCGCCGTCGATCCGCTGAATCTGCGACAAATCGAGCTCGATGGCGCGCAGCTCCTCGACGTGAGCGAGCGTCTCGCTGATGCGCTTCCAGAGCGCCGCAGCGTCGTCGATCGTGATCTGCCCACCCAGCGCGACGCGAGCGCTAGTCGGGTCGATCTCGTTGCGCTCCCAAGTAAAGCGCTGCAGCATGCCCGCGACCAAGCTCAGTCGCTCATCGAAGACCATGGATGGTCGGTCGAGCGCTTGTCCGTCAACCATGCGCTGGCAGCCGCCCAGACGCCCAAAGCGAACAGCCTCGACCCCACGCTCTTGTCTCGGGCGCACACACAGCGAGACAATTTGCGCCGCCCACTCGGCGCAACCGCCGTGAGTTTTCGGCACAAATATCAGGATGCCCAAGCCAAGCCATTCAGCGTGTCTCTAATGCACTCTCTGTGCCTGACGAATTCGAGCGAGCTGCCGCGCAATGAGCTACGCGCCGCGCCCAGCGGCCCACGCCCGCTATCCAAAAGCCAAGATTTTTTGATGGTCACCGAGCGCGTCGCGCTTCGTCAAAGCCTTCGGCGTCCCGGACGGCACTTCGCCGAGTGTGGCGGATTGCCCTTCAGAACGTGCGCCGAAGCAGCGTCTCGTTACTGCCGACCACCCACACCACGCCGGAAGCGTTGCCCCACACCGCGGTCAAATCGGCTGTCACGCCGGATGATTCGAGTTCGAGAGCCGAACCATTCCAATGCAGGATGCTGCCCCCACTGCCAACGATCCAGAGACTATCGGGTCCAGTCCCCCAGAGGTCGCGCAATGCGAGCCCACCCGGCAACGAGTCTCGAGTGGGTAAGAGCAAGCAGCTGTCTCCTTGCCAACGCGCGACCGCCCCGCCATCGCCCACGGTCCAGATCGCCTCTGCCTCGCCCCACACTGCACTCCAAGTGACGCCGGCCGAGCAAACGCGCGCTTCGAACGTCGTCCCATTCCAATGCATCAAAGTGCCCTGGGTCCCAGACACATACATGTCCGACGCGGATCGCCCCCAGAGCCCACGCGGCGCGAAGCCATCCAAATTGGGCAATGCCATCTTCGTCCAGACGCTGCCGTCCCAATGCGACAGCTGATGAGCGGTCCCGCTCTCCGTCGAGCTGACCGCCGAACACGCCCACACATCGTTTGCGGCGTTTTCCCAGATCAATTGCGCCTCCGGCTGCGTATGATGCGTCCACGTGCTCCCGTCACTGTGCTCGAGACCGAGATAGTCCTCTGCAAGCCAAAGATCGGACAGCGAAAGCCCAACCAACCGCGGCGGATTGTAGAGGTGCTCTTCCGCACCAATGGCGAACGGCAGCATGGTTCCGCCCTCGTAGCGCAATACGCCACCGCTCGACGGCGCCTTGTAACCAGGCGTCAAAGTCGCAACCAACGCGCGACTCGGATCGTCGGACCACACATCCGCAAACACCGCATTCGACCCGAGATAGTCGAACGGATTTTGACCCGGTGCGGGCGCAGGCGGCTCTCGGTGATGCAAAGTCACCCATTGCCCAATCGGCGAATCACCGCCGCTCGAACCTGCGCCGCCCAACGGCGCACCGCCATTGGAGGCGCCCGCGGCGGTAGTGCCGCCATTGGAGGAGCCGCTCACTGCGGTGGTGCCGCCGACATTGGCGGAGCCGCTTGCCGCGGTGGTGCCGCGATTGGCGGAAGCAGGTACTCCTCCGTTGCTCGACTCTTCGAGTCCGAGTAGGCCGGATCTGCCTCCGCAACTCAACAGCGCGAGGGCACCGAAGGTCAACGCTCGCGATAAGGGCATTGCGACTTTGCTCCCGTCCCGTGGGAGGCAGCTTATCACGGTGAGATCGCGCTGGGGCCGGGTTCAATTCCCGGCGCCTCCACTGTAACCCACTGATATTGCTGGCATTTTGAATCGTCAGAAGCCGGGAAACGCACCCGGCTTCTGACGATTGGTCAGAAGGACATCCGGCGTGCCCGCGTGGTGTACCTTCCAAGCATGGTGAGCCCCGCATCGGAAATCGTGTTCGTCGACGTGGACGATACGCTGGTGCGGTCCGCTGGCCCCAAGCGCATGCCGATCTCCGCTGTGGTCGACCGCGCCCGCGCCCTGAAGCAAGCGGGCGCAACCCTGTACTGCTGGAGCACGGGCGGCGCCGAATACGCCCGTGACTCCGCAAGGGAGGTCGGCCTCGAAGACTGTTTCGTGTCGTTCCTGCCTAAGCCGACGATCATGATCGACGATCAGCCGCCCGCTGAGTGGAGGCTCTGTCGATGCGTGCACCCGTTCAACGTGGCTAGCATCGATACCGGGTCGTGAAAGGCTAGCGGTGTCCCTCACACGAAAGCGCGTCATCATCCTCGCCGGTCCGAACGGTGCCGGTAAGACGACCTTCGCGCGAGAGTTTCTCCCCGACGAAGCGGAGTGTCCGTCGTTCGTGAACGCGGACCTCATCGCCGCTGGGCTCTCTCCATTCAATCCTGAAGTCGTCGCAATGCGAGCGGGGCGACTCATGCTCGAGCTGATCGATGAGCACGTGGCGCGCGGGGATAGCTTCGCGTTCGAAACCACGCTCGCTGGCAAGAGCTATGCTCGTCACATCCCCCGCTGGCAGTCAGCGGGATACCATGTGACCCTACTATTTTTGGCGTTACCGTCTGCGGAGGCTGCGCTGCAACGAGTTCGCGAGCGAGTCGCGCAGGGCGGCCACTCCATTCCCGAGGCTGTTGTTGGACGGCGCTTTTTGGCTGGAAAACTCAACTTCGAGGCCGTGTACAAGCCAATCGTGGACGCGTGGGCGCTGTACGACAACTCGAACGGCGAGCCAGTTCTGCTAAGCTGGGGCGAGAAATGAACCCGAAGCCCGTCGACCAGGCGAAGACACCCGAGCTGGCTTTGGCGCTACCCGCCCTTCGGCGCGCGCGGAAACGAGCCGAAGAGATTGCAGTCGCGACGAACACTGCGCTGATTCAGGTCGAAAACGGACAGGTCGTGCGAGTTCTTCCTGGGGCTCGGGGCGAACGCCCCTTGCCCAAATAGATTCGCTCTGGTCATCGATTGCCACACGCTCTAACAGCATTCTGACCGGCGAGTCGCTCGCCTCGCCTGGATTCGAGCTCGTCGGCGATCCTAGCCACGATGTCCCAACGCTCCCCTTCCACGGCCAGCAGCAGCGCTTTCGCCAACGCCGTCTCGACCACGTTGGACAGCTTGTACGCCTCGGACGATTCCGTCACAACAGCATGCACGATCGCGCACTTAGAGGCACGCTCTGGCACGTTAGCCGGATTGCCATCGGTGCTGAACGTGCCCGATCCATGCTGTCTCGTGCTTTCGATTTGCCGCAAATCCCTCGCTATTGAACGCACGCTGTTCGCAGCGCCGCACCTTGCCGTTTCAACGGTTCGCGCCTCGCCTACATTGACATTCGCACACGCGACCCGGTAATCCCTGCCGGCCACAAATGTAGTCCGCAAGCGGCTCCGCCGCTATGTTGCTGAAGCGCGTAGTCGACCAAACGTCGCAAGGCCGACCAACAAGAAGCACAGCCCAACAATAAGGTCAAAAACGGTGACGCCATTGCCGTCAAGAATATTCGGAACGCCGTCCTTACCATGCATGAACGTCCACAGGACTGCCAATGGTGCGCCCGTTCCCACCGCAACCTTTATGGCATCGATAAGTGCACCCGAACCTTTACCCAAACGCAGCAGGATCACGTAACAAGTGAGCGCGACAATGATCGGCAGTGAAATTGAAAGGAGTCTCCTTACCAGCGGTCGAGAGATGCGCGCGCTGAATTCAAGTGGTTGCCCCGCCCCTAGCCCAAGCCTCCATCCGGTCGTTCCAGGCCTATTGGCGGAGTCTTCCTGGTTCGCAGCAAGCATTAGCAAGGGCCCGTCGCTCGAGGACACAAGGAGGTCAGGACGCGATGTTAACTCGATGACCCGTTCTGATGCGCCCTTCAAAGAAACCCTGCGGACGAGAGCTGAGCGGCTGAACTGAAGCTTATAGCCGACAACAGCCGTATCAAAAGGGAACCAGTGCAGCATACGTCCCCAGAGCCAATCGTCTTGCTTGCTGATTCCTCGTGCGTCGCAAATCGCGGACGCACCGTTGTCAGAACGTAACGAGCGCAAATAGAGATCATCGATCGTCACCTTGCCAACCTGAGTTCCTCTATCGAGAAATACGACAATTGAATCGTTCGGCAGCGCAACCGGACGATCCATCGAAACAATGCGCTCGCCGGTCGTATGCCGCTCTGTTGTACCCTTGGTGCACTTCAGTTCGAACCTGCCGGTACCGAGGTTCGATGAGACAAGCACATCCGACCGCTCAGCTCGGCGCATGCGGGTGACCATCGGCCAGAAACTCAACTTCAGGCTCACGGGCTCCAGGGACTTTTCGTCAACCTCCGCAGTGACGTCGACGTCGGCCAAGCCAATCGAGCCGGGAATGGGAACTGTGGCGTTTGCGCGACTCGGCACCAATAGCAGTCCGCAAACCGTGATGAGGTAACTGAAGTAGCGGGCTACGCGGGGCGTAGCGCTCCTTGCAGATCTCGATGTGGAAGGCTCACCGCGCTCAGCATCCACGCCCTCCAGAGTGGCCAGCGCTTCACTGAGTTGCATTGCCTCGCGACTGCTCTCCAGCGCGCATAGTGCCCTGATGTGCCGAATCTCCACGAGGATGGGCGCGACTGAGCCGCTTCCAGAAGCGCCAGTGTCGCCTTGGAACTGGTCCTTTGTCTTGCGCAGAGCGTCTGCCAACACCTCGGAATATACATCACCAGAATCAATTGCTAGTTGCAAAAGATGGCGAACACTTCGCCTCCAGGCTTCAATCTCGAGTTTTCGACTGCGCTCCCGCGCTAAAAGCTCGTACGCCTCCCGATTACGATCTTGATCTCGTCGTTCACTTACCAAACGATAACGGCGGTAGGCGTATGCCCCAGCGACCCCAACGAGACTAAAGATCAGGCCCACCATGAACTGGGTCTGTAGCCCCAGAAATCGTCTCGTGCGGACTTGTAGGCTCCCAAGATCGACCAGCGAATCAGCGGAGAGCGCTGCCGAGGATGCATTGGGTGCACCGCCCAGCCACTGCGGCGGCACCCGCGTCAAATTGACAGTTTTCTGAGGGCCAGCCAGAACCTTTAACTCATTGTCGAGGAGCTCTCCACTCGGGAGCAACTCGATGCGAAGTGGGGGCACCGACGGTTGTTTGGGAATGGGCAGAAACAGTCTCGGGATTTCACCCGTTCCCACTAACAGCACCTGAACAGAGAATAAGCCCGTCGGAACTCGCGGAACATGAACCAGAACCGTGGACAGGCCATTCAACGACGTGAACATCGATACGCTCAAAGGATCGCCAAGACCTAGACGCGCGTCGATCAGCGCCGGGGTTTCGAAGAAGCTCGCGGCTGGCAAGAGAAAGTGTTCCGTCACTAGGCCTGCGGCGTCGCCGTCAGGCCCAGTGGGATTGAGCTCGGTAGGGGCAGTGGGATCCGTTCCAGCCGAATTTGACTCTGCACCTGTATTCGATACCGCGAGCTTCCCCTCGACGGTGAGCTGAAGCGAAACGCCATCCAACTGTTTCACAGCTATTTTGGTTAGCTGAGCTCTCCCACCGCTCTGCTCTGCCATGTTCCTTATGGTTTCCAAATCGTGGCTGAACGCAGGTGTGCGTGAGCAGCTCACCCCCAATAGTGCCAGAGCGAGGACCGGACCAGCCCACCACCACGTGCAGCGACTCACGACCGATCCCACCACTGAGCGGCTTGATGAAGCTAGATCTGTGTAGCGCAACGCTGGATTCTCCCCCTCCTAGCAGGCACCCAGATCGGGTTCTCCGGCGATAGTCATTTTTTTGGGCGTAAATTCCGCGATCAGTGCATCGTCCTGTCAGTGCCTCAGCCGTTCCGGTCATCAGTAGTTCCGCGAATCGAATTGGCGAGGTGGCTGAGCTGCTACGGAGGGCTTGGCTTCACGCCGCCCAACTGCGCAGGGCAGGCGCTGGAGTGCGGCGAGAGCGCCAGATATCGACGGGTTGGCTCGACCCGCTGCGTAGTTCCCTGGCAGCCACTTTGCTACCGCAGCAGTGTTCATCGTGAGACTCCCTCGTCGGCGCAACTCCTCGGCGATGTGCACGACCACATCCGACCGCTTTGCCTCCGCCGCCAAGACCAGCGTATTCGCCGGCGCCGTCTCCGCCATGTTCGACGCCGCATACCCGCCGGTCCTTGTGGACACGGCTTAGCAATCGTCGGCGAGCTGAAGTCGCACGTTCCGTCACGCTGCGACTATCGCGTCAGTAGGCTGAGCCTTCAAGAACGGATTTCACGCTCGGGATACGAAGACGGGCCAGCGAATTATCCGCAAGACGCCATCTCCAAGCTCGCGCAAGCGAGCGCCGATTCACCCAATGGACGCAGCATCCTTATGGCGAAACGAAAAACAAAGTCGATAAGCGTCGGTTCGCGCAAACGCATGTTTTGATCAGACACCAACGGGCACCAGTCCCGAAGGCGCGCTTCGACAGCAGCCACTCAAGCTGTCACTTGAGTAATAGCGATCGGCATACGCTTGCTTCCCAAACAAATACCTATTGAAATCTAAGCACCAATTGGTGCCACGTAGCTGGCGGCACAATGAAACGCCGAAAGAAGCAAGGGCCATCACGAGGTCAGCGCACTGAAAGTCGAGGCGCTGCAGTAGGAAAGGCCTCCGCAACCGGCGAGCGACCCGCGAACGTGGTGGCCGGGCCCGCGAATGGCGCTAGGCAAGACAACGCTCCTCCGACAGATCTCACGCACGAAACACCCGGGTCCGAAAAAACCGAATTGGGTCAGGCGACTAAGGCAACGGGGGGCGGTCCAGCTGAAGTTCCCCCAGTATCGGGCCTCGAGGAAACCTCCAACCATTCGCGCAATGTGCTGTTCGCTTTGGCAACGACAAGTGCGTTTGTCCTTATTGCCGCCCATTCCGCAATTCATACCGAGAGCGAGAGGAACGCTGCGTCCAGGGCTCTTGAAGCATCCAAGAAGGCGGCAACTGACGCTCGAAGCGCCTGCGTGCCTCTTCAAGAAGCTGTTGCAAAAAGTGAGAACGAGCTTCAGAAAGCCTTGTCGTCTCAGGCACTAGCCCGATGCGCGCCCGTGGTCCAAAGTGATCGTGCTGCGAACCTGCTGAGTCGGGCCCAAACGCTCCGCGATGAAGAGAACGCCGCGTATCTTGAAACGCGGGACTTGGAAAAGCAAAAGCATCAAGCCGACGTCACCCAGGACAAGATTGAGCAGTATCATGCGAAGACGGCACTGGAGGCGGCGGAACGCAAACGACAGAACTTGTTCAAACAAGCAAATGATGTTGAGCGCGAGCTTCATGATGAGCAGGCGCGTTCGACAGCCCAAAAGACTCAAGCTGACAGGATGTTCTCGAAAATGCAGGACTCCACCACTGCAACACAGCAACGGCGAGATGCACTGGCCAGCGCCACGATCGCCCGAGACGCCTGCGAGACCGAAGCAAAGCGGAAAGGCTTAGCAGCAGATGACGCTCAGCGTAACAAAGACACGGTTGCAAAGGAGACCGCTGAAATTGTCAAATTGCCGGTACTCGAGAACGAAGTTGAAAGCGGCCCGTTTTTCGAGATTGCGCCATGGCTGATGGTCGTGATGTTTGTATACCTACGACTATATCTAGCCGAGCTGCATTCTCGACTGGGAACTTTCGATTCGTGGGCAAGCGAGCAAGGCTGGTCGTTGAGGCGTCGCACTCAAGTTATCCACCCTTGGGTGGGCACGTTCGCGTATTACGGAAACCCAGTGGCAGTGGCAGCAATGCTGATCTCGGCGACTTGGGGCACGCCCTGCGCGCTTGCCTTGATGTATAGCTGGCGTCACGACTCCTACACGCTTTTAGCGTTCGCCGTGAGCGCAGTTTTGGCCGCGATTGTCTGTATTGAGACGCGAAGTCCCAGCGGCGTTTGTCTAAGCGACGCCGCTAATCGAAGCGCTCCCCGTATGGCGCGCCTAGCGGTGTGGGGCGTTTGGGCTATCGGCTTGGCTGTTGTCTCGGCTTTTATCCTGGCTCGTTTTAGGCCTGATTATTGGCAGATGCTGACGACATAGTTGGTAACCTTTCTCTCTGCCCCGTCTTGACGACGTAGACGTCTCGTGCTCGCGTCGTCCGCGAAAGGACGGCGATCATGGACAAGGAAGCGACGATTTGGCGACGGGACCTCGGGCGTGTCGAGACCGGCAGGGGCAGGCGGTATCCGGCGAAGCTTCGGGCTCGCGTAGTAGCTTGGGCACGTGGGCGACGTGCGGTGGGGGCGAGCTGGGAAGAGATCAAGCGCGAGCTGGGGCAGCAGTTCGATACCGTCCGCCGGTGGTGTGTGGACGCCGGCGAAACGAAAGCTCCCGTTCGCGTGGTCGCGACGAAAGTGCCGTCTCGCACGCTCAGCGTCGTGTCGCCGGCCGGCTTTCGGATCGATGGACTCACGCCAGCGGAGGCCGCGGCATTGCTGCGCGAGATCGGATGATCTTAGGCACCAGTCGCGCACTGCGCGTGTTCGCGTATCCAGCGCCCGTGGATCTGCGCAAAGGCTACGACGGGCTGTACGGCCTCGTTAAACAGGGACTCAATCGTGCCCCGTTAAGCGGTGATTTGTTCTTGTTCAGCAACCTCCCAGGCGGCGAAATACTTCACGACGGCGACCCCCGCCGCCATCGCCGGAGCGCGGTCCGAGTCCGTAACTACGCGCGAGAAGCCTTCCCGATCCTCAGTCGTGAAGCAGAGCGTGGAGTTCGGAAGTGCAACGGCTAACGCGGCGCGAACCTGAAGCAGTCTACCCTCATCGAAGGAGGTGTCGATCGAAGGCGGCCTCCGAATGCCTGTTGGTACTGCAGTACAGACGATCCAGATCTCACCGTCGGCATCTATTCCATCTTCGAGATGAACGTCGATCCGAAAGAATTGCGTCAGGCACGGAACGCCGGAAACGACCCGAGTCGTGAACTGTGCCGACCTCGGAGCTAGGACCGCGGCATCACCGACGAAGAAACCGGTCTCCATTTGGCGCACGGCGGCCGTCATACTCGTAGGACCTGGAGGCGTGGCAGTCATTCTCGGGTCCGCCGAAAAGTATCAACGTTAAGCTGCGAAAGTCGAGCGCAGCGAGATTTTCGTCGGTTTGAACGTTTTGTTGGGCGGCCATCGGTCACGGCTTCGCGCGGCGTCCAGCATCGATGGCGTCGGGCCACCACGCGAGCGCGAAGCGGACCACATGGGCGAGCCCCGACGCGAGCACTACGACCGCCAATAGAGCGTTGAGCACGACAAGCCAAACTAAATGAATACCGACATACGGCGGTGAGTGCATCGATGAAGCCCCAGCAGAATAGGAAACGGGAAGCGCGACGATGGCTGCGGGCAGCGCCCTACCCCAAACCGGCAGAAATCGACGGTGGTTTAGGATGACATCCAAGGTCGCGACCTCGACAACCATAAGCACCACCGACACCGTGACAGCGGCGAGCGGGTAGTTAAACACAAATGGCAAGGAGTCCGGGTAGTACGCACCTCGGTGACCGCTTACGACGGACATCCGCGCTGCGAACCATGCACAGGGCGTAGCGAGGAGTGCGCGTACAGCCCAAACCGATCGCTTTCTCGTTACGTGGACCACCGGCACAGTCTGTATAAATGCCGACAGACGCTGCCGCATTCCCGGAGATCACGAGGAGGGCGGGCGAGTGCTTCAACCGCTTGTTGGGCAGACCTCGCATTCAGGTCAGAAACCGTTGGGCACGACGACTTTGGCCTGCAAAGTAGTCACCGCAAGCACCTCGCCCCTCAAACTGTGAAGCGGTGAGGCCTTCCGGTGCAATCGTTCGATACCGTTCACGGAAGGCGAGGCTCCTGGCCTGCCAAGTGGCTTCGTCTTCGCCTAGCAAGTACGGGGTCAGCAGAGCCATCAATCCGATAACGTACAAACACTCGGCGTCCTCGAAGACCTGGCCCTCGAGGGTTGTGTAGACGTCGTGAAATAGCTGAGACAGCTCACCTGACGGAAACGCCGTCTGCCGGTACCCGTCAGATGAGGTGGTTCGAGGTTGCAGTACCAGCTTAGGAAAAGAAGGTGGAGACAGAGTTCTCGATCTCTGTTTCCGGAACGCCGTTCCGCAGCGGCGAGCTCCAGAGCAGGGCCGAGTGTCGGCTCGCCGTGAGCACCGACGTTTCTATTCTCGAGGTCAAGTACTGCTCGCGGAAGGCTCATCGGTCGCCGGTGCAAACGTACCGCCGTTCAGCTGCGGGCGCCAGAGGGAGCGGAGCGACCGACAAGCCCGTCAGATGCAACACCTCGCTAGCCAGCGTTCGGTGCCCCCCATCGCCCAGCCCACGACACGCTGCTGAATCGGAGCGAGACAGCGCGGTGCGGGCCTTCGGCGGACACGGTCTCTCTGGTCACCCCGCCCGAAGCATGACCGGTCGGACATTTCACGAACTACGCAAGTGAAGCATCCAGTACGCCGGAGCGATGACTGGGCTGAAGAGAGGGAGTGCGGTGGCCCACCAGACGCGCATCCCCCAGCCGAGACGAGCATTGCGCAGCGCGTGGGCGATGCAATCCTGAAGTCGTCGCAATGCGAGCGGGGCGACTCATGCTCGAGCTGATCGATGAGCACGTGGCGCGCGGGGATAGCCTCGCGTTCGAAACCACGCTCGCTGGCAAGAGCTATGCTCGTCACATCCCCCGCTGGCAGTCCGCGGGATACCACGTGACCCTACTATTTTTGGCGTTACCGTTCCCGTCGTAGTTCTTCCAATCCAATAGGTGCACGCTCACATGAGCGTGCACCGCGCGACGCAACTTGCTCGACCTCAATTATTTGGCCTCGACCAGTTGCTCCGCCGTAAGCCCTGGCCTCAAAGAAATGCCTATGGCGAAGTGTCCAGGGTGCGCTGCATACCGTATGAATGGGAGAACCGAAGCTGGAGATTGGAGGGCAATCTCTCTACCCGGTGAGTGGCACCTACGTGAGAGACGGCGCCTCCACGTCGACGACACTTTCTGCCATCAGCGATTACGAGGTGGTCCGGCTGGACGTGGACGGAAGTTCGCCGCAGAACATGGCGAGCGGGTCCTACTCTCGGTTGTCTCCCTCTCTGACCCGGCCAGTGTCATGGGTCGCCCGTCCGCTAGAGCAGCTTGACGCCTCCACGTGGGAAGCGAACATCCTCCAGGTCTGGGGCGATGAACGAGTGATCCCGCATCGAAGGGTTCGAATTCAAGTTCCGCGCAGCTATGTCGCAACCGCAACGTCACGGATGACGATCACGTTCACAGACGGTGCGCCGGATGTGACACGCACGCTCAATTTTGCATCATCCTATTTCAGGGAGGTGACCTTCGAGTTCGACACGGTCGAGGGCGCCCCACGCGTCACCTCGGTCGACACTTGTGCTCACGACGACCGTCCCGCGTTTCTGCGTTGCGAGAATTTGACATTCCAAGCTGTCTACGATCGCGCCGGCGTCAACGTCTTACAATCGCGAAATCGGAGTACCGTCCCGCTCGCGTTAGCAGGCGGCGATCAGGCTTGGCAAGATGCCGAGCTTCAAGCGGCGATCCGGACCTATTTTTCGCGCTATGCTGACGCCCCGGACTGGGTCGTTTGGACGCTTTTTGCGGGCACTGGTCGTACGAGCACGGTCGCCGGGAGCATGTTCGACGACTCGGATTCCAACCAGCGCCAGGGCATTGCGATTTTCGGCAACGCGCAAGAGCAGCCGCAGGTTGCGCCGAGAGACCTACCGCAGCGAGCTGAGTTCATTCACCGGGATCGGTTCTTCGCCCTCATTCATGAGGCCGGACATTGCTTCAACCTGCATCACGCCTGGCTCTACTACAACGCGGAGCTGCTCTGGCCGTTCTTTGACAATGCAGAGAACTTCGCCACCATCATGAACTATCCCAATAGGGTGACCGATTTTTATCGGCGGTTTCGCTATTCTTTCCATGACAGCGAACTGCGCTTCTTGCGACACGCCCCCGACCGCTTGGTCGAAATGGGAGACGAACGCTTTCACCACGGCGAAGATGAGTTAGGTCGCGACCAGCTTAGTGCTTCGCCGTGGACACTCAGCCTCGAACTCACGCGCTCGCAAGGCGTCTTCGAATTCCTGGAGCCCGTATTCCTGACGGTGTCGCTCATGAATAGCGGCCGGCATCCGCAGACCATCGACGCGTCGGTTCTCGACGACGCGGGGAATTTTGCCTTGCTGATCGCGCGTCGCGACGGCACGTCTGCCCGACTGTGGCGGCCCTTCGTCGAGCACTGCTATCGGACGGCGCCACGCGTCTTGCATCCCGGCGATTCACTGAAAGCTACGTTTTTTGTGAGTTCAGGGCTCGACGGCTGGTATCTCGCTGAGCCAGGCGCCTACACGCTTCAAGCTTACTTGAGGACTCCGGAATCGGTCCTCATCACAGGGCCGACGCGCATCCGAATAGCGCATTCGAGCGGCTGGGAGGAGGAAAACGTGGCACAGGATCTGTTCACGAAGGACGTCGGTCGCGCCTTCGCGTTCGGAGCGAGTCATGGAATGCCTGCACCGGTGGAGACCCTTCGCAATATCTTGGAGCGGCTGCCCGAGCGCGCGGTTGCTCGGTACGCCGCGGCCGCGCTCGCTGAGCCGTGGATGCAAGACCATCGAGTGCTTCGCCTGGGGAGCAATCAGCACTGTTTCGAAATCATCAAGGCAAACCCGGACGAAGCCCGGCGGCTGCAGGAGATGGCCGTGCTCGGCGACAGCGAGACGGCGTCCCACTGCTTCGGTCACGCTAGACTGGACGAAATCTCTCAGCGCTACGCGGCTTGGCGCTACCAAAATGGCGGGGGATAGTTGGTGGCCCGCGCCTCATGGTACCAGGCACGCGGGCAAATCTCCCTCGGCCGCCTGGAACGCCGAACGCGGTGAACGGGTGGCTGGCATCGACTTCCTGAGGGTAACGCCACCGAACACCGCATGCGGAGGGTGCGAGCAGTCCGCACCAACGCGGGCGATGGTATGCCGCCGCTAGGAGCAGCTCAAGGCAGTCGTCGAAAATGGACGCATTATCCTCGATGCGCCGATTGACTTATCTCGAGTTCGCTATCGTGCACGCCGACCACGACGTGGATCCCGAGCTGCTCGAACAGCTTGGCGCTTCCGCAGACGACGAGGCCGCCGGGTACGAAAAGAAGCTGCCGCGCGGCTGACCGCGCGAGGAGCTGCGCAAGCTCGGCTAGCGCAGTAGCAGCTGCGCCGGACGTTGTTGCGAGCGATCTATCGCCAACGGGCATGGCGGGGGTGCGCGCTTCGCGCCGGTGTCGTCGGAGCGCCTCCGCGCCGTCCCAACTCCTCCGCAATCTGCACGACCCCGTCCCATCGCCCCGCCTCCGCCGCCAAAACGAGCGCCTTCGCCAGCGCCGTCTCGACCACGTTCGACAGCTCGTAGGCTTCGGACGGTGCTGTCACATCGCAACGTACGATCGCGCACTTAGATGCTCGATCTGACACGTTGGCCGGATCCGCATCGCGACCGATCGTGCACGATTGCGGCTCGGTCGTGCACGACGTCTGCCGCTGGTCCGCTTCAATTCCCGGCGCCTCCACTGACTGAAAACGAAGACCTCGGCGGGAGCCGGGGTCTTTCGTCGTTTTGTGCGCTCCTCGCCGCGGGGCCCGACTCCGGCTGCGGGCGACGGTCGCTCCCGCGCTCGCGGACGGCGTGGAGATGCTGCTTGATTGGTGCTGCAGGGCGTCGGGGAGCCTGCGGCCTCACTTTGCAGCGTAACCGCTACACGAAGCCGATCTTTATGTCAGCCGGACCAGCGTTTGGCCTGACCTAACGCGCAAAGTTGAGCGCTACTGGCGGCACGTTGAAGGAGCAGAACGGCGAATCAAGGTCGACGGCCTTGAGGTTGCTGCGAGTGGCGCGCCAGTATTTGGGCGACAGCTCGAGATGGCGTTCTTTGGGCCAGTCAGGCAGCGCGCGCATGACCCTCGTCGAAGTACTGCTCAGGGTCGATGTCGTGCAGACGGCATGAGGCGACGAGAGTGAAGGTGGCAGCGGCGCTTTCAGCGTGGGAGTTGCTGCCGTAGAACATCCGGTTTTCCTGCCTACGACGACTTTTTCATAGACTGCGTTCTGCGCGCGTGTTGTCGAGTGGCAGGGGGCCATCGGCGAGCACGCGACGCAACTCGCAGAGAGCGCGGCCAGGGCCCGCGCCAATTGCTGGCGGCTTCAACATGCGACTGGCCCATAGTCATTTCCACCGTGCTCTCTTCAAGTGGTTGCAACCCGCGCGACTGTGTTTTCAACTACGGACTAGTGAACGCGGAAAATCCCCAACCGCCAGGCATCTTTAATAGCGCTTTCGCTTGGATGGTGTTGGTCTTCATCGCGTTCGCCCTGCTCAAGTTCGTGCCGCACGTTTTCTGGTATCGAGCGTACAGGAGCGGTCGGACCTCGCGTTCCAAGCCTTTGCGCGGCGGGACCACCCTAGCCTACTGGCAATCGGAACCGGACAGCCAGACGCAAGAAGAGATCAACGCCGAGCGGCTCGTTGCATACCGCTTGTCAGGGGCCGGCCTGATCGTGCTCTGTTTGATCGGTGGCGTCGCTTTGCTAGCACTCGGGCTAGTACAGATGCCCGGCTTCAGGCTTTCGCTCGGCGACCCCGCCACTGCCGCTAAGAATGCAGCACCCGGAATAGTCGCCATGATCTTGGGTTTGTTGGTCTGGCAAGAGATCCGCAGGTAGCCGCTGTTGCAATCATTCCAAAAAACGCCCTCCGACTGTGTGGGCGCGGGTCCCGCGAGGGTCGCTAAAGTCCGCCGGAACGAAGTCAGTATGCCAATAGACGAACACAACCTCGCCTACGCGCCGCCCGATGCGGCGATCCTTCCCTCACGCAAGCGCCGCGAGCTATTTCCCCGTCCGAGCGCACTAGCGGGGGCGCTCCTCTTAGCGCGTAGCCTGATCCACGGGGCAATGGCATTGGTCAGATATGCTTCGTTGGGAGAGACCCCGGTCTGGCCCACTGTCTTGGAGAATTCTGCGCTGGCAGTCGTGGGCATTGGCCTGATGCTTAGTAACCGCCGCTACCTACCGCAGCTGGCGCTTGCGTTGCTCGCTATTGATGCCGTCCTCTCAAACCCATTCTCGGGTCGAATTGAGCACCTCGGGATGTCGGTCGCGCTCGCGAGCCTCATGTGGCTTGCGCTAGCGATCGGTGTGTTGGTCGCGCTGCTACCCTTCCCGCTTCTCCTGCTCGGCCGCCCCACGCCGTTGCGGCGCAGGTTCGCGCTCGGCATCTTTGCCGTGTACGCGCTGTTCATGGTCAGCGCGTCGATCGTAACCGTTGAGTCGAGCGTGTTTGTGAAGAACCACCCGCCGGGGAGCCTCTCGCCGTAGGACGGACGCGGCACCGGCCGCCGCAAATGAGCGTCCAGCGGGGCTCTAGTCCGTCAAACCGCCGACGTCGCGAAAGACGTTTTATCAGCGATGTTCGACGCGACCGATACCGGGAGCTCGCTCACGCGCCGCCTGCAGCGCCGCACCCAAGGCGGGCTCACCCGAGTCGCCGGCGTAGAAGTACCTGCTTCGCGAGCAACCCATGTCGTCGTCTCAGTTCTTCTGCGATCAGGACAACGACATCCCACCGCTTCGCCTCCGCCGCCAAAACCAGCGCCCTCGCCAACGCGGTCTCGATCACGTTCGACAGCTCGTAAGCGTCTGCCTCAACCGTCACATCCCGACGATCGATCACGCACTGACACATGGGCCGAATCCGCACCGACGCCGATCGTGCCTTTTCCATGCTCGATCATTCCCGCGATCCGCCCCTTGTCATTTTCAATTCCCGGCACCTCCACCCCCGAACCCCCGGCGAAAGCTGGGGGGTTTCGGCGCTTGTGGGGACCTCCGTCGGCACGCGCTCTCCCACCTGGGGGAGACCGAGGGCGGGTGGACATTTTCCAGATGTATCGACTTGATGTGGAGCCTGGATGAGGCGCGAGCGGCGACGGCCGGCATAGCCCTCGCCGTCCTCGATCGGGTCGCCCGAGAGCTTCGTGACGCGGGGCCGACGCAGAAGATCTTGACGACGTTCTCACGGATGGGCAGACCGCATGGCTGGATGAGCATGGCGATGGCTAAGCTGCGCATCAAACAGAGAACGCTTCTCGCTCCATGGGCTCCGCCGGTGTCACCGCGGAAGAACGCAGGCAAGCAGCGGGCCGCATCAATCAAGGCCACGGCTCGCAAATCAGCGCCTCGTCCAATCGGAGGGGCCCGGACCGCATGCCCAAGAAGGTAGTGTCCAGCTTCACGGGCGTGCGTTGGATCAAGCAGCACCCGCTGTCCGACGTCACTGACCCGCTGGGCATGAACCTTCGGGTTGGTGCGCGCATCGGCGCGGAGCTCCTCTACTGCATCACGTCTGTCACCCAGCGCGCCCGATATTACAGCTTCCTTCCTTGGTGCATGATGCGCTACCGGAACACTCAGCGGGGATTGTCTGGGGATCCAGGCATGGTGAGCGCCGTCTTCAGCCGCGAACAGGCGCTCGCAATCGGTTGCGTGGCACACCACAGCGGCACAACCTGCCACCGGGGCGGTGTTGTCGGCAGCCGCGAAGTCGTCCGTCGCTTTGCGGACTTCGAGGGCAAAGCATTCACGCCAAACCAACTGGCATTGGTGAAAGATCCGGCGCTGTTCGTATACTCCGCTTCGCTCGTGAACCTGGGCCTGATTAGCGAAACCGATGGTGGCGACCCGGAGGCAAAGGACGAGGAGGTGTCGATCCGATCGTGGGACGACGTTGAGCTGACCGACCTTGGCCTCCAGGTTGCGAATGCTTACGACGAGGCCGTGTCCAACGCGCCCGCATCACGTAGTCTGGATACTCCGGCAAGAAGCCTCGCGTGGTCGGATGCGGCTCACTGGGCTAGTGCCGGCGGTTACTGCGAGCTCGCCTCGGAGCAAGCGCCTGACCGAAAAGTATTGCTCGACGTGTTCTTCTGCCGATGCGGTCGCGAGGGTCGAAGCCATGCGCAGAGAAGGCAAAGCCTCCTGCTCATTCTTGCTCTAGCTCAGCAACTAGACGAGCACGCCGCTGGCCTAGCGCCGGAAGCCTTCATGTCAGCCGTCTACACGGGGCGCGTGGAGTCCGCGAGTAAGACAGTCGCCTTCGCGGTTCCAGAACTGCTGGCCGACATTGCCGCCCGTTGGAAGGCGTACGCCGCGCACGTGCTTCTGACAACCGCCTTACAGTGCCTGCTATCGCAGGTAGCGTCCGCCCTCCAGGCGACTGACGCGCACCGGGTCTCGCTAGCCGAGCTCGCCCGAACCCTGTCCGATCCCGAGCTGCCCCCGTCGTTTTTGAAGCATACAGGTGTCACGCTTCAGGGAAGCTTCGGTGACCTGTCACCAAACTCCGTCAACGCGAGGCTGACGGCAACGGAAGAGGCCACACGACAAACGAGCGCGATGGCCTTCGCGCTCGCCAAAATTCTGGGCGATCTGGATGTTCGTGAAAGCCCCGCAGGATTCTCCCTTGCCCTGACACTCACGTCTCTCGTCCTTGACGACTACGCGCGATGGCGAGATCGGCCCGAAGGCACGTGGCTCAGCAGAGCATCCAATGACGATGCGGACGTTTCCCCCACGGTGATGATGACACGTCTCGAGCAGCGTTTCGCGGATTGGTATCGTACCCGGTGGGAGGAGCTGATACCGTTCCTGCTGCGCAAGTTCGTCGTAGGTCTACATTCAAATCTGGCCTACGAAAAGCAAGGCCGGCTCCTCCACATCGACGGTGACGAGGTGCGGGGCAACGATGCGTTCAATGATGTGAGCGCAAACTTCCCGCGCCTTCGCAGCGCGTTCACGATTCTTCAAGATCTCGCGCTGCTCCGCGAGGATGAGGGCGCACTCCGTATCACGCCGAGCGGACGCTTGCTGCTGGACGAGGAGCTCCGGAGGCTCGCCAGGTCGTGAAGTACGTCGACCTAATCGAAGCGTTTGACGAGCACCAAGCCGACACCGCATTCCTATCGACCTACAACTTTGATCCAGGCTTCTTTGAGAAGGTCCTGCTTCCCAGCAAGGCCCTGAGGAGATGCCGGCATGTTGTTGTATTCATGGACGAGCAGCGCTGGCGAGCCCTTTGTCGAAACGGGTTCGACAGCCGCGCCCTGAACCGCCTCTACCACGTGGTCCCCGTCGGCAGCGCAAAGGGCGTGTTTCATCCTAAGCTAAACCTGTTTCTGAGCGACCAGCGGGCCACGCTGATCTGTGGCAGTCACAACCTCAGCAATCCGGGCTTTACAGGAAACCTCGAGCTGACGACGTCTATTCAGGTGGCCGATGGCGAAAGTCGGCTAGCGCGCCCAGTGTGGGACGCCCTGCTGTTCTTCCAGCAAGTTCTGGACGCTCAAGACCAGCTGCACCAAGCGGTGACACGCCGCTGGATGCCTGACATCGTGGAGGAATTTGGATGGTTAGCAGCGGACACTGGTGACGACGAGGTGCAGCTGGTCCACAGCCTAATGGCAGGAGGTGGAGGCCGCGCCCAAACCATCTGGGAGCGGCTCCAGGACGAGTGGGGCGAGCAGCTCGACGAGCTCTCGGTGGTGTCACCCTTTTTCGACCAGGACCTCGGGATGCTCCGCGACCTGAAGGCGCGCTACCCATCTGCTCGCGTGGAACTCACCGCTCAGGAACATCAAACCACCCTGCCGACCGACCTCCTCGCTGCCGAGTTCTCTAGGTACGCACTTCATGCCCTCAGTTCAGACGCGAGACACTTGCACGGCAAGCTCCTGAGCTGGCGCAGCAGCAAGCGGCGAGGCTACCTGATCGGCAGTGCCAACTTCACGCGAGCCGCACTCAAGGGAGCGAACATTGAGGCCTGCTTGCTTGTGCGCACGCAAGCAGATCCCTGCGCGGACTTGTTCGAGGGCGCACTTGCACGAAAGAGTATCTCGGCGGAAGCGTTCGTGCCTGGGACTGAGCCCGAACCAGGACACGAGAAGGCCCTACCCTCCGACCCGCTTGAGCTCGAGTTCGCGACTATCGATGAACGCGGAACTCTTAGGCTTCGGCTGCGCGCGCCCGGAGCCCCGCCAATCGGCACAAAGGTCCAACTGCGACAGGGAGGGGAGTCGGCGGTTTCGCTCTCTCTGAGTATCCGCTGCACGGAGCCCGTTCTTCCGGCGCGCGTGATTGGTCGGCATCTTCGCGCGCATGAAGCCAAGTACGGAAGCAATGTGGGTGGAGCGGATCGAGGAATGGACACGAAGCGGGC
>Ga0134124_10001403_pt1 | contig 19429 bp, 7 predicted proteins | sample KB304_FD_96880 | JGI IMG/M metagenome (GOLD analysis project Ga0134124, IMG submission 96880) | Terrestrial soil microbial communities without Nitrogen fertilizer from Kellogg Biological Station, Michigan, USA - KB3-0-4 | ecosystem: Environmental > Terrestrial > Soil > Unclassified ...
CTCAATTTAACACCATCGATTCTAAAAGCCATTTCGGCATGCGGTTACACCTCTCCAACTCCGATCCAGGAGCAGGCAATCCCGCTGGCGATCGCAGGGCATGATCTGATCGGGACAGCCCAGACCGGCACCGGGAAGACGGCCAGCTTTGTCCTGCCTGCGTTGCAGAAACTTTCAACGCCTACCGAATTGCGCGGTAAGGGCCCGAGAATTCTCGTTCTGACTCCGACCAGGGAGCTTGCCAATCAAGTCACCGAAGCAGTCAAGACGTATGGCCGTTTTACCAAGGTGCGCAGCGGTGCCATTCTTGGTGGTATGTCCTACCGTGAGCAGCTTCGCCTCCTGTCCCAGCCGGTGGACTTCATTGTCGCTACTCCGGGAAGACTGGTCGATCATCTTGAAAACAGGCGTATCGACTTCAGCCGCCTGGAGATGCTGATCCTTGATGAAGCTGACAGGATGCTCGACATGGGCTTTAGCGAGGATATCGACAAGATAGCCGCTGCTACCCCTCAGGGTCGTCAGACAATGATGTTTACCGCTACCATGGATGCGACAACAGCGAAACTTGCGGGCAGGATGCTGCGTGACCCTCAGCGTGTCGAGATTACAAGCGGTAAGGTTACGCTTGACGTAATCGAGCAGAGGCTTCATGTTGCCGACAATTTTCAGCACAAGAACAGACTGCTCAGGCATCTGCTTGCGGATGACGAGCTTTCCCGCGCAATCATCTTCTCTGCCACTAAAAAGGATGCGGATGCGCTGGCTCAGGATCTTCACAGCCAGGGGCACTCTGCAGCAGCCCTGCATGGGGATATGACGCAGGGGGCAAGGAACAGGACGATTTCCGATCTGAGAAAAGGCAGGGTAAAGCTGCTTGTCGCAACGGACGTGGCGGCAAGAGGTCTGGATGTCAACGGGATCAGCCATGTCATCAACTTCGATCTTCCGCGCTTTGCCGAGGATTATGTCCACCGTATCGGCAGAACAGGCCGTGCAGGTGCAAGCGGGACGGCAATCTCTTTTGTTTCGCTTAACGAGCTCAGCTACCTCGACAAGATAGAGCGTTTTATCGGCCAGAAGCTGCCGCGTCAGGTTATTGTAGGCCTGGAGCCTACCCGCGAACTTTCCCGTCTGCCTGCAGGCAACAAGGGCGGAGCAGGGCGGGGCAAGAGGCCCGCGGTTGCAAACGCTTCCAACCGAGCCTGGAAGGGTGAAGCCGGAAAGAGCGCTGCCGCTGCACCGGCGGCTGATCGTCGCCAGAAGTGGGGTGCTCCGAGGGTTCAAAAAGAGGTCGTCGTGGAGTATCGCCGCCCCGGCAGTGATCGCCGCAGCAGCTAGACTCACAAAAACTTCAGAAAACTGACAATGGCGGATGGTTGTCGCGGCACAGTGCCGCGGCATCATCCGCCTTTTTTGTTGACACTAATCTTATGAAAGAGTATTAAGCAAATATTCATTGTAATTCATTGTGTAATAGGAGGGTAAGATGGTACCTGGAGGGGGACCATTCTTGTCGTGTTTACAGGCCGCTCTGGTCAGCATAAAGCTGATCGGGCGGCTTTTTGCGTCCAATATGCCTAGGTTCTGCCTGAGCAAAAGGCGACCAAGTAAAAGTGAACAAACCGCATGGATGCCTAAACAGGGATCACGCTGTTCAGGATGGGAGATAGGGCGCGAGGAGCTGTTATGGCTTCTGGGAAGCCTATGTAACTTGAATAGAATGCCGTTCGATGCCGGACTCATCGTGCAGCATTTTCCACCCCCCTTCACTCTGGCTACGTTCCACGAAGCGGCCCGCTCCCTTGGTTTCAACACCGGCATGTGCAAACTTGCCGGTCTGGACTGGCAGAAACTTCCAGTTCCAGCCTTGGCTTTCCTACGGCCGGTACCAACAGCTCCGGATGTCTCATCGAAAGCTGCCCCGGACAACGGAGCGGGTGTGACCTCCGGCCAATCCCCTGAGATTGAAACCGCTTCATGTCTCCCTGTTCTCATTCTGAAAACGGACGGCCAGAAGATGCTTTTCGTTCGTGCAGGCTCGCAGACCCCGGAAACCCTCCCCATCGAGGAAGCCACTGCCCTGTTCGAACCCGACCTTGTTCTAGTGGCCCACCACAGTACGGCCAACGCAGGCAAGGATGAAGGACTTGCCAATTCCCCGAGGGAGAAGAAGTCGTTCGGCTTTAGCTGGTTCATCCAGGAACTCCTGAAGTACAAGCTAGTCTGGCGCGATGTCCTGCTCGCCTCGCTGTCCATCCAACTGGTCGGACTGGCGACGCCGCTCTTCACCCAGGTCATCATCGACAAGGTGGTGGTGCACCAGACCCAAAGCACCCTCATCGTTCTCGGTGTGGCCCTGGTCATGTTCATGGTGTTCACCAGCATCATGACCTGGCTGCGGCAATACCTTGTGCTCCACACTGGTAACCGGATCGATGCCGTGCTGGGGAGCCAGGTCTTCCGCCACCTGTTGAGATTGCCGCTCCCCTACTTCGAGCACCGTTCCACCGGCGTCCTGGTGGCGCGTCTGCACGGTGTGGAGACGATCCGGGAGTTCGTCTCCGGCGCAGCCGTCACCCTCCTTCTCGATCTCCCGTTCCTGCTCATCTTCCTGGCGGTGATGTTCTCTTATTCCTGGCAACTCTCCCTCATCGCCGTGGGCCTGATGGGACTGATCTGCGTGATGAGCTTTCTCGTCGCTCCCGTCTTCCGGGAAAGGCTCAATAGCCAGTTTTTGCTCGGTGCCCGCAATCAGGCCTTTCTCACCGAGTACGTATCCGGCATAGCGACGGTGAAGTCGCTGCAGATGGAGTCGGATGTCGACAAGAAATACGGCGGCATGTTCGCCCAATACCTGGCGGCCGGTTTTTCCACCAAGCAGATAGGCAACACCTACAACGTCATCGCCAACGGGGTGGAACAAGTGATGACGCTTTCCATCCTCCTGGTCGGCGCCTTGCTGGTTATGCGCAACGAAGGCTTTACCGTCGGCATGCTGGTCGCCTTCCAGATGTTCGCCAGCCGCATGAGCCAGCCCATGCTCCGCCTCGTGGGGCTGTGGCAGCAATTCCAGCAGGCCAATATCGCCGTGAAACGCCTGGGGGATATTCTCGACTTGCCGCAGGAGCCCCACACCCTCACTCCCAACCGTGAGAAGGGCGGCAATGGGAGGATTGACCTTGTCGGCATCTCCTTCCGCTATTCCGAAAGCCTCCCCTGGCTGTACCGCAATCTGCATCTTTCCTTTAAGCCCGGCCACCTTACCGTGCTCATGGGACCATCCGGCTGCGGCAAGAGTACGCTGGCCAAACTTCTGCTCGGCTTCTATTCCCCACTGGAAGGGCATATCACCCTGGACGGCAAGGATATCCGCTACCTGGCCGCCAACGAGCTGAGGAGCATCTTCGGGGTGGTGCCGCAGGAAACCGTTCTCTTCTCCGGCACCCTCTACGACAACCTGATCATGGCCCACCCCCATGCCAACTTCGATGAGGTGATCCAGGCCTGCAAGGCGGCGGAGATCCATGAGCTGATCGAAGGCCTGCCCCAGGGGTACCAGACCGAGATCGGCGAGCGGGGCACGGGGCTCTCGGGTGGCCAGCGACAGCGGCTCGCCATCGCCAGGGCGCTCCTCAAGAAGCCGAAGATTCTGGTCTTCGACGAAGCGGTTTCCAACCTGGACCAGCAGACGGCGGAGCTGTTTGCCAGGACCATCAACAAGCTGAAGGGGAGCGTAACCATGCTCTTCATCACCCACCAGATTCCGCGTGGGCTGCATGTGGATGAGGTGGTGGAGCTGGGGTCGATCGTCAGGCAGATGGGAGTGGTGGAGGAATGCAAGAAGAGCGGGGAGTGATGACGCGAGTTAAGCAGAAAAAGGTGTTAGGGAACGGGAGCTTCAGATGAAGTGGTTAGTCGTAAATTGCACTAATGCCTGCAATTTCAGATGCAAAACCTGTCTGCGCGAGTATGGCAGGTCCAGCAATGTAGCCTTGTCCCTGTTGAAGGAGTCAATCCCGGAAGCTAAAAAACTGGGCTATACGGGAGTTTCCTTTACAGGGGGTGAAGCATGTTTGCATCCTCAGTTTAAAGAGATGGTTGATCTTTTTGCAGGCAACGGTTTCGCCATTGGCTTTACCTCAAATGGCTCGCTTCCGGGAAGTTATTCTTTTCTGTATGAAGAGTATAGAAATAACCTTTCTTTTGCCTCATTCAGTGTTGATGGATCAACTGCAGAAATTCACGACGCAATAAGAGAAGAGAGATCCTTCGACCTGGTCAACAACACTATCAGGCTTTTTGTAGAAGCCGGAGTTTATACAAAGATCGTTGTTTGTCTCAATAAAATGAACAGGTATGAGGTCGACAACGTGGTGAAGCTGGCCATCGATCTCGGTGTCAGTTCCATAATCTTTGCCGCAGCGATCGAGACCAGCGAGAACAAATCAATTTTGTTGTCAGAACCTGAAAAGCTGAAGGCAATCAAGGAGATCGAACAAGCACGATCCCGATACAAGATAGAGGTGAACATAACCAGTTCGCTGCGGGCGGCGGAAGGAGTTCATTTTTGCGTGGTACTGAATGAACTTTCCGATCTGACCATCAATCCCAAAGGAGAAGTTGTCTTGTGCTGTGACACCACAAGAGACGGAGCAGTAATAGGCTCACTTGAAGATAATTCGTTTCTGGAACTGTACTGCATGTCTTTGGACAAGGTGGCTAGGATGAAGAAAATAAGGGCAATAGCTCTGACCAGAACCATTCCATCGCATAACTTCAATACCTGTGAGTTCTGTAACAAGGTGCTTTGCAAACAAATAGAAGGGAAGTAACGGTGATGTTGCCAAGACAGGTTTCCGAAGGCGTGGTCTGTCTCAGAAATAGGATGTCTGCCGGCTGGATGGGCACAGGAAGGGGAACGGTTTGAAATACACAAAGGCCACACTGATTTTGATCCTCTCAATCCTGATCATGGGCGTAACAAACGTGAACGTTTTCGGATTCTTCTTTGGCTTCGGCGGTACGGAAAAATGGAAGGAAGAAGTGCAGTTGAACAATGGACGGATCATCGTAATCGAGCGGGAAACATTGAATGAGCGAGGCGGCGACGAGTGGGCTTTTAACCGTAGCGGCACCAAGCCCAAGGAGCGTCGCCTTCGATTTACCCCTCTGGACGGAACAGGCAAGACAATCGAGTGGCAGTCGACCAGGAAATCTCCGGGCACATGGCCCGAAAAGCCTTTGATCCTCGATTTTGAAGCGGGGGAACCAGTCGTATTTGCAAGCGTGTATATCTCGGAAGGCTGCGAGATCTACTTAAAGTACGTCTACCGCAATCATGTCTGGATCAATGAGGCGCTTCCCGAGAAGTTTGAAAAGCGCACGACTAACCTGTTGATCAGAGACGGAAGGAAAATGCCGGAGTTCGTCGATCTGGAAGCAAAGCGCAAGGCAAATGCGGAGATCGGCTACCGACGGTCTCTCAAGCAAGTGGGACCAACTCGTCAGGTCTGCGGCTAATGGCGTCAACTCTTGACTATGGACAAGTCCAACATCAAGGGCTGATCCTCGGCATTCTTAAATTGGTTGATGGAAGGAGGTTTGCGGGATGAAACACACAAAAGGGATGGTCGTTTTACTCGTTTCAATCTTGATCCTCGGGGTGACAAGCATGAACGTATTCGGTTTTTTGGGATTTGGGGGTACGGAAAAATGGAAGGAAGAGGTCAAGCTAAGCGATGGCCGGATCATAGTGGTCGAACGGCAAACGGTGATGGCGAGAGGCGGCGATGAGTGGGCAAGTAATCGTGGCGGCACCAAGCCAAAGGAGCATCGAATTCTGCTCGAAAACCCGGATGGATCGGGGAAGATAATCGAATGGCGATCGACTAAATCCGACGATAGAACTTACCCGGAAAAGCCCCTGGTTCTTGACATGGAATCTGGACAACCGATTGTGTTTACCATTGTAGCAACATCAAATACTACAGAAATGTACTCCAAGTATGCCTACCGGAATGGAGCTTGGATTGAGGAGGCGCTTCCTGATGAGTTTGAAAAGCGTACAACTAATCTCAATCTTAAAATTGGTAGGGACTTCATCGATCTCGAAACAAAGCGCAAGAATAATTCTAAACCCGGTTATAGCATAAATCTCAGGGAAGTAGGGCCAAATCGTAAAGTAGCAATGCACAGAAGGCGTTGATCCATTACTCTACCGGCATACGAAAGGAACGGTATGAAATACGCAAAGAGAACGTTAGTTTTATTCATTTTGATCTTGGGGGTAACAAATATGAGTGCCCTCGGATTTGTGGGTTCTGCAGACTGGAAGGAAGAGGTCTTGTTGCACGACGGCTCAAAGATAATCGTAGAGCGGTCACAGACTCACGGCGGCCGTGGAGAAATAGGACAATCTCCCATAAAGCATCACTCCATGAAGTTTAATCTGCCGGGCACTAACAGAGTTATCGATTGGAAAGATGAATATAGTAAGGATGTTGGACATTCTAACTTTACTTTGCTGGCGTTGCATATTTTGAATGGCACCCCCTACATTGTTGTGTCTACATATGGATGCCTGGCTTACAACAAGTGGGGTAGACCGAATCCGCCGTACGTTTTTTTTAGATTTGACGGCAATGTCTGGCAGCGCATTTCGCTATCAGAGTTCCCATTGGAGTTCAAGAGCATCAACTTGGTGATTAATACATCGGCACATGAGAAGAAACTTGTCAGTAAGGGGCTGGCATCTTTGGAGATGGTAAGGAAACTTAATAACAGTTTAAAACAAGAAGAGTACAAAGCCATTCTCCGAAAACCTCTCCCCGCAAGTGCATTGTGCCCTGACTGGACTTCACCCCAATCCACAAGCCCCAAAGCACCATTTCCGATTTCTCCAGAATCAGGCGGAAAAAACAAGTAGTCTTCAATCAGTCAATTAATAAAAACGCTTAAGGAGAATAGGGTGACAAAACAATTTGAAATAGATCTTGCATTAATGGCAGTGCGTGCATATCAGACAACTCGTGGAGAAGAAAACTTGTTTCCTATACCAGAAGGGTGGACCGAGTTTTTCCATGTGCCTAATGCTACCACTCCGACAAGTAGCGGTTTTGAAGCCGTTCCTTTCCAACGCGGCAACGAGATTGTCATCTCCTTTGCAGGCACCGATTCGAGCGACTTTTTGGGCGATATGGTGGCAGATGCTGCTCTAGGTGCCGGCCTGGTGTCAACGCAGTTATTTAAGGCCGCCCAATATTATTTCCAGGTCAAAGCCGCAAATCCCGATGCGAAAATAACCCTCACCGGCCACTCACTAGGTGGCGAATACCCCGATGGGTGGGACCTCCTTAACTGGACACCCGACGGGTGGACCGGGTTCTCTGTGGGCGCTTTCATTAACTATGCACATAACCAGATTGTCATTTCCTATACTGGAACAAACGATAAAATTGCGGACCGGCTCAACTGGACAGCAGGAATGGGACTGCCGGTGCCGCAAATCTTCCTAGCTGCGAGTTATTACGTCGAAGGAAACGACATCCACTACTATCGCCTCGGCGACGGCAACGACACGATCGATACTACAGGCAACAGGATTATCGTTAGGGAAGATGCAGCCGTTGATGGCTATGAATCGGCTTCCGAAAGGAGGCTGGCGGCATGAAGATTCAACACCTGCTAAAAATTGTCAGGACAACAGCATTGCTTATTGCGGGGGTAAGTATGAACGGATGCGCATTCGGCGGTAATTCGGCAAGCTGGAAAGAAGAGGTGCTGCTGCATGACGGACGCACGATTGTAGTGGAACGCTCGCAAACTGATGACCCTTCAGCCTTCCGTGAATTAGGTCAACCAGATCCACGTAAAGATGAAATTATACGCTTTCTCATTCCCGGAACCAATCAAGAAGTAACTTGGAAAAGCGACTTCGGAAGAGGAGAACAAGATAATCTTAGCCTGCTCCTCCTAGATATAATGGGCAACATTCCATACATAGCGACCACTCCAAGATTTTGCCATGCTTATAACAAGTGGGGGCGCCCAAATCCTCCTTATGTTTTTTTTAAATATGAGAGAAATATCTGGCAACGTATTGCGTTAGACGAGTTTCCATCCGAATTTAAGGAGGCAAATGTGATAATTGGCGGATACAACAAGCATCAACTTAAAGAAGCTGAACGTGCTGCGCCATATTTATCGGTCGAAGTAGTGAAAAAACAGAATCGTACATTGACTCCAGAAACTCAGTACCTCCGCTTCATTTCACGCGAACCGCTTACCATTAAGGAAGCAGCAAAAGTTGGGTGTGAGGAGTTAATCTACTACAAAGGCAGTTGGATTAGCCCGAAGGGTACTTTCGGGCGTAAATATATAGACAGAATCACAAAATAGTTCTTTATCTAGCTTTGAAACTGGAGGCGAACATGACTACAGACGTTGAATATGCATTGATGGCAGGCAATGTTTATCGTTCTACGCGTGACAAAATAAACTGGATTCCTGTTCCGCAAGGTTGGCTAGAAATCGAAGACTCACATATTACGAATCCAAGCGGCTTTGAAGCTATCGCATTCAAACGTGGGAATGAAATCGTGATCTCCTTTGCCGGCACGGGACCTGGCTTCGTTTTAACGAACCCCGACTGGCTCGCCAACTTCGGGCTGAGTACGGGCCTGGGCTCGGACCAGCTCCGGGAAGCGGTGGCCTATTGTCTGGAAATTCGGGATGCCAACCCCGACCCCGATGTCTCAATCAGTTTCACCGGCCACAGCCTGGGAGGCGGCCTAGCGGCGCTCATGGGGGTGTTTTTTGATAAGACGGCGGTAACCTTCGATTCGGCTCCGTTTAGCAACAGCGCCAGTATCGGGATCCGGGACGACCTGATCGATTATCTTCGAGGGCAGGGTTACTCCGATTACCAGCTTTCTACCCTTGCCCCGGAATTGCTCAGCTTCACCGGACTTGCCTCACGCCAAGGCAATGTCAGCGGCATAAACGTTGAGGGGGAGGTGCTGTCCAATTGGCTTGTGAAATTGCTGATGCCGGGGCACAGGATCGGTAGCCAGATGCCGCCGCTTCAGCATGGCGGCGACAACGCCTCAATGGTAGACCTGCACTCTCAGACTCTTTTAACCCTCTTCTTGGATGATCCCACCTTCCGAGAGGTCACCTTCAAGCTCACCGAAGTGGTGAAGATGCTCTACAGCGAAGATCTGTACGCGTTTCCGACAACACAGGACAAGGAAAACATCCTTGAACGTCTACTTCGCCACCAGGAGGGAATTGCTGCCGATCCTGCGAATGGCGTCTCCGCCATTAAAAAAGACAAGATGCTCACCCGTTTCACCACCGATCTTTGGAAAATCGCCCAAGATGGCGGACTCACCCTCACCAATGCGGATGTGGCGAAGGCGTTAACTGCCTTTGCAATGCAGATGTACTACGAAAAGGATACAGCTGCTAACAAGACTCTCCTTGATTCCAATGGCGTGAACGGTGGCGTTCACTTTAACCGCAGTGATGTTGCTGACACGCTTGATGTGGCAAGGGGTTTCGAGCTGTATTTCTCGCATTACTTGGACACCCTGCCTGGTAATGAGGAAGAGGCTATCATCCAGAAATTGCCCGATCTTCTTGACTGGTACATTCAGTCAAGTTTCGAGGCTATGCAAGCCACGGCTGGCGATCAGCGAGCTTTCATGTTGGGAGGCAACAATGGCGACAGCCTAGTCGGCAGCACGGTGGATGATGTTCTTATTGGAGGTAAGGGCGCAGATATACTTGTTGGCGGAAAAGGGGACGACCTGCTCATCGGCGGCGAAGGAAACGATTTCTACTATTATCGCATAGGCGACGGCGATGACACGATCATCGATGTCCAAGGCACCAACCGAATCATTGTTAGAGCAGAAACCGGCGAAGCCGACACCGGATTTGGTGATTTTTATGCAAACGGCGACAACCAATGGACGTCGGCTGATGGCCGGTTCACCCTGGTCCACTCCGAGACATGGACAGTGGATATGCCCGACGGCGGCACAATCGATTTGGGAGAAGCTTTCGCGGACGGTGATTTCGGAATACGTTTGCTTGATGAGCTGCCGACAACGCCTGAAACCACCAACACCATCACCGGCGACCTCACCCCAACCGACTTTGACCCCATCAGAGCCGGCGTGCAAATGCACCTTGATGACTCACAAAATGTCATCTGTGATCCCGATGATCCCATGGCCGGCAGGAGCGACAAGTTGTGGGACACTTCCGTCAATGACCGAATCGAAGGAAAAGACGGCAGTGACTTTATCTATCAGGGACTAGGTGAGGACTGGGTACTCGGCGCAGATGGTCGGGACAGCATCGGTGTAAAAGCTGGTGAGCTGTCCAACAACGACATCGTCGAAGGTGGCGCCGGTGCAGATATCATCTATGACAGTGACGGCGATGACCAGCTGTTCGGCGAGAACAAAGGCGAGACGGCCGACCTTATCGCTGTCGGTGAAACTGCTGAGGGGATAAATGAACGGGGAGATCTGATCGGAGGGGGAGAAGGGAACGATCTCATCTATGGCGCCGAGCGCAACGATGCGCTTTTCGGCGGCAAGGGACATGACCTGATTGTTGCGGGGGGCGGTGATGACTTCATCGCAAGCGGTGGCAATTTTGACGGTGGTTTTGTGTACACCAAGCTGGAGGAGGATGGCTCGTATTCGTATAGACAGGGCCCGGTATTCGACTGGACTTTTGCCGTCAATACGGATGGCTCTTCGTATCAGCCGGTGTTCACGGGTCTCTCATCTAATGATATGGGGCAAAATAACAGCGACGGCGATGTTGTGTACGCCGGAACTGGCAACGACTTCGTCTATGGCGCAGGCGGTAGTGATACTGTGTATGCGGGCGCCGGCAACGACATCGTATTCGGATGGGGAGGAAGCGACGTCATTATCGGTGGAGACGGCGACGACGTTCTGGTCGGCGATAATAGTACCGACGTCCTTTCCATTGATCAGCATGGCGAGGATTATATCGACGGTGGCGCAGGTAACGACCGGATCAGCGGTGGTGGCGCCTCAGATACTATCTTCGGCGGCGACGGCATTGACCAGATCTCGGGTGATGCCGATGATGACTACCTGGACGGCGAAGGCGGAAGCGACTACCTGTATGGCGGCACCGGGAATGACCGGCTCGAGGGAGGGGATGGTACTGACCAGCTTTTGGGGGAGGACGGTGACGATTACTTGCATGGCGGAAAAGGGGGCGATTGGCTTTACGGCGATGCCGGGAATGACGAGATGTTCGGAGGGGACGACAATGACTGGCTCGAAGGTAACGCGGGAGATGATTACTTGGACGGCGAAGCTGGAGACGACACCATGCTGGGCGGCGACGGCAACGATCAGTTGCATGGGGGCGATGGTGGCGATCTCCTCCAGGGAGACGCGGGAGATGATTATCTAGACGGCGAAGCCGGGGACGACATTCTCATCGGGCTCGACGGCAACGACCAGATTTACGGCGGTGACGGCAACGACGAACTTCAGGGCAATGATGGAGCAGATTACCTCGAAGGCGGCTTGGGCAATGACACCGTTGCCGGCGGTTTAGGCAACGATGAAATCTCCGGCGACGGCGGCGACGATTATTTGACGGGAGGCGACGGCAACGATGCCATTTATGGTGGCGACGGCAACGATACTTTGTTGGGGCAAGCCGGGGACGACTATCTCGAAGGTAACGATGGCGATGACAACCTGGTCGGTGGTGCAGGCCATAATGTGATGGCAGGCGGCGCAGGCAACGATGTTTACTATGTCGATGCCTTGCACGGGCTCAACGAAATTAACGATGATTTTTCCGGCACCGAACAAAACGCTATTAGCGTCATCGGTTCCAATGTCGACTTTAACGGACTAACCTTCAACGATGATGGCAGACTCATTGTCAATCTAAAGAACACTAACGGTGTCGGTGGCGCCTCTTCAGGACAGATTGTCATTGGCGGAAACGATCCTGCTACGGGACCTGAGATTCAGGATATGCAGCTTGTATTCAACAGCACTAACGTCATGCTGCTGTCCGCGAGCGACACCGACGGAGACGGTATTCTCGACCACGCCACGACTGTTAGAACAACCTATAGCGGAAATGTCATCAGCATAGAAACCAGCGGCATTCCCAGCGGCAGCATATCCGGCGGTTCCACGTCCGGCTCCACGTCCGGCTCCACCTCGGGTTCAACGTCCGGCTCCACATCCGGCTCAACCGGCAGTACTGTCACCGTAACCACCCCCGGCGGCACCAAGACCTTTGGGGATGGCAACGGAGACTTCAGAGTCAGCGTAGTCGACCTTGGTCCCGGCTTCCCCTATATGCCTCCCAGCCCCGGTGACTATTTTCCTGGTCTAAATTTCCCTCCGACTGAAGGACTCGACCCAGGGGGCGGGGTTGCGGGGAACGGATATGGTGACGGATGGTTTCCTCCAGGACCAGGACCTGATCCTGGTCCGAGTCCTCCTGGTCCGACACCTCCGGCTCCTCCGGGGCCGACACCTCCGGCTCCTCCGGGGCCGAATGTTCCGCCTGGTTTGCCGGGAGCGGTTAATAATGCAAACAGCGCACAACGGCAGCGCGACCCCCTGACCCTAGACATGGACCGCGACGGAGTTGTCGAGACCGTGGGCATCGACCCTGCCAATCCCATTCTCTTTGACCACGACGCCGACGGTGTCAAGACTGCCACCGGCTGGGCCAAGCCCGACGACGGCTTCCTAGCGCTCGATCGCAACGGCAACGGCACGATAGACGATGGCACCGAACTGTTCGGAGACGCCACGCCGCTGTTTGATGATCAGGGAAATGTCATCGGCAAAGCCGAAGACGGTTTTGCCGCCCTGGCCCAAGAAGATACCAATTTGGACGGGGTGGTCGATACAAACGACGCCCGCTTCGCCGACCTGCGTGTCTGGCGCGACCTCAACAGCGACGGCATCAGCCAAGCGGGCGAGTTACAGACTCTGGTCGAAGCGGGTATTGTCTCCATTGGCGTGGGCAAGACGGAACACTCGCAACCTCTTGCCAACGGCAACCTCCTTGCTGACTTGGGGACTTTTGTGCGCTCGGACGGCAGCATCGGCGACCTCGGTGCGGTGACGGCGCGAATGGCGGACATCGACCTGGCGGAAAACACCTTCTACAGCCAATTCACCGACACCATTCCGCTGACTGAGGAGGCCGCCCTGCTACCTGCCATGAACGGGTCCGGGCTGGTGCGCTCCCTGCGCGAAGCCGCCAGCCTCAGCCCAGAGCTGGCCCCGCTGCTCAGCCAGTATGCCGCAGCCACCACCCGTGCTGAACAGATGGCACTGCTCGATCAGCTCATCATCGAATGGGGAAAAACGTCCGAGCTTCCCGTCACCCTGGACGGTGCTTACAGCAACCTCCCCACCAAGGTCACCGTTGAGGGGTTAACCACCGGGAGTGCCGGCTATCAGGCATATATCAGCAAGCTGCAGACACTGGAGCGCTTTATCGGCCATGCATTCGTCAAACCGGCCGCAGGGGCACAAAGTGTGGTCATTGACCTCATTTGGGAAAAACAGGCGTTCCTCAACCAGGCCTGGCAAACCCTGCGCAACGCGGTCTACGACAGCCTGCTTATGCAGACCCGGTTGAAGCCGTACCTTGACGTGATCGCCCTGACTGTCAATACCACCGGCCTCGGCTTCGATTTCAGCGCCTCCCATGCCGAATTCCAGGCAAGGTACGACCAGGCTCCGGCAGAAGCGGTGCGCGATCTGCTCGACCTGCAACGGGTTGCCGGCAGAGCCTTGATGGGAATGGGATGGGACGGCCTGGGCCAACTGCAGGAATGGTTGGCAGAGAGTGTCGACGTCACTGACCCGGCAGTAAAGGCCAGCCTGATCGGTGCCATCTCCGACTTCGGTTTTTCAGCCCTGCGCACTCAAGGGGACGGAACCGGCGGGAATGATGTAATTATCGGCAGCAGTGCCGGAGTGGCCTTGAACGGCAACGGCGGCAATGACCTGGTTCTGGGAGGCGCCGGCAACGACATCCTGAACGGCGGCAGCGGCAGCGATACCCTCTATGGAGGCGCGGGGAACGACACCTACCGCTTCAACCTGGGTGACGGCGCAGACTGGATCGTGGAAAGTCATGGGGATACCGGCAGCGATACCCTGGAGTTCGGCTTCGGCATCCTGGCGGGGGATATCACGATCAGCCTCGACGGCGAGGCGTTAGTCTTCGCTCACAGCAACGGCAAGGACCGGATCTCCATAGCCAACTGGTTCGGCAGTCTCGATAACGGGACGCACCGAATCGACTTCGTTCGTTTCTCCGATGGTCGCAGCTTCGATCTGAACACACTAGGCCTGGGCACGGCCGAGGCCGACTTCTTTACCGGCGGGACCGCCAACGCCATCTTCACCGATGCTGTCGCCAACGACATCTTTGTCGGCAACACCGGAAACGACACTCTGTCGGGAAGGGACGGCAACGACTGGCTGGATGGCGGAACAGGAAATGACCAACTGGTCGGTGGTCAGGGGGACGATGTCTATGTGGTGGATGCCGCACTGGACACCGTCACCGAAGTCGCCGACAGTGGCACGGACACGGTGGACAGCAAAGTCAGCTGGACGCTTGGTGACAACTTGGAAAATCTGAACCTGGCCGGAACCGGGTGGATCTCCGGTACGGGCAACGCCATGGACAACGTGATCGCCGGCAACAGCGGCAACAACACCCTGCAAGGGATGGACGGCAACGACTCTCTGACCGGCAACGCCGGTGACGACACCTTGCTGGGCGGTGCCGGCACCGATACTCTGACAGGTGGCGCTGGCAACGACTTGCTGGACGGCGGCGCCGGGGCCGACCTGATGGCGGGTGGCACCGGCAACGACTCCTACATGGTCGACACCCTGGACGACAGCGTCACCGAGTACGCCGGAGAAGGGACCGACGCAGTCAACACCGGTCTTACCTATACCCTGGGCGCAAACATCGAGAACCTAACCCTCACAGGCACGGCCGGCGTTGACGGCACCGGCAATGAGCTGAACAACGTGATCACGGGCAATAGTGGCGACAACACGCTGCAAGGCATGGCAGGAAACGATACCCTGAACGGCGGCCTGGGAGCCGACACCATGCTGGGCGGCACCGGTAACGACACCTATGTGGTTGAGAGCACCGGCGACAGCGTCATTGAAAGTGCCAACGAAGGGAGCGATATCGTCCAGTCGAGCATCACCTACACCCTGACCGACAACGTCGAGAACCTCACCCTCGCCGGCAGCGCCAGCCTGGACGGCACCGGCAACGTGCTGGACAACCTGATCGTGGGCAACAGTGCCGACAACACCCTGCGAGGCCTTGAGGGGAACGATACCCTGGACGGCAAGCAGGGATCCGACACCATGCTGGGCGGCACCGGCAACGACACCTATGTGGTGGAGAGCACCGGAGACGTGGTGCAGGAAAATGCAGGCGAAGGCACTGATACGGTGCAGTCGGAGATCAGCTACACGCTGGTCGACAACGTGGAAAATCTCACCCTCATCGGCGGCATTGCCATCAACGGCACCGGCAACGAGCTGGACAACGTGCTGGTGGGGAACTATGCCAATAACGTGCTGGATGGCGGAGTCGGCGCGGACTTCATGGCGGGCGGCTCCGGCAACGATACCTACCTGCTGGACAACCTGGGCGATACGGTGAGTGAGCAGGCATGGCAAGGGGTGGACACGGTGGTGGCTCCCTTCGACTACACTCTGGGCGCGAACGTCGACAACCTGACGCTCACCGGCGAGGCGCTGAACGGCACCGGCAACGTGCTGGACAACGTGATCACCGGCACGGCGGCCGACAATACCCTGATCGGCCTGGACGGCAACGACACCCTGAACGGCGGTGCCGGGGCCGACACCATGATCGGCGGGCGCGGCAACGACACCTACCTGGTGGAGAACCTGCTCGATACCACCACGGAACTGGCCGGTGAAGGGATCGACACCGTGGTAAGCAGCCTGACCTGGACCCTGGCCGACAGCCTGGACAACCTGACCCTGACCGGGGCGGCTGCCATCGACGGCACCGGCAACGAGCTGGACAACGTCATCACCGGTAACTCTGCTGCCAACACCCTGACCGGCCTGGCAGGTAACGACACGCTGGACGGCGGCGCTGGCGCGGACCTGATGCTGGGGGGTACCGGCAACGACGGCTACGTGGTGGACAATGCCGGCGATGCCGTCGTTGAAAACGCAGGCGAAGGTACCGACTCGGTGCGCTCTTCCATCACCTACACCCTCACCGACAACGTGGAAAACCTGACCCTGACCGGGACGGCCGCCATCGACGGCACCGGCAACGAGCTGGACAATACCATCATCGGCAACAGCGGCAACAACATCCTGCAAGGCTTGGACGGCAACGACCTGCTGAATGGCGGCGGCGGCGCCGACGCCATGCTGGGGGGGACCGGCGACGATATCTACGTGGTCGACAATACGGGCGACACGGTCACCGAACTGGCGGGGGAAGGGACCGACACGGTCCAGTCCAGCGTCAGTTTCGCCCTGTCCAACCAGGTGGAAAACCTGGTGCTGACCGGCGGCGGCAACATCAACGGTATTGGCAACGAACTGGATAATTCTATCACCGGCAATTCCGGCGCCAACGTCATCGATGGCGGCCTGGGAATCGACACCATGGCCGGCGGCGCAGGGAACGATACCTACCTGGTGAACGACAGCGCGGATCTGGTGATCGAACAGGTTGGAGCGGGGACCGACACTGTGGTCGCCTCGGCAAGCTACACCCTCTCCGCCAACGTAGAGAACCTCACGCTCACCGGTAGCGCCGACCTGGACGGCACCGGCAACGCCCTGAATAACGTGATCACAGGCAACGGCGGCAACAACGTGCTTTCCGGTCTGGACGGCAATGATACACTGCTGGGCAACGAAGGGAACGACCTGCTCTACGGTGGTACCGGTAACGATACGCTGTATGGCAACGGGGGGAACGATCTGCTGGATGGTGGTGCCGGCGCGGATACCATGGCCGGCGGTGCGGGTGACGATACCTACCTGGTGGACAGCGTCAACGATGTCGTCACCGAGGCCCTTGGGGAAGGTACGGATACGGTGCTTTCCAGTGTCAGCTATACCCTGGCGGACACCCTGGAACACCTCACCCTCACGGGGAGCGCTGCCATCGACGGTACCGGGAATGGGCTGGATAACGTCATCAACGGCAACAGTGGCGACAACATCCTTTCCGGTCTGGACGGCAATGACACCCTTTCCGGTGCTGCCGGCAACGATCTGCGGGATGGCGGTACGGGCGCTGACGCCATGGCGGGGGGGGGCGGGGACGACTTATACCTCGTCGATCAGGCCGGCGACACGGTGACCGAGTACTTCGGCGAAGGTATCGATACCGTGCAAGCCGGCATCAGCTACACCCTCACAGATAACGTCGACAATCTGATCCTCACCGGCGCCGCCCTGGACGGCACCGGGAACGCCCTGGACAACGTGATCACCGGCACCGGCAGTGGCAACAGGCTGGACGGCGGCGCGGGGGTCGATACCATGATCGGCGCAGCGGGCAACGATGTCTATATGGTGGACAACTCCGCCGACGTGGTAGTGGAACAGGCCAACGAGGGGGTCGACACCGTCTATGCTTCGGCCAGTTACACACTTTCCGACAACGTGGAAAATCTGATCCTGACAGGGAGTGCCGACATCGATGGCACTGGGAACTCTCTGGCCAACACCATGATCGCCAACGACGGCGTGAACATCCTCGCCGGCATGGGCGACGACGACACCTATTACGTGAACAACACCGCCGACCTGGTGCTGGAGAACGCAGGCGAGGGTACCGACACCGTCTACGCCTCGGCTACCTATACGCTCTCTGAAAACATCGAGCAGTTGATCCTGACCGGCAGCGCCGACATCGATGGCACCGGCAACTCCAATGCCAACACCATCATCAGCAACAGTGGCGTGAACACCCTCACCGGCAGGGGGGGAGATGATACCTATATCGTGGACAGCAGCAGCGATGCCGTGGTGGAGAACGTCGGGGAAGGGTATGATTCCGTGTATTCTTCGGCAAGCTATACCCTCTCCGACAACGTGGAGCAGCTGACGCTCACCGGTACCGCCGATACCGACGGCACCGGCAACGCTCTGGACAATGTCATCACCGGCAACAGCGGCGCCAACATCCTGGACGGGGGCGCCGGGGCCGACTTGATGGTGGGCGGTGCGGGAAATGACAGCTACATTGTCGACAACGCCGCCGATCTGGTGACTGAGGCCGCCGGTGCCGGAACCGACAGCGTCTTCGCCTCGATAAGCCATGCGCTGACCGCCAACGTGGAGAACCTGACACTGACCGGGACCGTTGACATCAACGGCACCGGCAACGCCTTGAACAACGTGATTATCGGCAACAGCGGCGCCAACGTCATCGATGGCGGTGGAGGTGCCGACACCATGAGCGGCAATGCCGGAGACGATACCTATCTGGTCGACAACGTCGGCGACCTGGTAACCGAGGCCTTGGACGAAGGGAATGACACTGTCCAGTCAAGCATAAGCTACACCCTGACCGCCAACGTGGAGAATCTGACGCTGACCGGTAGCTCCAGCATCAACGGCACCGGCAACGGGCTTGACAACGTGATCATCGGTAACAGCGGCAACAACGTGCTGACGGGACTGGCAGGCAACGACACGCTCCTCGGCAACGCCGGCAACGACACCCTGGACGGCGGGATGGACGCCGACATTATGTCCGGCGGGGCTGGTAACGACACCTATGTGGTCGACAACACCGGTGATCTGGTGACCGAGAACCTGAACGAAGGCACCGATCTGGTCCAGTCGAGCATCAGCTATGCCCTGACTGCCAACGTGGAGAACCTGACGCTGACAGGGGCGGCAAGCATCGACGGCACCGGCAACGCCTTGAACAACGTGATCATCGGAAACAGCGGCGCCAACACCCTCGATGGCGGTGCGGGGGCGGATTCGATGTCCGGCGGCGCCGGCAACGACACCTATATTGTCGACAACAGCGGCGACACCGTGACCGAAGCGGCCAATGCGGGCATTGACATAGTCTACTCTTCCGTTAGCCAGACCCTGTCGGCCAACGTCGAGAACCTGACCCTCACCGGCATGGCCAACATTGACGGCACCGGTAACGAGCTCAACAACATCATCATCGGCAATGTGGGCAACAACCGACTTTTTGGCCTGGCCGGCAACGACACCCTGACCGGTCTGGAGGGGAATGACCTCTTGGATGGCGGCACCGGAACAGACGCCATGGCCGGCAATGCGGGCGACGACACCTACGTGGTGGA
>Ga0134124_10001404_pt1 | contig 19423 bp, 13 predicted proteins | sample KB304_FD_96880 | JGI IMG/M metagenome (GOLD analysis project Ga0134124, IMG submission 96880) | Terrestrial soil microbial communities without Nitrogen fertilizer from Kellogg Biological Station, Michigan, USA - KB3-0-4 | ecosystem: Environmental > Terrestrial > Soil > Unclassified ...
ATTGCCACACGTAACCAGGCGCGACCAGCTAATCAGATCATTAGTCTTGCTGAACCATTTAAGCATGCTTCCGATGCGGCCGTAAGTCGGACTCTTGTACGAGACATACGTCGCATCATCGAGGTCGAGCACCATCGGACACCCGTGCAGGTTTACAGTCAACCACTCGACCAGCGGCGGTCCAAACATCATCGCCTCGCGTTGCACAAACACCACGTCCGCCTTCCGGGCGCGCACCAGCTCGCGTACCCGACGAACCGCCGCGAGGCTTAAGCCCAACGCCGTGCGCGGCCACTGCGATCGGTTGTAGAGCGATCCGTACAGGCTGGAATCGATAAAGGGATATACAGAGAGCTCAATCCCCTGCCCGGCCAGAGGCTCGATGAATTGAATCATACGGAACCGAGTCGCCGCGGCCTCGACTGGATATGTGGCCAATCCTAACACTCTCATGAGAGCAGGGTTTCGTACAGGCGCACGTATCGAACTGCGCCAACGCTGTTAAGATCAAAGACTTTCTCGGCGGTCGCACGGGCTTTCGCTTTGATGTTCGGATCGTCCCCTAATGCCTGAATCGCGTTCCATGCGCCGTCAAAGTCTCGCTCAGTGAAGTCGTCAATCAAGATTGCCGCAGGGGATTCGTGTGTCAAACCATCCGAGTCTCCGATTCCGGAGTTGATGAGAATCGGCAGCCCGCAGGCAAGGTATTCACCATTCTTCGTCGGCGACGAAGCCAATTTGGAGAAGCAACGCTTGATGAATGAGAGACCAACGTCGCCGGCAGCTAAATACGACGGCATCTCTTTTGGCGTCACGCTGCGAATGGAAAAATTCTCTTCATTGATTCCACGCGCGCTCATCAGTTGTCGCACTCGCTCACGACTTCCCCTCGTAAGCCAAAGCAGATGTGCGTCATTTCGTTTCCGCACCACACTCGCAAAAAAGTCAGCCATCTCTTCGGTCAGGTACCAGCCGTCGAGCGAACCACTGTAGACAAACGTAAACCGATCATCCAGCCCCAGCTCGGCGCGTAATCTTGCGCGCTCCTGCTCTTTAAACGTGAATAAGGAAAGATCGACGCAACAGGGTATGACCGCGTGCGGAACGTCCCGACCCTTCAGCCCTTTCCATTCTTTGACGATGGGCCAGATCCGCTCAGTCAACGTAACCACCGCATCTGCGCCCGACAGAATCCGCCGCTCTGTCGACTTGGTAACGCGATATCGCAACCCGCCTTCGGGCCAATGCTTCGCATCGACATACTCTTCAGCCATCAATCCGCGGAGGTCGAAGATCATTTTGATCCCAAACTTCCGCTTTAAACGAAGCGCGATCGTCGCCGGTATGTACGAGCGTGCGTGTACTAACTCGATTCTGTTTTGTTGAACCAGACGGCTGGCGAAACGAATACCTGCCAGCACGTCGAAAACAGTAGCGGGCAGTGATGGACGCTGGTGATATCGCAGCCAGTGCCATTCAATTCCCTGGTCCAGTAACTCCTGTTTCAGTGCCGCGCAACTCCGCTGACCTTCCGCCGTGAAGGCGTTCGCCTTCTCAAAGCTCAGTAGCGTGAACTGCACGCCTTGTTGGGCCAGCTTCCGCAGGTACGGAAGCACCTGCGTTTGGCCTAACGGTTCCAGCATGCCGTTGTAGGAGATGAACAGAACGCGCCGGCCCTCGAGCGACATCTTCATGCCGCCGTTTGCGCTGCTCTGGTGAGTTCTGCGGCGATCCAATGGTAGGTACGAGCTAATCCTTCCTCGAGGGAAATCGCGGGTTCCCAATCCAAAACTTCGCGCAGACGAGTGTTGTCGCTGTTGCGACCTCTGACACCTTGCGGCTTAGTGAGATCATAACGCTTCCCGATCTTCTTGCCGGCAATGCTCGCAATCATGTCGACCAGCTCATTGACCGAGATCATTCGATCCTGGCCAAGGTTGATCGGCTCGCGATGATCGCTGCGCATCAACCGGTATAGTCCTTCAACGCAATCATCAATGTAACAGTAAGACCGCGTTTGTTCCCCGTCTCCCCATACTTCAATTTCATCGCCATCATTTGCGAGCGCCACCTTGCGGCATATCGCTGCCGGTGATTTCTCGCGGCCGCCGTCGTAGGTCCCAAGCGGACCAAAGATGTTATGAAACCTGACGACGCGTGTTTCGAGTCCAAAGTCTTCGGTATAGTGACGACAAACTCTTTCCATGTAGAGCTTCTCCCAACCGTAACCGTCTTCGGCATCGGCTGGATATGCTTCGGTCTCTTTTAAAGGCGCGACATTCGTTTCGTTCTGCCGGTAACCCGGATAAATGCAGGCGCTCGATGTGTAGAGATAGCGCTGAACACCATTCCGGCGCGCGGCTTCGATCGTGTTCAAGTTGATCAGTGTATTGTCGCGAACGATTACTGCTTTGTTGTTTTCGATGAATCCGATGCCGCCCATGTTTGCGGCCAGTCCGTAGACTTCATCAATCTCATGCGTCGCGCGCAGGCAGTTATCAGATGCGGTGAGATCGAGTAGAAGAAATTCGTCAGCGCGCGTCGATTCAAACTCCGATCTCTTGATATCAACGCCTCTGACCCAGTAGCCGCGGTCGACCAGGTAATTGGTCAAATGGTGACCGATGAAACCACCGGCTCCCGTCACCAACACTCTTGGTTGTTGTGGCATTCTATCTTCCTGGTGTTTTCTCTGCGTAACCTCTGCGTTCTCTGCGCCTCTGCGGTTTACTTTTACCGCAGAGACGCCGAGGACGCAGAGGTTACGCAGAGTTGAAATCCCTGATCGCGTTCACGACGTATTCCTGTTGCTCTAGCGTGAGCTCGGGGAAGAGAGGAAGAGCGAAAGTTTCCCGGGCCGCCTTCTCGGCCTCCGGGAAATCTCCTTCTTTGTAACCCAGGTACGCAAAGCATTCCTGCAGGTGCAGCGGAATTGGATAATAAACTTTAGTCGCGATCTCGCGCTCTTTTAAGTGCTCCATTAGCGCGTCACGATGATCGGGAACTCTGACGACGTACTGATGAAAGATGTGGCGACTGTCAGGCTTGATGAAAGGCGGATCCAGCCTGAAGTTTAGCTTCGCGCCTTCCAACATCTGCGAATAAACTTGCGCCTTCTCCGCTCGCGCATTGGACCATCCATCCAGATGCGGCAGCTTTGCGCGAAGCACGACAGCCTGAAGCGCATCGATACGGCTGTTAATTCCCACCTCGACATGCTGATACTCAGTCAGACCACCGTGTACACGTAGCCTTCGCACTCTCGTTGCAAAAGCAGGATCGCTGGTCGTGATGATCCCAGCATCTCCTGCCGCGCCAAGGTTCTTACTCGGATAAAAACTAAAACAACCGGCCACGCCCATCGAACCCGCACGCCGTCCGCGATCTTCAGCGCCGATCGCCTGTGCGGCGTCCTCGAGCACAGTAAGACTTTTCGCTTTGCCCAGAGACAGTATCTGATCCATCTCGGCGCACTGACCGTACAAGTGCACCGGAATCACCACACGAGTGCGCGAAGTGATCGCGGCCGAGATCGCATCGACACTCAAGTTATACGTAATCGGATCGATGTCGACGAAGACAGGTCGCGCGCCCAACCGCGCAATCGCGCTGGCCGTAGCGAAAAAACTAAACGGCGTGGTAATGACCTCGTCCTCTGGACCAACGTCCAGCGCCATCAGCGCGAGCAGCAAAGCGTCAGAACCGGAAGCGCAACCGATTGCTTCATTCGTTTGACAATACGCGGCGACTTCCGCTTCGAGCGCTGCGACTTCCGGACCCATCACAAACTGCTGGGTCTCGAAGACGCGATCAATGGCGTGACGCACCTCACCGCGTACCGAGGCATACTGCGCCTGCAAATCTATTAGTGGAACCTTCATTTGTCTCAAGTCTCAAGCCACAAAAATGCACAAAAAGCACAAAGATTCTTGCTCTTCTATTTTGTGCCTTTTGTGCCTTTTTGTGGCGAAATCAACTATGCAGTCTCTCCTGCGCCTTGATCAGCCTCTCCATCCGTCTGGTAGTAGTTGGAATAGTAACGGGAATAATAGTACTCGTCGTGCGTCTCGACCTTCACGTTGTTCAAGACCACACCAAAGATGTGTGCGCCTACGTCGAGCAGTTGTTGTTTTGCGCGTCGCACGACCGCCCTCGAGCTTCGTCCGCCATGGACCACGAGAATTACTCCATCCACCATCGTCGATAAGATCGACGCGTCGGTGAAAGAGATCGCGGGCGGCGAATCAATGATGATGTGCGCGTATTGCTCGCTGAGAATATCCAACAGCTTCCGCATCTCCTCGGAACCCAGTAACTCGGCCGGATTCGGGGGTACGGGGCCGCAGGTCAGCACTTTGAGATTCGGCGCCTTTTCACATGTTTGAATCAAACCGTCGAGGTTCTTCTCGCCTGAAAGCCAGGTTGTCAGTCCCTTCGTGTTAGGCAGGTCAAACTGCGCATGGAGCCGTGGTCGCCGCAAATCGCAGTCGATCATTAAAACCTGGGCTCCGGTTTGTGCGAGCATAAAAGCCGTATTGATCCCGGTTGTAGTCTTGCCTTCGGCGGGCTGACTGGAAGTAATAAGGATCCTCTTGGGAGGCTTTCCGGCAGACGATAACAGCAGTGACGTTCGCAGGTGTCGATACGCCTCAGTAATAGGCGAACGAACATCCGTAATCATCGCCAGGGCAGTCGTGTTCGACGGGGGCGCAGGCGCTCCGGAACGCACACCCGGCAAGCGACGGTCGTGACCCGACGGAATCAACGCGAGCGCCGGCAGGTGGATGTAACGATCGACATCCTCGACGGATTTCACGGTATCGTCCAGGAAGTCCAGCAGCAGAGCGAGACCTATTCCGCCGCCCAATGAGAGCAACAGCCCGATGATTATATTTCGCAACCGCTGTGGACCAACCGGGACCTTGGGCAATCGGCTGTAGGTGGCGATACTTACTTCATTCGATCCGTTTCCATTCGAAATATCCAGCTCACGCTGCCGTTGCAGCAAAGTACTCAAAAGCTGCTTGTTGGTTTCGAGGGTCTGCGTCATAGCCAGCAAGTCGATTTGATCTCGCGTTTGCTGAGTAGTCGTACCCTTCTGTTCTTCGTAGGAGCGGCGTAACAGGTTCTCCTTTTGAGCAGCGGCCTCGAAACGTCGTTGTATCGAGGTGACGATTTCTTCAGGAGCTCTTTGCAGCTCTGCCTCGAGCCCTTTGATTTGAGCGTCGATTTTCTTCACGGCCGGCCATTCCGGCTTGTAAGTGATCAAGAGAGCGTCACGTTGCTCTTTGAGGGCCGAGATGCGGTCGCGTAATTTCTCCACTCGAGCAGACGCATTAACGTCAGGTATTGAAAACGGATCTTTCTCCTTCTTCGCCGAATCAAGCTGGGCTTGCAGTTGCTTTCTCGTGTTTTCCGCCTCCAACAACTGCGCACTCAACGTGGCCAGTCGCTGGGCTTCGAGATTTCCCCCAGCCCCATTAGTCAGTTGCAGGTTGTGTTCCTTGGCGTAATTCCATTGAATCTCCTGATCCTGCTTGATCTGCGTTTGCAGTCGAGCGATCTCTTTGGCAAGCAGGTCTTCAGCCTTCGTCGACCCCTCTGTGGCTATCGCCAGATTGTAGTTTTTGAAAACCTCGGCGAGTGTGTTGGCGACTTTCTGCGCCAGCTCGGGATCTGAATGCCGGTAGATAATCTTTACGAGATTAGTATTGGGCATCGGCTCGATTGTTTCACCCGCGATGATCGCGTCTTCGTAAGCTTCTAACTTCTCAATCTCTTCGGGCGTTAACCGGGCTAAAGTTGTCTGTTGTTCAGTTACGACCGACAAACCACCCGGAGCTGCGCCTGGCGTTGCCGTTGGTTTTGGCGCCGAAAAAAGACGACGTAGAGCGTCGAAGATACCCTTCTGTGACTGGCCACCGAAAAACGCTGGGTTATGCGGCAGGTCAAGGGTGAGAACAACCTGGCGAGCGAGTGCCGGATTTTGCAACAACTTTAACTGCGTGCCCCAGAAGTTGGGATCGTTCTGGCCGTTGATGATGATCTTATCGGTCTGGAGGATGTTGGGCTGTTTCTGCTGAATTCTAATGATCGTTTCGCCCTCAAAGATTGAAGGTGTTCTGAACGACTGGATTGCCACAAGGGAAGTGACCACCAATACGAGACTCAAAATCAGCCACTTTCGCTTGAGAATGATCGACAGATAATCCTTGAGGGTATTTGGGTCATTGGCAGAAGCGCCATAGCCACCATAGGGCCTGCTGGGGGCCAGGTCGGTGAGCGGCCGGTCCACCGCACGGTCCAGACCCGAAACAGGAATCAATCGATTATCTTGACTAGCCATAGAATCAGCCCCTTACTTCAAAACAGAGTGGGAAAGAATAATAACAGAGTGTCCGAATCCCGCAAGGCGCAACAGGCCGATAATGGCGACTTTATTTGAATTTCTCTGCGTAATCTCTGCGTCCTCTGCGTCTCTGCGGTTTATATGCGTCGTCGTTTTCTCTTACCGCAGAGGCGCAGAGGACGCAGAGATTACGCCGAGAAAATCTTCGAGGGCGCTTTCAAAATCACGCAGAGGGGGAAGGCCTATCTTTTCGGTGAGCAGGCAGCGCATACGAGAATTGCGCGGGCGCTTCGCCGGGCGATTCAGCGCGTCCGACGAGACCGCTTCCACCACGACTTCGCGGTTCCCAAGCAGCGCGATCGCCTTACGAGTGAATTCTTCAAAACTCACACCCGGTCCGCTGTTCACGACGTGATAAATGCCCGCGACATTTTTCTCCGCCAATTCCCGCAAGCGCACCGCGAGGTCTTTTGCGTAAGTGGGAGTTCCGTAAGCATCACTTATCGCCTTGATTCTCTCGCCCTTCTTTATGCGCTCAACGACAGTGCTCAGGAAATTAATCCCGCCAGGGCCGAAGACGTATCCGGTGCGAACAATAATCGAACCACCATACGCGAGGGCGGAAAGTCGCTCACCTTCCAACTTGCTCGCCGCGTAAACACTTTCGGGATTCGGCTCATCCAGTTGGGTATAGAAACCGGATTTTGCGCCGTCAAAGACGTAGTCAGTCGAGATCGTTATGAAAATACACTCCGCTTCTTTACACGCAGCAGCCAGATTCTCCGGTCCAGCGGCATTCGCTGCGAAAGCTCTCTCCTGATCGGATTCGCACCCGTCGACGTTGGTCCAGGCCGCACAATTGATGACCACGTCAGGCCGGTTACCTGAGATCACTTGCCGCACAGCGTCGCGGTCACTGATATCCAGATCCTTGTGTCCGTAAGAAAGAACTTCATCGCCGACAGCCGCACAATGCTCGGCCACTGCCCGGCCAACCAGACCGCGACCCCCAGTAACGACGACTCTCAACTTGCTGCCCCCTTATCGCCGTACTGTTTGCGATAGTACTCCCGGTACTCATTATTTCGTGTCCGCTCGATCCAACGGCTGTTTTCCTGGTACCACTGAATAGTCTTTTGAATACCGCTTTCCCAAGTTTCCTGCGGCCGCCAACCCAACTCGGATTCGATTAACGATGGATCTATTGCGTAACGACGATCGTGCCCGGGCCGATCAACAACATAACGGAGTAAAGACTTCGGTTTTCCCAACGCTGCGAGCACTGATTCAGCAACTTCGATATTTCGCCGCGGATTGCGCGCGCCAATATTGTAAGCAGCGCCCGGCTTGCCCTTTTCGAGCACCGCCAGGATTGCCCGGCAATGATCGTCAACATAAATCCAGTCGCGAACGTTAAGTCCGTCACCGTAGACGGGAATCGATTGATCGTTGAAGGCGTTGCAAATCATGAGGGGCAAAAACTTCTCGGGAAACTGCCGCGGCCCATAATTATTTCCACACCTCGTCACCACCGTATCCAGACCAAACGTGTGATGGGCCGCACGCACTAAATGCTCAGCCGCGGCCTTCGAAGCGGCGTAAGGACTATTCGGTTCGAATGGCGAGCTTTCTGTGAAGAACGCAGCTTCGTCTTCAGGCAAGCTGCCCATGACTTCGTCAGTCGAGATCTGGACAAAGCGTTTGACGCGCCGTTCGCGTGCAGCGTCGAGCAGGACTTGCGTGCCGTTGATGTTGGTCCGCAAAAACTCTGCGGCATTCGTGATGCTGCGGTCCACGTGCGACTCCGCAGCAAAGTTGATAATAGCGTCAGTACCTTCAGCGAGCGCACTCATTACCGCCTCTCGAGCGCAAATGTCACCATGCACAAAATGATGGCGTCCAGTATCGAGCCCTTCAAGGTTGTCGAGGTTGCCAGCGTATGTGAGTGCGTCGAAGTTGACAGCCGAGCAGTTTGGGATTTCGAGCACAAGTCGAACAAAGGCAGAACCTATGAAGCCGGCGCCTCCGGTCACAAAAAGTTTCATATTAGTTACCAGCCCAAAACCGATACCGAACCGGCCGCGAATTTAGCATAAACCTCCATGTGCTCCTATCAATTACGGAAGGGGGCCCAGATGGACCATTGTCATGGTTCAGACGGATACAATTTTTCAATTTGTGTAAAAACTTTCTTGACAGCCGAACAAACACATCATAGGATACGCCCCCTGCTTCGCCCGGCGACCGACCTGAATGGTCTAGACGCCGTCAGTTTCATCTGCTCGAGATGTCGAATATGCCGCCATTTGACGGGCTCGAGAGAAGCTTCCGAAGTCACCGTTAGTCACGCGGTAATTCCGACTTCCTATCAGCGGTGTTTCGCTGCCATTAGATGTATCGCTCCAAAAAATCCCTCTCTGTAGAACTCGTTGACCTGGCACTGCTGGGCGCCGGTTGAGGGAGTATCAAATCACCGAAATTTCACCGTCTGCATTGTGAAGGTTTAGTACAAAAACTCTTGGACCCGGAGACGCAATTATGAAGACCCGTCGCGTTTACCCGCCAGCGCGCAATCGCAGAGCAATTTTTAATGCCTCTACGCGCCTCGCTGCGCTGCTTGCCTTGATTGGACTTGTTGCATTTTCACTAATTTCAAGCTCTTCAGCTTCGTCGATACGAGCCGAGGTAAATCGATCAACTTCAAACCATCAGCTAATTCCACTAACACCATCTCCCCTGTTCCCGTTACGGTTTTGGAATCTCGGAATGGCGCAGGAGACCATTGCAACGTTCGCCAGTGATTGCACGACACCACAAACGTCTTTCGTGCTCGGTGAAACTGTTTGCGCAAAGACTGACGACGTCGACCTGAATTTCCCGGGCGGCCGGTGGGTGCACTGGTTAAGACCGGATCTCAGCATCGCGCACGGTGGTAGTGGCGTTACTGACATTACTACCAACCCACAAACGTTCACCTTCGTACCCGATACGCTGGGCGCCTGGAAAGCAACAATTGCTGAGACCGGCGACATTTCCCAAACGCCGGCGGTGTTCACAGTAACTGCTCCCCCACCTCTGGCGACTTACCGATCAGACTGCGTCACTCCAAAATCCTCTTTCGTTCTTGGTGAAACAGTCTGCGCAAAACTTGTCGGTACACCACCGCTCCGCAGTCGCCTGGCCATACTGAATACAGCAGGCTTTACGCTCGCTTCCACGGATGTAACCACCGATCCACAAACGGTTTCGTTCACTTTGCCGACCGCTCCATCGGAATTTTTTGGGGATCAAAATGTCGATAATCGTGGCTCCTGGAGCGTCAACCAAATCGACAGTTCTGATGCCACCGTTCGAGCAGCCATCAAGTTCCTTGTGACCGACCCGGCCCAAGATGTAGCGGATATCTCGAGTACCAGTCTTCTTGTGAGTGGGGCTCAGATAACCGCCGGTTCCGACGTGGTTTTTAGCTTCTTTGTCTTCAACAAGGGACCGAATGACGCCGCGAACGTTCAGATATTGGACTCAGTTCCGGCCAACACTACATTCGTTTCTGTGGTGCAGAACAGTGGTCCAACATTCAACTGCACCGACCCAGGCGCCGGCAATACAGGGACTACAACCTGCACGCGTGCGAGCCTGGCCAACGGTGACATTGCTGAATTCACGTTTACTTATAGAGTTGACGCTGGAGTCCCAGAAGGCACAACGATTGAGCACACCGTCAACACGACGAGTGACACCGCAGACAGCAACACGCTCGACAACACTTCTACTGCCAGCTCGGACGTTCCCGTTGGGGTAGGGGCAGAGCCTTGCGTGCTTAGCTGCCGAGCGAATCTGACTGTTACCGCCAATACCACGCAGGGAGGTGTTGATGGCGCATTTGTAAACTTCACCTCTGTCGATCAGAACAGCGGCAACTGCGGTGCGCTCCACACCAGCCCGGCGCCGGGAACGTTCTTCCCGGTCGGTACCAATCCTGTGAACGTCACCTCCGAGCTTAACGAAGGTAGCTGTAGCTTCAACGTGATTGTCACAACGATTGCACCGCCGACAATTTCCTGTCCGGCAGATGTAACCGTCAATGTGGCTGTGGGTGAAACCTCGGCTACTGTGAATCCCGGTACGCCAATGACTGTTCCGGCAACCGGCGTCACAGTGACATTTGAAAGAAGTGACGACGATGACGATCCGGACACTCAGCAGAAACCGCTGACTGATCCGTATCCAGTGGGCACTACTAACATCACCTGGACCGTGAAGGATGCGTCTGATCGAACCGCTACGTGCCAACAGAGAATCGTCGTTCAGGTGGAGAACCGGCCAAATCTGACGATTAGTTGTCCGGCAACCGTCAATGCTACCGCGACAGACTGCGCCACTGGCGCCACCGGGGTGAGCCTGGGCACGCCAACCACCAATCCGTCGGATAGCAACGTGGAAGTAACCGCTGCGCGTTCTGACGGAGCTGGGTTAACTGATCCGTATCCGGTCGGCGATACCCAGGTTGTTTGGACGGCGACTGACAACGTCAATGGAAACGTGGCGACCTGCACTCAGCTCGTTCACGTCACCACCACAGCGGACAACACGCCGCCGACGCTCAACGTGCCTGCTTCAATAACCACCAGCACCAATTCGTGCTTTGTAGTACTGGATGACGAGCTGGGCGTGGCAACGGCAACGGACAGCTGTTCGGCTGTAAGTATTTCTCGCACGGGAGTCCCGGCGAACTTCAGGTTCCCGACCGGCACGACTACCATCACGTATACGGCTATCGACGGCTCCGGTAACACTACTACCGGAACGCAAACCGTAACCGTGCATGAAAGTCCGGCCATCGCACCTGTGCTTAGTTGTCCGTCAGACATCACCGTGTCGTTACCACTTAACAGCACAGCGACGTCGATGGCGGTGACTTATCCAGCACCAACGGCAACGGACAACTGTTCGACACCGACTGTCACGACGAGTCACCCATCGGGTTCAGTCTTCCCGGTCGGCACGACTACCGTGACGGTGACGGCTACCGATGCCGACGGTAATCAGAGCACCTGCCAGTTCACTGTAACTGTGCTCTACAACTTCTCTGGCTTCTTCGCACCAGTAGACAATCTGCCAGTGCTTAATGTGGTGAACGCGGGTAAGGCTATTCCGGTGAAGTTCAGCCTGAGTGGAAACAAGGGCCTGAATATCTTCGCCGCGAACTCGCCATCCTCCGTGTCCATAAACTGCGATGGCAGTGCTCCTCAGAGCGATATCGAGGAGACCGTCAATGCTGGAGGCAGTAGTTTGAGCTATTCAGCTTCGTCTGATCAGTACAACTACGTCTGGAAGACTGAGAACCAGTGGAAAAACACTTGTCGTCAGTTAACTTTGAGGTTGAATGACGGCACTGAACACAAGGCTAACTTTAAGTTCAAATAGCCGGCTGTTTGACGTACGCGGCCCGTCCTATCAGGGCGGGCCGCATTGAACTCTCAGGACGTCCCAGGCTCTAACGGGAGACTGACGCATTTAGCAAATGGGCGGGGACCTAAATCGCAACTTTTTTCGCGTTTAGATCCAAGAGGATCTAGAAAACACCTATTAACAGCAATAAAGCCCAATCCCTAGAAGGAGAACACCACATGAGTAAGTTTCGCTTCACGTTAAATATACTGGCCCTCGCCATCTTCACACTGACGGTAGCTTCGATGGCGCAAGCACAAGCAACGAGAACCTGGGTCTCGGGCGTTGGCGACGACGTGAACCCCTGTAGCCGCACCGCTCCGTGCAAAACCTACGCGGGCGCCATTTCGAAGACCGCCGCAGGTGGAGAGATCAGCACACTCGATCCAGGCGGATTCGGGGCCGTAACAATTACGAAGTCAATGACGATCAACGGTACTAAAGGCCAAGGCTTTGGTTCCATTCTCCACTCAGGAACCAACGGCGTAAATATTAATGACAGCGCTAGCGGCGCCCCAAATTCGATCATTGTGACCCTGCGCGATCTTTCAATCAACGGCGCCGGAACCACAACTGGGCTTAGAGGCATCAACTTCACTTCCGGAAAGCACCTTTACGTTGAGGATTGCCAGATTTACGGAAGCAAATCCGCCCCCGGCCGCGGCATCGATATCAATTTGAACGGTGCGCCCGCCTCGGGTGGTCCACAACGCGTAGTAGTTCGCAACACGCAGATTAGAGACGTGAGCGGTGAGGGTATCCGCGCCGCGAATGCCAATGCCATTGGCGTTGTAGTGACGCTTGAGGGCGTACAGATTTCCAATTGCACGGATGGATTTGACCTCTCGACAAATGCCAAGGGACTTGCGTTCAATTCATCTTTCAACAACTGCACTGGAGCAGGCGTAGGAGTACTGGCCGGAAGCCTGGGCGTAGAGCTCCATGATTGCGCGTTGCTGAACAGTACAACCGGTCTCGCGATAGCTGCCTCTACTTCCCGCATCAGCGGCTGCACGATCACCAACAACACTAACGGTGTCAATTTTGTCGGTGGCACGCTCGTGACGTATGGCGATAACAAAACTCTAGGAAACACTAACGAGGCAATCGGGGGTGTCATTCCACCTCCAAGTGGTAAGAAGTAAAGTTTACTTCCCTGTTTCTGTTCGGACTCCCGTCTTGAGCTCTTGGCGGGAGTCTTTATTTTGTAGTTGATGGTTTCCCCAAACCGATTTTGATTTTGTGCTTTTTGTGGCTAGAATCCAAAACAGTATGACCATCGCCAACAACGCGGGCGCTCTCATAGAAGCTGAAACATTGACAAACATCACGCCCTCGAAGGAATCTGTCGTTCATAGCCTGCCTGACAAACCAGTAATCGTAATCGAGCGTCGAAGCTGGCTGGGCCTCGACCTGCGAGAGCTCTGGGCTTACCGCGAGCTGCTTTATTTTTTTATATGGCGCGACGTGAAAGTCCGGTACAAACAGACGCTGCTGGGAGTTCTCTGGGTGGTATTACAACCGTTGCTGATGATGCTCATCTTCGCTTTTCTTTTTGGCAGAATTGCGGGAATACAATCAGACGGTATTGGTTATTCTCTATTTGCTTACGCGGGTTTACTGGCATGGACATTCTTTTCGTCTGCGGTGACTGCGGCTGGCAACAGTGTCGTTAACAGTGCGAGTCTTATCACGAAGGTCTACTTCCCTCGCATGTTAATACCGGTTGCCGCCGTCGGGGCGAATATGGTGGATTTTGCGATCGCCTTCATTCCCTTAGCAGGAATGATGATCTTATGGAAGGTTCGAATTACAGGGAATCTTCTGTTGCTGCCGATCTTCATCATTATGGTCGTGATGCTTGCTGTTGGCGTCGGTATGTTCATGGCCGCACTAAATGTGAAGTATCGCGATGTCAGATTGGCGCTACCTTTTATAATTCAGGTCTGGTTCTTCTCCTCGCCTATCATTCTTCCGCTCACCATATTTCCGGAAAAGCTGCGGTGGCTGCTGGCTCTAAATCCGATGGCCGGAATAATAGAAGCGTTTCGGGTCTCCTTGTACAGCCACAAATCGTTTGATTGGCAGGCAATTGGTGTTGCTGCTGCGGTAACAATCACGTTCCTTATTTTCGCCATCTATCGCTTTAAGCGTGTAGAACGAGAGTTTGCCGATCTTATCTGAAGACTATGAAGCCGATCATCAAAGTTGAAGGGCTCGGAAAGCAGTATCGGGTTGGTTCGCGCCTCCAGCAATTTGCAACGCTGCGCGACTCAATCTCAGCTGCCGTTAGGAAGCCTCTCGCAGCCCTTCGTCCGAATGGTCATTCAGAAACGTTCTGGGCGCTTCGCGACGTTGACTTTGAAGTCGCACCAGGCGAGGTGATTGGAGTTATTGGCCGTAACGGCGCCGGCAAGTCGACGTTGCTAAAGATACTGTCTCGCATTACTGAACCAACAACTGGGCGCGTTGAATTATACGGCCGGGTTGCAAGCTTGCTGGAGGTTGGCACTGGTTTTCATCCTGAACTTACCGGACGCGAGAATGTCTTCTTGAATGGCGCAGTCCTCGGCATGCGAAAGGCGGAGATCGATCGTAAGTTCGAGGAAATCGTCGCCTTCGCCGAAATCGAGAGGTTTATTGACACTCCGGTTAAGCATTACTCGAGTGGAATGTACGTGCGGCTCGCGTTCGCTGTCGCTGCTCACTTGGAACCGGAAATTCTGATCATTGATGAGGTTTTGGCAGTCGGTGACGCGCAGTTCCAAAAGAGATGTCTTGGCAAAATGAATGAAGTAGCGAGAAGCGGACGAACCGTACTCTTCGTTAGTCATAACATGCGCGCGGTGGCGCAACTGTGTGGTCACTGCATCTGGATCGATGGCGGCCAGGTTATGTCTCGTGGGCTGTCGAATGAAGTTGTTGTTGACTATTTGGCATCCTCTCAGCCGCAAAAGATGGATGGCCTAATCACGAAGGACATGCACTACCACGACAAGCTGGAAGAACTGTCCTTTACGCGAATAGACTTGCTGGATAAATACTCCAATCCCACGATCGTCAGTTATTTCGGCGACTCGTTTCGTTTTCGTGTTGAGTTCGAAGTGCTAGCGCCCTTGAAGCAGGCTCGTCTGGGACTTGTTATAAATAAGTTTGACGAGACTGTCGTGTGCGCAGTTCAGCACACAGACACTGCGTTGAACTTACTCAACCTGCAGCCTGGGAACTACGTCGCACACATACAGGTAGATGTTCCATTGGTCCCCGGTCCCTATTATGTCGCACTCTTTGCGAAACCAGACGGTGGATACTGGACATCGGCAGAGCGGAGTCTGGATTACATTGCTTATGCATTAGCTTTCAACGTTGAGGAGGTTTCGGCCGAAGGCGGAGCGGTTCTACCCACTAATGCGCTCATCCATCCCGTCTCAAACTGGACCGTGGAGGGGCTCGACTACATTTGATATCCGATACACGAACCTCATCACCGAAGCCAGAAGTTAATCGTTCGCCAATGAACAAGATCTGCGGCATATGCGGCTCGCCGTCACTCGAGGTTACAACGGAAACATTCAGCCTCGAAGAGATCCTCCAGCGCTGGGAACGTGAGGCGAATGTAAAGTTCACAAATGCCGTGTGGCAAGAGTACACGCAACCCATGTCGCCGCAGGTTACGCTGCACCACTGTTCCCAATGCGGCTTTAAGGTCTTTGACCCTCCGTACGCAGGCTCCTCGGATTTTTACGAGTGCATTACCACCAGCAACGGTTCCTGTTACGAAGCAGACAAGTGGGAGTTTAGACAAGCTATTAAAGACCTGAGTCGTAATCGGTGCCGGCGTGTTCTCGATATCGGTTGCGGCAGTGGTTACTTTTTAGACTTATTGCGTAATCGTCTGCTTGACGTCGAGTCGGTTGGATTTGAATTCAATTCCGAGATGGCAAATCTTGTTCGCTCCAAAGGGCACAATGTCCTTGAGGGAGCATCAGTCGAAATGCTCTTGAATGTACCAAATGCGAAGCCGTTCGATGCGATCTGTATTTTTCAGTTGCTGGAACATGTTACCAACCCGGTAGAATTATTTACGATATCGAAACTTCTTCTGAAGCCCGATGGTTTACTGATTGTCGCGGTCCCTGACAACGCTGGACCAGTGCAGTACTTTTCTACGGCGCTAACGGAACTGCCGCCGCATCACCTTTCCCGGTGGCGGGCGTCTACGTTTCGCGCCGGACTTCCGAGGCTGGGTTTTAATATCAAGCGAATTGCTTACGAACCACTCCCCGCGTTTCTTTGGAAAGACTATTTACCCGTTATCCTGGACCATAGCAGGCTCGCGAAATTCGTAGTTGAAGGTTTGAAAAAAAACGATCGCTTATACAGAGCGTTGAATCATCTGCCATTGAAATGGCTCTACGGCGTTCGTGGGCATTCAGTTTATGTGGTGGCGAAAAAGACTGTAGCCGGGGAGTGAGCTTGATGCAGATCCCGCCCCAATTAAGATGCACTTTGCATGGTGAACCCATTGTCAGCGATGGGCCTGCTCGCGTCGAGGATGCGCCTCAGTTAGTTTGTGCTCAGGGTTGCAAGTTTCCCGTCGTCAAAAAGGTGCCTCGCTTTGTTCCCGCCGATAACTACGCCGCCGGTTTCGGACTCCAATGGAATGCCTTTCGTAAGACTCAGCTCGACTCGTACACAAAAACAACTATCTCGCGCGACCGGCTGGCGCGCTGTCTTGGCGGTTCACTTGAAAGCGTGGGGGGGAAGACGGTTCTCGAAGTTGGCTGCGGAGCGGGGCGATTCACGGAATTGTTTCTTGCCGCTGGTGCGCACGTATTTGCAGTCGATCTCTCTAACGCAGTGGAAGCCAACTATGAAAATTGCGGTAGCGCGGAGAATTATTTTGTCTGTCAAGCCGATGCTCGTCATCTTCCGGTCGAACCGCACTCATTTGATTTTGTAGTTTGCCTCGGAGTGATTCAACACACACCGAATTCTGAAGAGACCATTGCCGGGCTCACGCGTTATCTTAAACCTGGCGGCACTTTAGTGATCGATCACTATGCTCATGTATATCCGCATAACGCTTTGCAGAAGTTGTTGCGCACTTTGCTGATTAGTCTTTCTGCCGGTACGGCTAAATCAGTAACACTCTTATTCACTCGCCTGCTCTTACCGCTGCACCGCTTAGGCTGGAGTGACAAGCGCGGTCGCTGGCGAGTGCGACGGTTTCTCAAAGAGTATTCGCCGGTTGTTGATTATTACGAGGCCTATCCCCAGTTGGGAAAACGTTTACTCGCTGAATGGGCTCTGTTAGATACCCACGATACTCTGACTGACCATTACAAGCACTTCCGAAGCGTGGAAGAGATCGAAAGGTGTTTGCAGGCATGTGGACTGGTAGACCTCGTGGTCTATTACGGCGGCAACGGCGTAGAGGCGCGAGCTAGAATGCCTCTGTTGAATGACAATAGAAAACGAGCGTGAGATAGCATGTGCGGTATTTGCGGAGTTTTAAGCAGCGGTGACAGCCGCGAGACAGTCAGCAACATGGTGGCGGCCATGCGCCATCGTGGTCCCGATGATCGAGGTATCATCGCGCGTGGTGATGCGACGCTCGGGATGACACGCCTGGCAATTATTGATCCCACGTCCGGCGGTCACCAGCCGATGGAAACTCCGGACGGCCTCATTTCAATCGTCTACAACGGTGAGCTATACAACTTCCACGCTGAGCGCGAGTTGCTCAACTCAAAAGGCTATCAGTTTGTATCTTCATCTGACACCGAAGTAGTGCTCAGAATGTATGAGCATTACGGCGATGATTTTCTACAGCGAATGCGAGGTATGTTCGCGCTCGCGATTCACGATCAACGACGAGGTCCGGGACGAGAAAAATTGCTGCTGGCGCGTGACCAGATGGGTATCAAACCACTTCTTTACGCACGCGCCCGCGGTCAACTGGTGTTCGCGTCAGAGCTCAAAGCGTTACTCGCAAGCGGGTTAATTACGCCGGAAATCGATGAGGTGGCGCTACGACTCTTGTTGACGTACGGCTCAGTTAGCCAACCACGGACGATCCTGCGTGGTGTGCGAGCTTTATTGCCGGCGCACCGGATGATCGCTGAAAACGGCGCCGAGCGAATTGAACGTTACTGGTCGTTACGTGCAGATCAAAGCAAGCACTTGCGTGAACTGCCCTATCAAGAGCAAATCGAGGAAGTGACCCGTGCTCTCGAAGAATCTGTGCGGCTTCAAATGATTTCTGATGTGCCGCTGGGAGCATTCCTTTCGGGTGGAATCGATTCGTCGCTCCTTGTCGCGATGATGGCGCGTCAGGTTAGCGGTAACCGCGTAAAAACGTTCTCAGTTGGGTTTGAATCGGAGGGTAACGAAATAGATGAGAGCGACGATGCGGAACGAACGGCACGTTTTATTGGTACCGATCACTCGCGCGTGGTGGTGTCTGGCAGGGAGGTACGAGATCGGATCTGTCACATTGCGTGCGGATTGGACCAACCATCCGTAGATGGTGTGAACAGCTACTTCGTGTCGCTCGCTGCACGAAGCGCCGTGACAGTTGCGATATCGGGCACCGGAGGCGATGAGTTATTCGCGGGTTATCCATCGTTCATCAAGATGAAACTCGCAATGGAAGGACATGGAGACGACTCGTGGCTGGGTTCGATGCGCGGCAGGCTTATCGATCTCGCGAATCAGCCTTCCTTTGATCGCATGGTTTTCCTGCGCGGCGGTTGGCGCGTTGCGCGTTTGCGAGAGGAAAGTTTTCTGAATAAGTATGGCTCAATCAATACCATCTTCGATACTCACGGAGCGACACAATTGATTGCGCCTCACCTGCGACGGGCAGCTCAGGCTGGACGGTCCCGTCACCATGATCTTGCTCATACAGACGAGTTGCCAACGGCGGGCGTCATCGAACGCACCAGCGCGCTTTGTCTTCGTGGCTACACAAACAATCAATTACTTCGGGATATCGACGCGGTCTCAATGAGTCACTCGCTGGAGGTTCGCGTACCTTACCTTGATCCAGTCATTGCTGATCTTGCTATGTCTCTGCCGGATCACGCGAAGCTGGGAAGTCTCTCAAATTTTTCTGACTACACGGACGCGGCGGCCGGTTCGTATCGAGCAACCGGCGCTAAACGTATCCTGCTCGACATCGGGAAGAAGTTCTTGCCTGCCGACTTTGATTTGACGCCGAAGCGCGGCTTTGGAATGCCCTTCGGCGACTGGCTGCGTGGTCCACTTCGTGACGTACTTGAAGATACTTTGTCAGTAGACTCTACGCGACAACGCGGACTACTTGATCCTGCGGCGGTTACCGCGGTAAGAGATGAGTTTCTCAGCGATTCGCGTCCCTGGTATAAACCCTGGCTGTTGATGATGATTGAGCTTTGGTCGCGTGAGGTCCTCGATAAAAGTGCGGAGATGAAAATTTGTTCTGCTACCAACCGATCGAACTGCGCTGCGGCTGCCTTTGGCGACGATAGAACATGAGTTCTTCCTTTGAGACCGGTGAGTTATCGAGTAAGCCGAAGATTCTTTTTATTGGGCTGGGCGAAAGTTCACACACTCACTCCTGGATTGACCTCATAGACG